>Ga0183100_1000657_pt1 | contig 23840 bp, 21 predicted proteins | sample Biomet2_FD_127789 | JGI IMG/M metagenome (GOLD analysis project Ga0183100, IMG submission 127789) | Microbial communities from bioreactor (seeded with anoxic lake sediment) at LBNL, California, USA - Biofuel metagenome 2 | ecosystem: Engineered > Bioreactor > Anaerobic > Unclassified ...
TTTTGCAGCAAAAATGGAGAGAATCGAAGCATTGAATGAAAAGCTACTAAAAGCCGGGAAAAAAGTGACGATAAAACTCGTATAAGAAATAGGGTATTAAAAAAAGCGGAAATGCTATGGCATTTCCGCTTTTTTTATTTTAAGATTAACAGATCTTTATTTAATGAAATTATTCGATGTATCTTTTAGCATAACATCATGTGCCCCGCCTTCTACTAAGGAAGTAGAGGACACTAAGCTTAATTTCGCTTTTTCGTGAAGCTCTGGAATGTTCATCGCACCGCAGTTACACATCGTAGAACGCACTTTGCTTAATGTTAAATTGACATTGTCTTTTAAACTGCCGGCATAAGGAACATAAGAGTCAACGCCTTCTTCAAAGGACAATTTGTTCGCGCCGCCCATATCATAACGCTGCCAATTACGCGCACGGTTAGAACCTTCGCCCCAGTACTCTTTCATGTATGTGCCGTTGATGTTGACTTTATTGGTCGGGCTTTCATCAAAACGAGAGAAGTAACGACCCAACATGACGAAGTCAGCACCCATTGCCAAAGCTAATGTGACGTGATGGTCAAATACAATACCGCCATCGGAGCAAACTGGAATATAGACGCCTGTCTTTTCAAAATATTCGTCACGCGCTTTTACCACTTCGATGACAGCAGTTGCCTGTCCACGACCGATACCTTTTTGTTCACGAGTGATACAAATAGAACCGCCGCCGATACCAATTTTAATGAAATCGGCACCACTTTCGGCTAAATATAAAAATCCGTCTTTATCAACAACGTTACCAGCACCTACTTTTACTGTATCGCCATACTTTTCACGGATGAAATCGATGGTGTTTTTTTGCCATTCAGAGTATCCTTCGGATGAATCGATACACAAAACATCGGCACCTGCTTCAATGAGTGCAGGAACACGTTCCGCATAATCGCGGGTGTTGATGCCGGCACCAACCATATAACGTTTGGTTTGGTCCAAAAGTTCCAACTTGTTTTCTTTGTGAGAATCGTAATCTTTTCTAAAGACCATGTATACCAAATGGTTATGATCATCAACCAAGGGAAGAGCGTTTAATTTATGATCCCAAATGATGTTGTTGGCTTCTTTTAAACTGGTTGATCGGTCTACATAAATGAGTTTATCAAACGGCGTCATAAACTCGCTTACTTTGGTATCAGTATTCATACGGCTGACACGATAATCACGGCTAGTCACAATACCTAGTAATTTGCCAGTAGCGGTACCGTCATCTGTAACAGCTACGGTAGAATGCCCTGTTTTTTCCTTTAAAGCTAATATGTCAGCCAGAGTCTGATCAGGACGAATGTTAGAGTCGCTTACGACAAAACCCGCTTTATTGTTTTTTACACGAGATACCATTAAAGCTTCGCTTTCGATGGATTGCGAACCAAAGATGAAAGAAACACCGCCTTCTTTCGCAAGGGCAGTTGCCAGGTTGTCATCCGAAACGGATTGCATGATAGCAGAAACCATCGGAATATTTAACGAAATAGCAGGTTCTTCTCCCTTTTTGAATTTAACGAGTGGTGTTTTTAAGCTGACATTGGCGGGAATACATTGTGCGGAAGAATATCCTGGCAAAAGCAGATATTCATTAAAAGTATGTGAGGGTTCATCGTAATAGAACGCCATATTTTAAGCAACTCCTTTGTATAATTTTTAATTATTATTATACCAATTCATAAAAATAAAGTCAATCGGCTAATTGACTAAAACCAGCTCTCTCGGCAAATGTTTCACGCATAAAAAGAGAGGGGAATACCCTTTTAAAATCCATAAATTTATAGTACAATATCTTTAATGAGAAAAGAGGGATGATTATGCGCCTTTTTATTGCCATTAACCTTTCGGAAGAGGAAAGAAAACAAGTTTTGGCGGTTCAAAATGAGTTGAAAGTCAAAGCCACACGTGGAAATTTTACTAGAGAAGAGAATTTCCATCTGACGTTAGCATTTTTAGGAGAAATTCCGCAAACGAAAGTTCAAGTGATAGAGAAAGTAATGGATGACGCTTCTTGCGGCACGTTTTCGCTTTGCTTTCATAAAATTGATGCTTTTCGTCGTTCTGGTGGAAGTATCTATTATCTGGCAGCAAAACCAGAAGAAAAAGCAGAAAAGCTTTCTGAATATTTACGTCAAACATTATCAAAGCGTGGTTTTACAATGGACGACAAAAGATTTGTGCCACATCTTACGCTGGGGCGCGAGATTATGATGGCAAAAGATGAAACGATTCATGTATTACCAATCACTTCGGATGTCACCAAAATCAGTTTAATGAAATCAGAAAGAATAAACGGTACGCTTACTTATACATCCATTTATGAGAAGATGCTGTGAGGAGGAAAAATCATGGAAGAGACGATTAAACTAGGAAAATACCGCCACTTTAAAGGACGCGAATATGAGGTAATTGGATTAGCGCGTCACTCGGAAACGTTGGAGGATATGGTCGTTTATCGAAAACTATATGGTGAGTGCGATTTGTGGGTGCGTCCTGCCTCAATGTGGAACGAAATTGTCGAAAAAGATGGCGAGAGCATACGCCGTTTTACCTACATCGATAAATAGTGGGCGGGTGAACTATGGAGTATATCATTAAACGGAGTAGGCGTAAAAGTGTATCCATTTATGTTACCAAGGAAGCCAAAATAGAGGTTCATGCGCCGCTTAAGTTGTCTAAAACTTATATCGATAATTTGGTTTCTGAAAAAGAAGAGTGGCTACTGACGCATTTATCGAAAATGAAGCAAGAATTGCAGAAACGCGATACTTTTCGATTGGAAAATCACAATATGGTGCTGATTTTAGGAAGCGAGTATCCTATTTGTGACACGAGTGAAAATACGGCTGTCTTTGACGGAGCAAGTGTTAGTTTGCCACTGGGCGATTTTGCTTGGCGAAAAGAAGCGATGATAAAGTTATATAAAAGGCTGGCACATGATATCTTGCCCCAAATAGTGGAAAAGCATGCCAGTATCATGAACGTTTCTCCTAAAAGCATGCGGATAACGTCGGCTAAAACTAGATGGGGGTCTTGCTCGGGAGACAATCGTCTAAATTTTTCTTGGTATCTTATGATGACACCGATGTCCGTAATCGATTATGTGGTCGTACATGAACTTTCTCACATGTTAGAACATAACCATTCCGCCGCTTTTTGGGGAATCGTTTCACGGTTTTGCCCCGATTTTCAAAAAGAAAAGCAATCTTTGAAAGTTTTGTCTCAAAGATTGCAGGAAGAAAACTGGTGAAATTTTACGTAAGATAATCTAATATTATATGATAAGCTTCTTTTAGCTTGTCATAGCTAAGCCTACAATTTGCTGGACTAGTGGAGGGAAGCCTGATGGCTTCCCTTTTTGTATGGGGATAGCATAGTTTTTGATAGAAACGCGCGGCAGCGCCGCCTGTCGTGAAAATGGCACGAATGGGTGCGACAGACAAAATTTTCCCGATATTGTTCGGTATTGGGTTACGAATACTATTATCATCTGCACCTGTGATTTGACAGGATGCTAGAACGTCCCATAACGCAATATTGTTGTTTGCTAGAAGTTTCTTTTTCTCATCGTTTGTTAGGGGGAGAGTCTCTCCTAATACGTCCGATAAGACGCGCCAAAATCGGTTTTGGGGATGACCATAGTAAAAGCCAGTTTCCCGTGATTTAGGTGACGGCATTGAGCCTAACAGTAGAATCTTTGAATGAGTATCGTAAATAGGCTCTAAAACATGAAAAACGGTTTGTTTATCCATAAGCTAACCTCTTTTGCAATTTAAAACAAACGCCTTACTGTGGAGTTAGCAGTAAGACGTTTTAGATTAAAGTATTATTTTAGTGGCTGACGCGCACTCTTCCATTTATGAGTAGTTTTTGCACGGCCAATACGACCATATAAAGCAGGATAATTTCAATTGGAAGGACAATAAGATTTTTAGGTAGTCTGATTAACAATAAGGCTATAAAACTTTTGTTGCCATACAACATCGTAAGCCAAAATGTATTTAAAATGCAGTTTGAAAACAAGGTAACAATTATTTTAGATGCAATAGCTCTCGGAATGATAAAATTATTAGCCTTATAGAAGAACAATCCGTAAATAAAAGCGGATACCATGGCTGTTAGCGTAAAACCGAAAAAGTACGGACCAGTTGGTTTTAACATATACGCTAGAATATCGCCCATTCCGGCGGCAAGTGCCCCTGCGGCAGGACCATAGAGCATACCTAAAAGTGCAGTGGCTAGAAATGTTAAACTGATTCTGTTATCTAGTGCTAGGGGAACCGTGAAAAAAGATAAAACGATGGAAAATGCGAGCAATATACCCATGCCCGTAATGGAACGTAAATCTTTAAACTCGCGGAAAGATAGAGAAAATTTGAACAATATATTTTTCATAGCAGTTACCTCCTCATCATAAATTTGCTGAGCAATGCGAGGTAACGCCTCGTTTGTCATTGTTACAGCGGGATGCAACATACAGATCGCAAGAAAATCTTTTCGTTCCGGCAACAACTCCCCGTCTGCCAGACACTTAACGCCTGTATATCTACTCTGCTAATTGAAACGAGATTATTATAACATAGCCTTAATAATATCGCAATCGATATTACATAGTATTATGAAAAATCGTAAAAATGCCTAAATCTTTTTGGGATTTCTTCTGATTTTAGGGCGAGTTAATTCATAACTATCGTCTATCATATCGGTGACATCATTCTTGTCGATCAGAAAGTTAACATCAAATGTTACTGTATTCCAATGAATCTTATTCATGTGATACGCCGGTGTGACAAAAGGGTGTATTTTCCGCAGTAGTTCGGCTTTCAACGGTTCGCATTTTAGGTTCATGCGTAGGATGCCGCCTAATTCATAGATAAAAGCAAATGTTTTATGATTGCCACTATGGCGCATAGCTGCCCAATTTTCGTCAAATGGATAATCTTCGTAAGTATTTCCAAGTTCGAGACAATAGGTAATCAGTTCTTTGCGGTTCATAGAACGCCCCCCTTTTCTTACTAGTATATCATGTTTAGAAGCAAAATGGCAAAAATAAAGACGGGAGATAAGTCCCGTCTTTATTTGCTATTTTGAAATGGTAGCTGTTAAATTGTGCCCGTCATAGTCGATTAAAATATTTGTTTCGGGAGCGGGATCATCGCGGATGATGAGTCTGGCAATTAATGTATCAACTTTGCTCTGGAGAAACCGTTTTAAAGGTCTTGCGCCATAGGCTGGATCGTAGCCCATATCGACGATATAGGATTTGGCGGCACTCGATACGGTAACCGTCAATTGCTTGGGGGCAAGGCGTTTTTGCAAATCGGCAATGAGTAAGTCGACAATTGAGAAAATCTCTGTTTTGCTAAGCGGTTTATAGAACACAATTTCGTCTAGCCTGTTTAAAAACTCTGGCCTAAATTGTTGGCGTAACAGATTATCCACTTGCGATTTGGCTTCGTCGGTGATAGAGCCGTTATCATCAATACCCTCTAATATATAAGGAGAACCCAAGTTGGAGGTTAGAATGATGACGGTATTCTTGAAATCAACGGTACGCCCTTGTGAATCCGTGATGCGTCCATCATCCAACACTTGGAGCAAGATGTTGAAAACATCGGGATGTGCTTTTTCCACTTCATCAAAGAGGACGACGCTATACGGTTTTCTTCGAACGGCTTCTGTTAATTGACCACCCTCCTCATAGCCAACATATCCGGGAGGGGCGCCGATTAGACGCGATACCGAGTACTTTTCCATGTATTCGCTCATATCGATACGCACGATATTGTGTTCATCATCAAACAAAGCCTCGGAAAGCGCCTTAGCAAGCTCTGTTTTACCAACACCGGTCGGCCCCAAAAACAGGAATGAGCCGATGGGACGATCAGGGTCCTGGATGCCAGCACGAGAGCGCAAAATAGCTTCGGTGACCTTTTCGACCGCTTCATCCTGACCGATGACGCGCTTGTGAAGAATCGAATCTAATTGTAGCAGTTTTTCTCGTTCGCCCTCTATTAATTTAGAAACAGGGATTCCCGTCCATTTTGCCACGATACGCGCAATTTCTTCCTCGGTTACTTTATCACGGAGGAGGGATTTCGCTGTTTGGCTATGCTCGGCTAGTTCCTCTTCCTTTTTTAGTTCCTGTTGGAGTTTGGGAAGTTTGCCATATTTTAATTCAGCGGCTTTGTTAAGGTCATACGTTCTTTCAGCGCGTTCAATATCGGCATTTACCTTTTCAATTTCTTCGCGCAATTTTTGCACCTTGCCAATGGCATTTTTCTCATTTTCCCATTTTGCTTTCATTTCTTTGAATTTGGCGCGCATCTCGGCCAATTCTTTTTGAATGTCGGTCAAATGTTCCACAGAAAGTTTGTCTTTTTCTTTTTTAAGAGCTGCCTCTTCAATTTCGTGCTGAATAATTTTACGGGAAATGTCGTCGAGTTCGGCCGGCATCGAATCAATTTCAGTACGAATCATGGCGCAGGCCTCATCAATTAAGTCAATGGCCTTGTCGGGCAGAAAGCGGTCGGAAATATAGCGATTCGACAGGACGGCTGCTGAAATCAAGGCTTGGTCTTGAATTTTGACGCCGTGAAAGACTTCGTAGCGCTCTTTTAAACCACGCAAGATGGTGATGGTATCTTCTACGGTAGGCTCATCGACCTTAACGGGCTGAAACCTACGCTCTAAGGCAGCGTCTTTCTCAATATATAGTCGGTATTCGTTTAGTGTCGTCGCACCAATACAGTGAAGCTCTCCTCGTGCTAACATTGGTTTTAACAAGTTGCCGGCATCCATAGAACCCTCAGTTTTGCCTGCACCGACAATGGTGTGAAGTTCGTCGATGAACAGGATGATTTTGCCTTCGCTTTTTTTAATTTCATTCAAAACGGCTTTTAGTCTCTCTTCAAATTCGCCGCGAAATTTGGCGCCCGCAATTAAAGCACCCATATCGAGTGAAAAGATGGTGCGATTTTTTAAAGAGTCCGGCACATCACCTCGTACGATTCGAATGGCTAACCCTTCAGCAATGGCGGTTTTACCAACGCCGGGTTCGCCGATTAACACAGGATTGTTTTTGGTTTTACGAGACAGGATACGAATGACGTTACGAATTTCGCTATCGCGGCCAATAACAGGGTCTAATTTTTGCTGGCGAGCCAGCTCGACTAAATCCGTGCCATATTTTTTTAGGACGTCATAGGTTCCTTCCGGCGTATCAGAAGTAACGCGCGTGTTTCCTCTCACTGAAGATAAAACGGATAAAAATTTCGATTTGGTAATCTGATAGGTTTTGAGCAGTTCTTTTGTATGATCGTTGGGATGGTCAATAATAGACAGCATGATATGTTCAACCGACACATACTCGTCTTTCATATTTGCAGCAATTCCTTCGGCATCGGCCAAATTTTTGTCCACATCGGCTGACACATAGATTTTGCCGCTTTCGCGTCCCGGACCTGTTACGCTGGGAAGTTTGTCTACTATTTGCTGGGCGGCAGACAGTATGTTCGTAACATCTATTCCCATTTTTTGCAGTAGGGCGGAAATCAGTCCATCTTCTTGGGCGAGGAGAGCATATAGAAGATGCTCTTGTTCAATTTGTACGCTTTGATTTTGCAGCGCTATGCTTTGCGCATTTTGGATGACCTCCAATGATTTTTGAGTAAATTTTTGTGCGTTCATAAGTATCCTCCTTTTTTACAATGTAAAATGGTTTATAGTTTTATTGGGGCATTTTTTTTATATTGTTTCACTCTTTTGGAAATAGCCGAAAAGGCAAGAGTGGAATTGTTGAGGTTGGCAAAATACTCTTTAATAGTAGTGTCAAGATTGTCTATATAATAGGCTATGGCATTTCCTAATTCTTCTGCTGAAATAGACGGTTTATCAATTGCATATTTAAGTGTGCGATTAAATTTACCAGAGTCAAAACCCCATTCCACGCCACCACTAAAATTTTCACTTAAATGTTTCATTTCAAGTTGCGAGAAAATTTCAAAGAAGTTCGATAGAGCCAGAATGAGGGTTTCGTTTTGTGTACGAAATAATACTCGGAGCGTCCCAATATTGCCCTCTGTTTCGGAAAGCTCTAAAGAATAGCGGATGGTGGGATGATATTTGTATTTTAAGGCACTAAACACAGAGAGCATAGAATTTGATGCATGAGATTGTATTTTGAAAATGTCTTGTGCACCCATGATTTGATCGATTGTGTCAAAAATGGACTGCATTTGTTTTTCGGGTGTCGTATAGGACACATAGTCTGCAAGGATCTGATTGATTAGATTGGAACGGCTAGTGCCTATCGTATAGGCCGCCTTATCAATTTCATCAATTACGTCATTGTTTAACACCAAACTATATACGCTTTTTCCCATCTGTTTATCTCCTTACTTGTAATCGTGTACTATCTATAAAGAATTATATTCCATATTATATAATTTGTCAATAACATTATATAATATTACATACAAATTACAATATGAATCAAACGATTTTTTTGGAAAATTATTGCTTTCAGCAAATGAAGGGAATTTTTTTGATGTTTTTTGTGACATTTACGCAAAATACCGCTATCTTGCCGGAAAAGCTTGACAGGAAAAAGGGGGGAGGGTATAATAGAAGAAAGTTTAAAAGAGAGAAGTCGTTCTATTATGTTTAACTTAGCTGTTTTGGTCGCAGTCAATAATGTCATAACCATTATCGGATTATTAGTCATAATTATTCCGTTTATTTTTGATGTCATTAGAAGCTCCGAGTGGAACAGCAAATCAGCTTCGAATAACGCATAACCTAATAGAGTGCGTTATATGAATGAGATTTGACAGCTTCCGCTCGGAGTATGATGAGCGGAAGCTGTTTTTGCTATGCGCATACAAAAGCTAATATACACTTCCACTCCGCTCTGAAATTAAAATAAAAGGCAAATCGGAAAGGAAGATTATTAATTAATATGGATATGGAATTAAAAGATGTAGAGCAGGCGGCAACTAGATTGCACGATGTGATTCACCCCATTCCCGTTACAACATCAAAAACGTTTTCGGCTATGAGTGGCGCTGAGCTTTATTTAAAATTTGAGAATCAGCAAAAAACCGGCTCTTTTAAGGTAAGAGGAGCCTATAACAAAATTGCTAAATTAGCAGAAACCGGTGAATTAAAATCGGTGGTAGCCTCTAGTGCAGGAAATCATGCGCAGGGTGTGGCTTATGCTTCTGCTCAATTAGGTATTAAAGCCACCATCGTCATGCCAAGAAGTACCCCTATTGCCAAAGTGTCAGCCACAGAAGGCTATGGTGCTGAAGTTGTTTTATATGGCGATTGTTATGATGATGCTTACAATAAAGCGATGGAAATTCAGAAGGAAACCGGTGCTGTGTTCATTCATCCCTTCAATGATTGGGATGTTGCTGCAGGGCAAGGCACCATTGCTCTTGAAATATTGCATGATTTGCCAACAACGGATATTATCGTGGTACCGGCAGGCGGCGGTGGGCTACTCGCTGGTGTTGCTTTTGCGGCAAAACAAGTCAATCCACGTGTGAAAGTAATTGGTGTGCAAGCAGAAGGCGCGGATGCCATTGTTCAGTCTTTTAAACAGAAAAAATTAGTGTCGACAGAACACATCAGTACAATTGCTGATGGTATCGCCGTTAAAACACCAGGTGATTTTACAATTCCTATCATTAATCAATATGTGGATGAAATGGTGACCGTATCGGATGATGAAATCGCTGCTGCTATTCTATTGTTATTAGAAAGAACCAAACAAGTGGTAGAGCCATCTGGTGCAACACCTTTGGCAGCCGCTTTAAATAATAAATTTGATTTAAAAGGTAAAAAAGTGGTTTGCGTTATGTCAGGCGGTAATATTGACGTGAGCTTTATTCATAGAGTTGTGGAAAAAGGTTTGGTTACCCGTGGCAGACAGATGAGATTTAAGACCATTATGTTAGATGTACCGGGTAGCCTTGAAAAGTTTTCGGCCATCGTCTCAAAATGCAATGCTAATATTATTATGGTACAGCATGATAGACTACATGCCGATTTGGGGCTTGATGAAGCAATTATGCACGTGGCAGTTGAAGTCTCTAGCTACGAGGTTGGCATGAAGATGATTCAAAAATTAGAAAAAGCAGGCTATAAAATTACATTAGATTCTTGAGATTAAAACTATTTTACCCCGCAAGCTGCGGCATCAAGGAAGCGATAGAAAAGGAGGCAAATTTATGATAATGACAGGAGCACAGATATTGATACAAGCGCTTATTGATCAGGGTGTGGATACTATTTTTGGATACCCAGGCGGCGCTGTTCTTAATATATATGATGCACTTTATGATAGAAAAGATGACATTCGTCACGTGACGACATCCCATGAACAGGGAGCGGCCCATGCGGCAGATGGATATGCCAGAGCTACTGGTAAGACCGGTGTATGCCTCGCAACATCGGGTCCTGGCGCTACCAATTTAGTAACAGGTATTGCAACCGCGTATATGGATTCAATTCCTATGGTCGCCATTACAGGAAATGTACCGCTTGACTTACTAGGTCGTGACAGTTTTCAGGAAATTGATATTACGGGTATTACCATTCCGATTACGAAACATAATTTCATTGTAAAAGATGTCAATGAATTAGCTGAAACGATTAAAGAGGCGTTTATCATTGCCAATTCGGATAGACCAGGCCCCGTTTTGATTGATATTCCTAAAGACATGACAAGCAATAAAACCGAGTATGTAAAACTTGAAAAATTTGAAAAACGTCCCGTGAAACTTGCCAATGAGGAGAGTATTCAAAAAGCAGTGAATGCTATTCGCGCGGCAAAAAAGCCGTTTGTTTATGCAGGCGGCGGCATTGTTTTAGCAGATGCTTGCGAAGACCTTGTGAAATTTGCAACATTAGCGGATGCCCCTATTAGTGCGAGTATGATGGGTATTTCGGCTGTTCCCTATGACAATCCACTCTACATGGGTATGATCGGCATGCATGGTACGCCAGCTTCCAATGAAGCATCTTTAAAATGCGATTTGTTAATTGCTATTGGCTCGCGTTTTTCAGACCGAGTAGCCTGTAATCGAGAAAAATTCGCCCCGAATGCTAAGATTTTGCATATTGATATTGATACATCCGAGTTTTCAAAGAATATAGCGACTGACGTTTCCATTCGTGGTGATGCTAAAGATGTTTTGACCAGAATAAATAAGGCGCTCCCGCAGCAGAATAATAACGAATGGGTGACGTATCTACAGAAGTTTAAAAAAGAAAATACATTAAACACACCGCCAGATGACGGTAAGGTTCATCCATATGATGTGATTTCCCAGTTAAAAGAAGTAGCTGGACCTGACGCTATCATCGTTACTGATGTGGGACAGCATCAGATGTTTACAGCGCAAAGCTATCCATTTGAAAAGCCACGTTCTTTCCTTTCATCTTGTGGACTTGGAACAATGGGATATGGCTTTGGAGCCGCTATTGGCGCAAAAACGGCTTTCCCTGATAGACCAGTTGTTTTGATCACTGGCGATGGTAGTTTTCATATGAATATGAATGAATTGGCCTGCGCCGTATCAGAAAACTTAAATATTGTGGTCCTCATTTTGGACAACCGTGTTTTGGGAATGGTTAGACAGTGGCAACAGCTTTTCTATAAGGAACGTTATTCTTATACCTCTATCAATCGAAAGACTGATTTTGTGGCTATGGCAAAAGCTTTTGGTGCTGATGGAAATCGTATCCGTGAAAAGAGTGAAATCCGCGGGGCTCTAAAAGAGGCACTTTCATCGAAAATGCCTTACTTATTAGATTGTCTAACAGATGAAAATGAAAATGTATTTCCCATCATCCCGCCCGGTAAGAGCGGCGAAGATATGATTTATGGAGAATAACAGGAGGGCAAAAAAGTGAAACAATTTGTTTTATCCTTATTGGTATCAAACCACTTCGGCGTGTTAACAAGAGTGACTAATTTGTTTTCACGAAGAGGGTTTAATATAAAATCACTCGCTGTCGGCGAAACGGAAAATCCCGCTTTGTCGCGCATGACAATTTTAACGGAAGGTGATGACAGAAAAGGCGATCAGATCAAAAAGCAACTCAATAAGTTGGAAGATGTTAAGAAATCAATGGATATTCCAGAAGATCTTCTTATATGCCGCGAGCTTTTACTTATTAAGGTGCGTTGCCCTGAGGAAAAAGCGGATGAATTATCCGCGCTTTTGTCAGACTTCGGAGCGAAAAAACTTGCTCAGCAGAGTGAATGTGCCATTGTTGAGATGACAGGACCGTCTGCAACTATTGATAAATTTATAATGAAGTCCAATCACGAATTTGGTGTGATGGAAGTTTGCAGAACAGGTGAAGCGGCACTCGAAAATAGTAACCAAACAATTTATTAAAAAACATTGGAGGAAAGTAAAATGGTAAAAATGTATTATGACAAAGATTGTAACTTAGATTTATTAAAAGGCAAAACCGTTGCTATCATCGGTTTTGGTTCACAGGGACATGCACATGCTGAAAATTTGAATGAGAGTGGCGTTAAAGTTGTTGTTGGTCTTCGTCCTGGTTCTGGTCATGAGAAAAAAGCTAAAGATGCAGGTCTTACCGTTATGGGTATTGCAGAAGCAGCTAAAGCTGGCGATTTTGTTATGATGTTAACACCAGATGAATTAACGGCTGACATTTACACAGAATCCATTGCGCCTAACTTAGTAGAGGGCAACGTATTAATGTTTGCTCATGGTTTCAACATTCACTTCAAACAAATCGTTGCACCTAAAAATATCGATGTTGTCATGGTTGCTCCAAAAGGTCCTGGTCATACCGTAAGAACTCAGTATTTAGAAGGCAAAGGCGTTCCAAACTTGATTGCTATTCATCAAGATTTTTCTGGTAAAGCAAAAGATTATGCACTTGCTTATTCTTCTGGTATTGGCGGAGGCCGTGCCGGTATCATTGAAACTACTTTCCGTGAAGAAACAGAAACTGACCTTTTCGGTGAGCAAGCTGTATTATGTGGCGGCGTAACTGAACTTATGAAAGCTGGTTTTGATACATTGACAGAAGCTGGATATGCTCCTGAAATGGCTTACTTTGAATGTATTCATGAAATGAAATTAATCGTTGACTTAATCAACAAGGGTGGTTTCGCTGCTATGCGTTACTCCATTTCTGATACTGCCGAATACGGTGATTACAGAACTGGTCGTCGTTTAATCACAGCAGAGACCAGAGCCGAAATGAAAAAAGTTCTTCGTGAAATCCAAGATGGTACGTTCGCAAGCGAATGGATCGCTGAGAACCGTGCTGGACGTCGTGCTAAATTCTTAGCAACTCGTAATTTAGAATCTGAGCATCCACTTGAAGTTGTAGGTGCAAAATTACGTCATATGATGAGCTGGATTAAATAGTCCGGCTACTACATAAAGGAGTGCCAAGCGCACTCCCCATAGAGTACAAAAATTGTACCTTATGGGGAACGCGTTTGAAGCGTTTGTTTTAGAATATAAAGGAGGCTTAATTCTATGAGTTACCCAAGTGAAAAGGTAAGATGCGGAGTAGAATGTGCGCCGCAAAGATCGTTGTTTTATGCGCTAGGTTTAACCGAAGAAGAGTTAGAAAGACCGCTAATTGGTATTGCTTGTGCTTACAATGAAATCATTCCCGGTCACACCCATTTAGATAAAATTTGTGACGCTGTTAAGACTGGTGTCTCAATGGCAGGCGGTACGCCTATTATGTTTCCGTCCATTGGTGTTTGCGATGGTATTGCCATGGGTCACGAAGGCATGAAATATTCATTAGCATCGCGTGAACTCATTGCTGACTCCGTTGAAACCATGGTAAAGGGTCACTGCTTTGATGGACTCGTTTTAATTCCTAACTGTGACAAAATTGTTCCTGGCATGCTGATGGCTGCTGCTAGATGTAATGTTCCTTCTATTGTGATTTCTGGCGGTGCAATGCTTGCTGGAAAAGTTCCTGGTAAGAGAATGAGCTTATCAACCATGTTTGAAGCAGTTGGTGCTAGAAAAGCGGATATGATTGATGATAAAGAACTCTCGAATATCGAAAAGAACGCTTGCCCAAGTTGTGGTTCCTGTTCCGGTATGTTTACGGCAAATAGCATGAATTGCCTTTGTGAGGCAATTGGCATGGCGCTTCCAGGCAATGGAACCATCCCAGCTGTCTATTCTGCTAGAATCCAGCTTGCTAAAAAAGCCGGTATGAAGATTATGGACTTAGTAAAGAACAACATTCGTCCAAGCGATATTTTAACGAACGAGGCATTTGAAAATGCGTTGACAAGTGATATGGCACTCGGATGTTCTTCTAACAGTGTGCTTCATTTATTAGCAATCGCTCATGAAGCAGGTGTTGATTTTGATCTAAAGAAGATTAATGAGATTAGCGAAAAAACGCCAAATCTTTGTCATTTAGCTCCAGCTGGTGATCATTATATGGAAGATTTGAACTTAGCAGGCGGTGTTGGTGCTGTTATGAAACAGCTTGCGGATAGCCATATGCTTCACACCGATTTAATGACGGTAACAGGCAAAACAGTTGCTGAAAATCTTAGAGATGCAGAGAATAAAGATGAAGAAGTTATTAGACCAATTAGTAATCCTTATACAAAAACAGGTGGAATCGCTATTTTATATGGTAATGTAGCTCCTAATGGATGTGTGGTGAAACGTTCGGCAGTCGATGCGGCTATGTTAAAGCACACAGGCAAGGCTCGTGTCTTTGATTCGGAAGAAGAAACGATAGAGGCTATTTATAAAGGCGACATTAAGCCTTCTGAAGTGGTAGTTATTCGTTACGAAGGACCAAAAGGCGGACCGGGTATGCGCGAAATGCTTAATCCGACTTCTGCTTTAGCCGGCATGGGACTTGACAAACAAGTGGCTCTTATCACGGATGGTCGTTTTAGCGGTGCAACGCGCGGTGCGGCTATCGGGCACGTATCGCCTGAGGCAGCACAGGGCGGTCCTATTGCTTTAATAGAAGAGGGCGATGAAATTGTCATTGACATCCCGAATTATTCGATTACATTAAATGTATCGGATGAAGAATTAGCGAAACGTAAAGCAAAATGGATAGCGCCGGAATCAAAAGTCAAAACCGGATGGTTATCGCGTTATCAGAAATTAGTAACATCAGCCGATGAAGGCGCTGTATTAAAATAAGTAGGGTATATGAGAAGGACAGTAACTTTTGTTACTGCCCTTTTTTAGTATTTATGGCAAAACATAATAAACTATAGAAAAAGGAAATTTTGTTGATTTTTGTCGCATTTAATAGTATCATATAATTTAGGGTTGGAAGCTTGTAGGGATTAATTAAATGATGAATTTGGGGGGCACCATGTGCGTTAAGCGAAAAAAAACAATACGAAAACGATTAATAATTTCCGTTGTGGTCATTTTGATTTTGCAGACCGCTCTTTACGCCATGGTATTTTTAAATGGGAACATACTGACACATATTAATAACAATGCGCTCGACATTTTAAACGGGCATACAATCAACCAAAAACTATATTTGCAAAATGAAATGCTTCATCGATGGTCAAACCTAAAGGAAACGGAGAGCCGAATTTTAGCCAAGACTAGTGACGTGCTTTCAGAAAATGGGGCAGCCCTTGGTGACATAAAAGAAGATGCTGCGTTAAATGAAAAAATTATTGATAGAGTGGCACCCGAAATTGTCTATTTGTTGCGTAAAAATGCTGTAACGGGTGCATTTGTTGTATTGGATGGTGCGGGTATACAGAACGACAAAACGCTCTCGACGCGTGCAGGATTTTATGTAAGAAGTTCCAATCCTAGCAATTATTCCATTAGTAATTCGGATTTGTTATTGGAGAGAGGACCCTCTTCCGTATCCTATAAAATGAATATTTCGCTTGGTTTTGACTGGAACAATACGTTTGTTTTTTCGGGGAAAAATGCGATGAATGAAAGATTTTTCGTTGAGCCTCTGATGGCAGCTAAAAACGGCAATAGTAGCGAGAAATTTTCCAACGTTCCTCGTTCCATTTATAATGAAATAGTCAAAAACGGTAATGATAACATCAGTGCAAATTATGGTTATTGGAGTGACTCATTTTCTTTTAGTGGGAAAGGTGAAAAAGTTATTACATATTCCATTCCTCTTATGGACAAAATGGGGAATGTGTTTGGCGTATTAGGCGTAGATATTAATGAAAGTTATATAACTTCCATGCTGAATTATGAAGAAATCAATTCCAACAATCAAGGTGTCTATGTACTAGGTATCATGAATTATGAAAGGACTAAGATTTATCCTTCTGTTAATAGCGGACCTTGTTATAAAGAATATTTTGGTGACGCAAGTCATATAAAAATTGGGAAAAAACAATATGAAAACATATTCAAGTTACAGTCAAAAAATAATTCTGATAAGGTATTATATGCTAGTGTGCAACCATTAGAGCTATATAATAGTGGTACGCCTTTTGAAAATCAGAAATGGGCACTCATGAGTATTGTACAGCAAAAAGACCTGTTTGCTTTTCCTAAACAGATGAAAATGGAATTTTTTTTGGCGACTATCATTTCTTTTCTTTTGGGAATTCTAGGAATTGTAATAGTGAGTAACCTGGCAACAAAACCTCTTATTGCGTTGGTGAAAGATTTAAAACAGAGCGACCCTAATAAGGTCATTGCTTTACGTAAAACCAATATTTATGAATTTGATGAACTTTCCAGTGCTATCGAGAATTTAAGTAGTGCAGTTGCTGATTCGTCTTCTACGTTTTCTGAAATTATCCAAATGACTGATGTTCCTATGGGTGTCTTTATATATCAAAAAGGAAATCCGACAGCATTTTGCAGCAGTAATGTATTTTCACTTTTGGATTGGCCGTATGATCCTAAACAAAAAAATTGTGTGGATTCTGAAATGATTACCAAACGATTGGATGAACTAAAAAGGATATCGAGTAGTGATGGCGAAAGGCTTTTCTTATACGAAAGATCGGACGGAGATAGATGGTTACGAATAAATTATATTATAGAAAAAGAACGATATATGGGTACAATATTTGATGTGACAGAAGAATTAAAGGAAAAGCAGAAAATTGAGCATGAAAGAGATTATGACCCACTCACGAATCTTTTTAACCGCCAGGCATTTATGAGCCATATGGAAAAATTGTTTCATGAACCTAGAGCGTTAAAAATAGCCGCATTAGTGATGTGGGATTTGGATAATTTGAAATATGTGAATGATACATATGGCCATGATTGTGGTGATAAATATATTGAAGCATATGCGCAGACGCTGAAGGCATTTAGAACAAACCATAACATAATAGCACGCCGTTCTGGTGATGAGTTTTATGCGTTTTTATATGGATATGATAGCAAAGATGACATTCGAAATTTAATTAGTGAAGTGTATGCGAGCATTAGAGAAACTACATTTGATTTGCCGAATGGTAGTCATTATAGAATTCACGTTTCTGGTGGTATTGCCTGGTATCCGGATGATTCAACGAACTATAAGGATTTAATTCGATATGCCGATTTTGCTATGTATAGTATCAAACATAAAGAAAAAGGAAATATTCAAGAATTTGAAAAAGAAATGTATTTGGAAAATTCGATTTTAATCAATGGACAGGAAGCCTTGGATCGATTAATTTATCACCATCTTGTCAAATTTGCTATGCAACCTATTTTGCAAGTGGATACAGGAACGGTTTATGGATATGAAATGTTGATGCGATCACTTATTCCTGAGTTTCGTTCACCGCTTGATATTATGCGTATGGCACGCTCACAGTCTAAACTATATGAAATCGAAAAATTGACAATGTTTAAGGCTGTTGAAGCTTTTGAAAATTTATGTAAAAACGGAAAGATTTGTGGCAACGAAAAGATGTTTGTTAATTCTATTGCCAGCCAGAAGATGAGTGTTGAAGACGAAAAAGTTTTTCACGAGCATTTTGGCAAATCCTTTTTAGAAAGGTTGGTGCTGGAAATTACAGAGAGCGATCCTTGTGACCAGGAATTTACAAGGATGAAAAAGGAAAGTATGACAGAACATCATGGGCTCATTGCTATTGATGATTATGGATCAGGATATAATAGCGAATCCTTGTTAATCTTTTTATCGCCTGATATCGTAAAGGTTGATATCTCAATTGTCCATGGTATTGATAAAGATCTAAATCGCCAAAGTGTGTTTGATAATTTGATTTCTTATGCCAAAAAGCGTGGTATTAAAGTGCTGGCAGAAGGGGTAGAAACTCGTGAAGAGATGGAAGTAGTGATAGCGCATGGCGCCGATTACTTGCAGGGATATTATGTGGGCAAGCCTGCATTTGGGGTTGTACCAATTGATGATAATGTAATAGAAACGGTTCGTTTAGCATATAAGACTTATGCAGATCGAGTGAAAAACATATAAAACAACAATAAAGGTCCTGCAAATTAATGTTGCGGGACCTTTATCATGTAAAAATGCGACTGTTTTTGATAGGCTTTTTTGACCATATGAAAATCACAGGATTTTTGTCAAAAGTGTGCTGAAACTGATGCAAAAGGCATATTCGTTGGGTATTGAACGGTAGCTGTAATAGGGGAAATGCCGCAAAGACCCACTCCATATGGGAGCGGTTCTTTACTTTAACATATTAGTCAAAATAAAAAACATCTTCAAATTTTTTGTCCAAAGCAACACAAATGAGCAAAGCTAATTTCGCGCTTGGACAAAATTGCGAATTTTCGATAGAGCTGATGGTTTGGCGAGATACGCCAACCATTTCAGCTAATTCACTCTGTGATATTCGTTTTTCAGCTCGCCACATTCTAATATGATTGTTAAACTCCAATTTATTTTCCATCATCCATTACCACGTCTGAAGCACATACGACAGCATAAAAGCAGTAGCGGCAATCATTCCGCAAATAGCGGTGAACAAAGACTTTTTCGTCTTATTAGCTCGATATTTATAAATATAACTGACGCCTAAGTATCCCCAGAAGATTGCCAGAAGATCATAAATAGGGAGCCCTTTCACCGTGTTATAAATAACAAGTAAGATAAAAACGATACACATTCCTATCTCACCATATCTTTTTGATTTGTCCTCAACATATTCGATTCCCTCATCTTTAGGGTTGTTGGCTTTGTTACGGTTTAGAATTTCATCGCGATTCATGCTAAAATCTCCTTTATTATGATGCATCTATTATAGATCACACTTGTCAATTTGTCAAGTATGTAAGACATATTTTCTTGCAAACTTGTCAAAATAAAAAAGAAATAAAAATCCCACAACCTTTCCGGTTGTGGGATTTTTATTGTCGGGGTGACGAGACTGGAACTTGCGGCCACGAGACCCCAGTTTAGTGCGCTACCATATTACTAATCACTTGGAACTGTTTTACCATTAATTTTGATTTTGTGGAATATCTGGAATGCCCGCAAAGCCTGGAATTAAATCTTCATCAGTAGGAATATAATCACTCATTGTTCCATCATGGAATTTTTCATAAGCGACCATATCAAAATAACCTGTTCCTGTTAAACCGAATACAATTGTTTTTTCTTCGCCTGTTTCTTTGCATTTTTTTGCTTCATCAATGGCGACACGAATTGCATGGGCGCTTTCTGGAGCAGGTAATATGCCTTCTACACGAGCAAAATATTCTGCTGCTTCAAATACAGCAGTTTGTTCCACTGAAGTAGCTTCCATATAGCCATCATGATACAATTGTGAAAGTATGGAACTCATACCATGATAACGTAAACCACCAGCATGATTAGCAGATGGAATAAATCCACTACCTAATGTGTACATTTTAGCTAATGGACAAACCTTTCCTGTATCACAAAAATCATATTTGAATTTACCTCTTGTAAAGCTAGGGCAAGATGCTGGCTCAACTGCAATAATACGATAGTTTGCTTCACCACGTAGCATTTCACCAACAAACGGAGAAATAAGACCACCTAAATTAGATCCGCCGCCTGCACAGCCGATAATAATGTCTGGTTTGACACCATATTTATCGAGAGCTGTTTTTGTTTCTAAACCAATAATGGTCTGATGTAATAAGACCTGTGATAATACACTACCCAATACATAACGATAGCCTTCATTTACTGTCGCTTCTTCAACTGCTTCACTGATAGCACATCCAAGTGAACCAGTCGTGCCAGGATGCTCTGCTAAAATTTTTCTACCAACATTCGTTGTTTCAGAAGGTGATGGCGTTACCTGAGCACCGTAAGTACGCATTACTTCACGACGGAAAGGTTTTTGCTCATAGGAAACTTTTACCATGTGGACACGGCAATCCAAACCAAAATAAGCACAAGCCATTGATAAGGCTGTCCCCCATTGACCAGCGCCTGTCTCGGTAGTTACTCCTTTTAATCCTTGCTGTTTTGCATAATAGGCTTGCGCAATAGCCGAATTTAATTTATGGCTTCCACTTGTATTGTTTCCTTCAAATTTATAGTAAATTTTTGCTGGTGTGTCGAGAGCTTTTTCTAAACAATAAGCACGAACAAGTGGTGCTGGACGATACATTTTATAAAAATCACGAATGACTTGCGGAATATCGATATAGGCGCTTGTATCATCTAGTTCTTGTTTGATCAGTTCATCACAAAATACGGGACGAAGATCGTCGAATTCCATTGGCTGTAATGTCCCCGGATTTAAAAGAGGCGCCGGTTTGTTTTTCATATCGGCACGGACATTATACCACTTCTTGGGTATCTCATCTTCACTTAAATAAATTTTGTAAGGGATTTTCTCTTCTTTCATAACAAATTCTCCTTTCGTTTTTAGGGAAAAAGGGTATAAAAATACGCTCTTGTCCCTTGCAAAATGCAGGGACAAGAGCGTTAATATTTTCTATTAAACTCCTGCGGTGCCACCCATGCTTGACGCTTATAGCGCCCACTTAGTGTGTACTACCATACACCGACTATTGTTACGGATAGTCACACCGTCTTACCTACTACACCAAAAGAAAATTGATGATTTGGTTCGCCCTCAAAAGCCCATTCCAAATTGTATTCCGTACCTCATTCCAGCAAAAGAGGCTCTCTGTAACGAAAAATGCAACATGTACTTACGCTTTCTCACTAGTTTATCACATCATATCACACTGTTTTATGAAAGTCAAGAATGAAAAATAAGAGGATTTGTCATAGTCATTTCAAATACTCAATCATGACTATGACTTTAATCCAACTGATTTAGTAAACGTTTTTTATGAAGATGACATCTGGAGGACAGTAACCAAAGAGAAAAGTTTATTCATAAGGTGTTGGAACGAAAGTTGCGAATTTTTACAATAGATGATATGATACCCAGTAGAGGGTATATAAATTCAAGGGGGAGTCATCATGAAAAAATTGCGCTATACATTTTTCACACTATTCACAGTACTATTGTTATTCTGTGCTTTTCAAGTTTCAGCATCTGCTTATAATGTAGGTTATTCGCAGTATTCGAATGTAGTTACCTATATTAATCATTATCCTATTCCTTCATGGAATTATAATGGACAAACTTTAATTTGTGTAGAAGATTTACAGAAATATGGATTTGACGTAAAGTGGAATGAATACAAACAAACGATTAATATTACCAGAAATGATAGTACGAATATTTCGCCAGTTCTTACATTTCGCCCTCCGCAATCATTAATTGGCACAAATCAAATCATGCTAAAATCAACAGATGTTAGCGTATGGTATTGGAATTACCGTATAACGGCTTATGGTGGATTAGATGGATATACGCTCATAAACGTTGCTGACTTAGCTTGTATGAATAATGTATCTGTGGAATGGGTACCTAGTGTAAATGCTGTTAAAGTATGGGTAACAGATGGGCTAGAAATGTGTTCTGCACCATGGAAAGTTAACGAGTTTGATGGGTCTATGACTGTTTACACGACATGCAATCCTCCAAATGGATATCGATGGCATGCACAATATTACGGTGGCGTTCTTACTTTGGCAATAATCGATGACGAGGAAGGATTATATTGCGTATGCCCCTATGGAAAGTTAGACATTACAGATGTAATTGATGCCAATGGTAATTCACGCAAAAAACCGGATTCTGATGGTATAAAAGAAGTGGAAGCAGATTTTAGTAATCTTCCATATTTTTATAATTTTACAGATATGCCTGTGTCAGCTAGTATTATATTAAATAGTGATGATTTGATTCCTGCTACGGCTTCAGAAAAAGGCGGTATTATTAAGTTTCATTATGGTTGTTTTATTGATTCGACTAATATATACGGTGAAATACGTGTAGATTGTTTGCCTGATTAATAGAAAATAGCTGTAAATGTATAAGAGTGGAATATTATAATGGGACAACATGAGATAATCCATATTATACATATTGGATAGATGAATATAAAAAAAGCAACCTCTAATTATTTTATGAAAAATAGAGGTTGCTTTTTTTATATACCAGTAAAAGAGTATTTTAAATAAAAGATTGCGAATAATATAGTTTATTTTCTTCAATTAGTGAAAAATCTGCCATGAAAGCAAATATATAAAAACAAATTGAAAAGGGATGATACCATGAACTATATCATATATGATTTAGAATTTAATCAAAAATCAGCTGATATTTCAAATCCTAAAACTGCTGATACCAGTTTACCATTTGAAATTATTCAAATTGGAGCATTAAAACTTAATGAAAAATTTGAAACAATTTCTACATTTAATACTTTGATTAAACCAACTGTACATACTGCAATCCATCCATTTATAGAAAATTTAACTGGTATAAATGATAGCATGGTGAGTATTTATGAAAAATTCCCCCAGGTCTATGAAGATTTTATAAGATTTATAGGTACAGATGAAATAGTATTATGTGTTTGGGGGTCAGTTGATATCAAAGAACTTCTAAGAAATATAAAATTTCATAAATTGCCCGCTTTATCAAATTTCGAACTATACATTGATATTCAGCATTATGCTTCTAAATATCTTAAAGCTCCAAAAGGATTTAGAATTGGTTTAAAAAATGCAGTGGAACTTCTAAACATTTCATCAGAAAATGAATTCCATGATGCTTTTAATGATGCTTATTATACCTCTGAAGTTTTTAAAATCATCTATGATGATACTGTAATTCCTAAGATATATAACTCTGTATCAACACCTGGAAGAGCTTCAAAACCAAAAGAAATAGTTGATGAAAAAGCCTTGATTAAACAATTTGAAAAGATGTATAACAGAGAAATGTCACAGGATGAGAAGTCCATAATAAAGCTGGCATATTGTATGGGAAAGACCAGACAATTTATAATATAAGGTTACAATAATGACCTATATCTTTAATTGTATAGTAATCAAAGATATAGGTTAATTTATTTTTTCTGCATTTTAAGCCCATAATGACTGTCGGATACATCTACTGTTTCAGTGAGTATGAATCCTTTTTTGCTGCAAAATTTTATCATTTCTTCTTTAGATATCCTCTCCTGTACTGAAGGCCCCATCTTCATAACTTTTTTATCCCATTCTATTATTAGTAAGTATCCCTTTTCTTCCAATACTCTGATAATCTCAGCAAAATATCTTTCCTTATCCTCTATTTCATGAATTACATTGCATAAAAGTATATATTTTATTGACTGGTTATCTATAGGGAAACAATATTCTTCACTGATTTTAAACTCTATATTGTTAATGCTTCCTGCCTTTTCCTTTGCAATTTCTATTATTTCAGGCATTATATCTATCCCTACAGCTTT
>Ga0183100_1000658_pt1 | contig 23697 bp, 18 predicted proteins | sample Biomet2_FD_127789 | JGI IMG/M metagenome (GOLD analysis project Ga0183100, IMG submission 127789) | Microbial communities from bioreactor (seeded with anoxic lake sediment) at LBNL, California, USA - Biofuel metagenome 2 | ecosystem: Engineered > Bioreactor > Anaerobic > Unclassified ...
TTAAATATATAGCAGCAGCGTTTTCATTTACCGCTTTATTTATGTCCTGCGATGGGAACCTGGATGTTTCCAATCCAAACCTACAAACATCTGCCGATTTCTGGAAATCAGAAAGTGATATAGCAGAAGGTGTGACTGCAATTTACAATCGTCTGATAATGGACGGATCATACCAACGTACAACACCAGTATTGGATGATGTTCGTGGAGATGATGTACACTCAGAATCTCCGTGGACAATATATCCTCTGACAGGTAATTTCACAGTACATGCTGATTACGATGTATTGTATTGGCCATGGAGAGATTTCTATCAATTAATTGAAAAGGCAAATCTGGTATTTTATTACGCTCCGAATATTACATTCAATGATACCGACTATGAAAACAGATTATTAGGTCAGGCTTACTTCTTGAGAGCATTTGCTTATTATAAATTAGCTGAAAACTATGAAGTAGTGCCATTGGTACTTAGTCATCCTACAAATTCAAGCGAATACTACCCTGCCACTGCAACAAAAGATGAAATATGGGCAGCCATTATTTCTGACTTGCAAAAAGCACAGTCAATGCTTCCTAAATCTTATGATGATGTGACAGGTGATGACAAAGGGCAAAAAGGTAGAGCAACCTGGGGAGCTGCAACTGGACTTCTTGGAAAAGTTTACATGATTCGTGGTGATTATGCTAACGCAGCTACTGAATTGAAAAAGGTAATTGATTCAAATGTATACAGTCTTGTCTCTAACTATGGAGACAATTTCACTATGAATAATGAAAACAATTCTGAATCATTATTTGAAATTCAGTTTGGTGACTACGGAACAACAGAAAACTGGTTGGGTGAACCAAGTTCTACATGGAAACAATCAAGTTGCCAGGACTATTGTTATGGAACAACAGCGTTCGGAGCATGGGAAGACTTCCATCCTACAAAATGGTTATACAATGAATTCAAGAAAGAACGTTGTACAGATGGAACTTTAGATCCACGTTTATATTGGACAATTCTTTCTTATGAGCCAGAATATGACACCTATACAGACGGAAGATCAAATACCATATTCGGAACAACCCCATACGCTACAAATAAGCTTGATAATACGAACACTAAAATATATATTGCAAAATATACTTATGCTCGTATATCTGGACATACATCAGAAGGTGATGGATCAAGATGTAATTCTACTATCAACTACAGATTTATGCGTTACTCTGAAATATTATTGCTTTATGCTGAAGCATTGAATGAACTGAATGGTCCTACATCTGATGTTTACAAATACATACAGATAGTCAGAGACAGAGCTAAGTTACCTAATCTTGCAACAACCAAACCAGGTTTGAGCAAAACTGATATGAGAGACCAAATTGCACACGAACGTGCTCTTGAATTATCAGTTGAAGGTATCAGAATCTATGATATCGAAAGATGGGGATGGTTGTATGACTCAACAAAACTATCAACATTAAAGGATCATGACTCTGAATTTAGTACTTGGACATCAGGTCACGAATATTTGCCAATTCCACAAGTTGAACTTGATAACAATCCAAACTTAACTGGAAACTCGGCTAATTAATTTCTAATAAACAACAAGGGTGCCTAAAGACTTAGTCACCCTTGCCGTTTTAAAAGTCTCAAGAATATGACAAACTGGAAAAAATGGGTACCTATAGGTCTCTTCATCGTGTTTAATGCATGCGGATCAGACAATAATCCTGTTGATACAACTACAACAACAGATACAACGACCTATGTAGCACCAACTTACGCTGATGATTATAGTAGTATTTCTGCATGGAATAACCGCTACGACTGGAATCTGGCCAATGTGCATGACCCAACAGTTGCTAAATGCGGTGATTACTATTATATGTATTCTACAGATGCTTCTTATGGAAATGTTCACGATGGGCACGGACACTTCCTTTACAGACGATCAAAAGACCTAGTAAACTGGGAGTTCAAAGGAATGGCTATGAGTGAAACGCCTGCATGGGTAAAAGATACCCTCAATAATATGCGCCAAAGAGAAGGATTATCAGCAATTGATTCTCCTACATATGGCTGTTGGGCTCCAGTTGTTCGCAAGGTGGGAAGTAAATACAGGATGTATTACAGCATTGTTGTCGATAATTATATTAAGACTGGTGCACAAAACACAACAGCCAACTTTGATAATTCATGGACGGAACATGCATTTATTGGTTTAATGGAATCTGATGATCTGGCTTCTAATACTTGGGTGGATAAAGGGATGGTTGTTTGTTCCTCAACAGATAGAGGGAATGATTGGTATAGAGCTAGTCTAAGTGATTGGAGTGCATATTTCAAATGGAATGCCATCGATCCGTCATTTATTGTAACTCCGGACAATGAACAATGGCTCATTTATGGATCCTGGCATTCTGGCATAGTTGCCGTTAAAATAGATCCGGACACAGGCAAACCTTATCAGCTAAACTCATTAGCAGACTATGGAACTTGTATTGCAACCCGAACTACAGGAAACAGATGGCAAGGATCAGAGGCTCCGGAAATTATCTATAACGAAGATACTGGCTATTATTACCTGTTCTTAGCATATGATGAATTATCTGTTGCTTACAATACACGGGTTTGTCGTTCAAAGAGCATTACTGGTCCTTATGTGGGTATTGATGGCAAAGATATAACTCAGGGAGGAGAATGCTGGCCTATGCTTACACATCCTTATAAGTTCAGCAATCACTCTGGTTGGGTAGGCATATCTCACTGTTGTATTTTCCAGAATCCTGATACCAAAGAATGGTATTATTGTTCGCAAGGACGTCTTCCGGCCAATACAAACGGAAATGCTTATAGCAACGCCATTATGATGGGACATGTGAGATCTTTGGAATGGACTGAAGATGGATGGCCAGTTGTAATGCCAGAGAGATATGCTGCAGTTCCGCAAAGTACTATATCAGAAAGTGATCTGGTAGGAAATTGGGAGCACATCACTTTATCTTATCAATATCAAACACAGCAAGCATCAAAGAGTATGGTACTTTCAGCAGATAAAACTGTAAGCGGCGCCATTTCAGGAAGTTGGTCATATGATGCAACCAAGAAGATTCTGACAATAGGTACATATCAGGTAAAAGTTCAAAGAGAATTGGATTGGGAAGTTAAGCCACGTACTACAACAATCATTTACTCTGGGCTTACAGACAAAGGTGTTCCGCTTTGGGGTAAAAAAGTCAATTAAGTATTATAGATCTGGGAGTATTTATCTAATAACGAATAGTCGCAGATCAAGTCTACTATTCAATAGGGAAAACGATAAAGAGGGAGCAAAATTAGTTGTTCCCTCTTCTCGTATATTGCAAGTAAAAAAAATAAAAAGCTCCATATCAAGATCAGAAAAACAAACCTGATTCAGACTATCCAATAAGATTAATTCATTTAGAGACAAGGCTTCTCTTTATTTTCATTATGAAACAAAACTTTAATCATATCTAATCTTATGTCAGCATAAAACATTATTTAGTATTATATTGACATATTAATTCAAATAAATTATATCTTTGCAAAATAATTATAAGAAAGAGCATTCATATGAGTTTATTTGCAAGAAAATCAATTGACAGTTTACTATCCGAGGCTAATTCAGATGATAGCCATTCGCTTAAAAAATCATTAGGCGCAGGTAAACTGATAGCATTGGGTATTGGTGCTATTATTGGTGCCGGGCTTTTTTCTATAACGGGTGGTGCTGCAGCTGAACAGGCAGGGCCAGCTATTACTATCTCATTTCTTATCGCAGCTTTAGGTTGTGGTTTCGCAGGATTATGTTATGCCGAATTTGCTTCAATGATTCCGGTAGCCGGAAGTGCATATACCTATTCATACGCTACCATGGGCGAGTTTATTGCCTGGATCATTGGATGGGATCTGGTTTTAGAATATGCCGTGGCGGCAGCAACAGTAAGTATCAGCTGGAGCCGATACCTTATAAAATTCCTTGATGGCTTTGGCGTGCATCTGCCCCAGAGTCTTATAGCCTGTCCATGGGACGGAGGTATTATTAATCTACCCGCTGTCTTTATTATTATTCTGATGACACTGCTTTTGATTAAAGGAACAGAAGGAAGTACACGATTTAATTCCATCATTGTAACTCTTAAGATTGCAGTTGTTCTGATCTTTATCGGACTTGGATGGAAGTATATAAACATGAATAATTACGTTCCTTATATACCTGAAAACACAGGAACATTCGGAGCATACGGTATATCAGGAATCATCAGGGCAGCAGCAATTGTATTCTTTGCTTTTATCGGATTTGATGCAGTTAGTACCGCCGCACAGGAAGCTAAGAATCCGAAACGTACAATGCCTATAGGTATCCTTGTTTCATTAGTTGTATGTACTATCCTTTACTTACTATTCGCTCACGTAATGACGGGAGTGGCAAATTATACTGAGTTTAAAGGACATGACGGTATTGCACCTGTAGCCATAGCTATTGAACACATGGGACATGCAGATGCCAGCGGAATTATTCATCCCGATTATCCATGGCTTAACCGCGCTATTATATTAGCAATACTTGCCGGCTATTCATCTGTAATTATGGTAATGCTTTTAGGACAAAGCCGTGTATTTTACAGCATGAGTAAAGACGGTCTTTTACCTAAGATATTCTCTGAAATTCATCCTAAGTTCCGTACTCCTGCAAAAAGCAATTTACTTTTTCTTGTACTAGTAAGCTTATTCGCCGCATTGGTTCCATCGAGAGTTGCCGGTGAAATGACCAGTATTGGTACACTTCTGGCTTTCATTCTTGTATGTATAGGAATTTTAGTTATGAGAAAGAAGATGCCCGATGCTCCACGAGCTTTCAAAACTCCATTAGTTCCGTTTGTTCCTATTTGCGGAGTACTTACCTGTATGTTCATGATGGTCTTTCTTCCTGCCGATACATGGATCCGATTAATTGTATGGATGCTCATAGGTCTTGATATTTATGCTGCATACGGATTAAAACATAGTAAGATTGGAAACTTCCATGGCATTGAAAGAAGCGGGATAGGTGTTCTTAATATTACCGGACTATCATTATCTGTAGTATTAATATTTGTAGCTTTCTGGCATCAGCAAACAGCCGGATGGGAAAGCAGTAAAGCTCTTCTCATTACTGCATTGGTTTTCTCTGTTGTTCATATTCTGATGTTTAGTATGAGGTTAATTATGAAATCAGATTATTCTTCAATGCCTGCCATTGGAAAAATGAAGTTGGTCTATTTAAGAGTGAGAAACAAAGAATCGTTCCCTCAAAAGCAAACGAAAGACGAAGATTAAATACATATTCAACCAATAAAACTGAAAGGCTGTCCGGAACATTCCGGACAGCCTTTTTTATGCGTTACAAGAATCTCATTACTAGGTAAAAGTTATCCAAAATAGAAAACTTTCTAAGAAAATAGAAACAAAAAGTTTTCCAAAAACTTTCATATTTAACATATACAGACGTAACAACGTATTAGAATATCCATTATCTTTGTCTCAGTTCTGGTAAAAAGCAATGCTTTAGGAGAAAAGGGAATACCGTGAAATCCGGTAACAGTACCCGCTGCTGTGATTCTCAAAGAACTTGAGTAATAAGCCACTGCAATCATTTGTGGGAAGGCACTTCAAGGGAGAGATAAGTCAGAAGACCTGCCAAGACTACACATCTAGAATATCTTATGCTTTCGGGAGTTAAAGCCAGAGAAGAAATAAATTCACCAAGATAGGCCATATCTTTGGTGCCACTCTGTTGCCGACTTATTCTCTTTGCGTTATTCCCAGCTAAGTTTTCTAAATGTGATAACAAACTGATAACTAAAGTTACACAAAAAGAAGAAGAATATGAACTACGCTGAGATCTGTATTATTAAAAGAGATGGGAAAAAGGAAGATTTCTCCATCAGTAAAATCAAGAATGCAATAGCCAAGGCATTTAATGCAACAGGTATCGTTGACGAGGAAAAACTGATAGCCGACGTTACTATGCGTGTAATAGGAAACTTTGCTACTCCTACCATATCAGTGGAGCAGATTCAGGATCTGGTTGAAAAGGAATTAATGAAAGTTCAACCGGAAGTTGCCAAGAAATATATTATTTACCGCGAATGGAGAAATACCGAACGCGATAAAAAGACACAGATAAAGCACATCATGGATGGTATTGTGGCCATCGACAAAAACGATGTGAACCTCAGCAATGCCAATATGTCGAGCCACACTCCGGCAGGACAGATGATGACTTTCGCTTCTGAAGTCACAAAGAACTATACATATCGTTATCTTCTTCCAAAGAAATTTTCAGAGGCTCACCAATTAGGAGATATCCATATCCACGATCTGGATTATTATCCAACAAAGACCACTACATGTATCCAATATGACATGGATGATCTCTTTGAACGTGGGTTCCGGACAAAGAATGGAAGCATACGCACTCCTCAGTCCATTCAAAGCTATGCAACACTGGCCACTATTATTTTCCAGACAAACCAGAATGAGCAGCACGGCGGCCAGTCCATTCCCGCTTTCGATTTCTTCATGGCTAAGGGAGTTTTGAAATCTTTTCAAAAACATCTAAGCTCTCTTCTTGGATTCTACTTTTCAATGAAAGGACAAACTGTTGATGAAAAGCCCTTGAAGGCGATTGTTAAAGAGCAGGTTTCTTCCATCAAAACAAGTGATTTGGAAAAAGAAACGCTTTGCATGGCGCTGACTCCTCTACAAGTTAACATTGACAAAGAAGCGCTGAACAGAATTATATCTAAAGCACTCTCTTCTACACGAAAAGATACTCATCAGGCTATGGAAGGATTTATCCATAACCTCAACACTATGCATTCCAGAGGTGGAAACCAGGTGGTGTTCAGCTCAATTAATTATGGTACTGACACTTCAGCCGAAGGACGTTTAGTTGTAGAAGAACTTCTTACAGCTACAATGGAAGGGCTTGGAGGTCGTGGAGAAGTGCCTGTATTCCCTATTCAGATATTTAAGATAAAGAATGGCGTATCATATTCCGAAGAAGATTACCAGAAAGCAATGGTTGATTTCGAAAGCGCACTTCAGGGAAAGGTAAAATTCAGCACTCCAAATTTCGACTTATTCTTAAAGGCATGCCAAACAACAGCGAAAGCACTCTTCCCTAACTTCATGTTCCTGGATACTCCTTTCAATCAGAATGATCTTTGGAAAGCAGACGATCCGAAACGTTACCGATATGAACTGGCAACGATGGGATGCCGTACACGAGTTTATGAGAATGTAGCCGGAGAAAAAACGTCTTTGGGAAGAGGGAACCTTTCTTTTACTACGCTTAATATGCCCAGACTGGCTATAGAAGCAAAGATTAAAGCTGAAAGCATGGCGGATACTTCAAACAAAGATGCACTGGAGGCCAAAGAGAAAGAGTTATTCCTTGAATCGGTTAGCGAAATGGCACACCTTATTGCTGATCAACTTTATGCACGTTACAAGTATCAACGTACGGCTCTTGCCCGCCAGTTCCCATTCATGATGGGTAACGATGTATGGAAAGGCGGTGCCCAGCTTGATCCTAACCAGGAGGTGGGCGATGTACTTCGAAGCGGAACATTGGGTATTGGTTTTATTGGTGGACATAATGCCATGATGGCTCTTTACGGAGAAGGACATGCGCACAGCAAAAAAGCCTGGGATACATTATATGAGGCCGTGATAGTTATGAACAAGGTGGCCGATGAATATAAAGCCAAGTATAACCTGAATTATTCTATCCTTGCTACTCCAGCCGAAGGCCTTTCCGGCAGATTCACAAAGATGGACCAAAGAAAGTATGGAGTTATTCCGGGGGTAACAGACAATGATTATTATGTCAATTCTTTCCATATTGATGTTAAGGAACCTGTTAGTATTGTAGAAAAAATAAGATTGGAAGCTCCTTTTCATGCAATAACCCGCGGAGGACACATCACTTATGTAGAGCTCGATGGTGAAGCTCAGAAGAATGTTAAGGCAATCACAAAGATTGTAAAGGTGATGCATGATGAGGGAATAGGATACGGTTCAATTAACCATCCGGTAGATACTTGCAACGCTTGCGGATACAAAGGGGTGATTTACGATAAATGTCCGGTATGTCAGAGTGAGAATATTCTGAGAATGAGAAGAATCACTGGATACCTGACCGGAGATTTAAGTACATGGAACTCTGCCAAACGAGCAGAAGAGCGTGATCGTGTAAAACATCACTAACCAAATCTTTATCATCTGAATAATAATGCCTGAACAACTATACCTTTTATATACCTATCCCGAAACCATTGTTGATGGTGAAGGGATACGTTATTCTATTTATCTGGCTGGATGCCGGCATCGCTGCGTGGGGTGCCAGAATCCCAGCACATGGAAATCCGTGCAAGGCACACTTCTTACTGAAGATGTGGTAAGCAATATTATAAATGAGATTAATGCCAATCCACTTTTGGATGGCATTACTTTCTCGGGTGGTGATCCACTTTATAATCCAAAGGCTTTTCTGCCGCTAATAAGAAGAATAAAGCAGGAAACCGGGTTGAACATATGGTGCTACACCGGATATACTTATGAAGAGTTACTGGTTGATCCTCAACTAAGCGCTGTTCTGCCATATATCGACACTTTGGTGGATGGACGATTTGTACAGGAGGAATATTCTCCTTATCTCCAGTTCAGAGGAAGTGCCAACCAACGGATCATAAACCTAGCAAAGAAACGAATAATGCAGCCTGCATTTTAAACTGATTATTTATTTGATAGTTTCACATAGCTAACTTTATTTCGCAAACAAAAAGCCGTGCAACGGAACCTTAGAGTTCATTGCACGGCTTTTGTTCTTATTATATGTTCAGAGCCCCTACTTAAAGAAGAACCTGATTACGTCATTAAAGTTTGCCCATATCAGTAAGCCAAAAAGAACAACCATTCCGGCCATCTGAGCATATTCCATAAACTTATCACTCGGTTTGCGGCGAGCTACAATCTCATAAATGAGGAATAACACGTGTCCGCCATCCAGTGCAGGAATAGGAAGTATATTCATGAATGCAAGGATGATTGAAAGGAAAGCTGTCATGCTCCAGAAACGGTGCCAATCCCACTGTGCAGGAAAAATGCTTCCGATGGTTCCAAATCCACCCAAGCTATTTGCTCCTTCTTTCGAGAATACATACTTCATATCACTGACATATCCCTTCAGTGTATTAACGCCGAGTGCTATACCAGCAGGGAATGATTCGAAGAATCCGTATTTATTATTAACAACTTTGAAGAAATGTTCCGGTCCATACGCATAAGCTCCACCCTTGTAGGCTAAATCAAGCTGCACATCCAAGGTATCGGTAACACCGGCTCTCACATAAGCTATTTGTACATTGCGTGAAGCTCCCTTTATACTGTCGTGGGCAGCAGAAGCTTTCAGCTTGTCCACATATTGAATATATTCGTTGTACGAAGGAAGTGAAACACCATTCACAGCTATAATGCTATCACCGCTTTTCATGCCCGCTTTAGCATATCCGCCGCTAGGAATGATACTGTCAATTACATAAGGAATTCTGCATTCAGACAAATAACTGTTGGCAGCCATTAATCTGTTCATAAAATCCTTTGGAATATTAACAGAGACTTCTTTACCGCCGCGTTCAACAGTTACTACGCTTGCATTATAAATCTGGCGATGCATTTTCGGATAGCTTCCCAGTTCCTTTCCATCTGCTTTCAGAAGAACATCACCATCTTTAAAGCCTACTTCTTTAGCTACTTCGCTAAACTGCATCCCCATCTTCATATCCTTAGGCAACATGTAAGAATCACCCCAGGCAAAAAGAATCATAGAATATATAAACAGTGCAAGAAGGAAGTTGAATAGTACCCCACCAATCATAATCATTAATCGCGGGCCAGCCGGTTTAGCACGAAACTCCCATGGCTTAACAGGTTGCTTCATCTGCTCTTTATCCATAGACTCGTCAATCATTCCGGCAATCTTTACATAACCGCCAAGAGGTAACCATCCTATTCCGTATTCTGTTTCACTGTTCTATGGTTTGAACTTGAACAGGGTAAACCAAGGATCGAAAAACAAACAGAACTTTTCCACTCTTACTTTAAAAAGACGAGCAAAGAGGAAGTGCCCTCCTTCATGAATAACAACCAATAACGACAACGCCATTATTAACTGCAGGGCACGGATCAAAAATGTTTCCATCAATTAATTTTCTATTAAATATTAAAATTCATCAGTTCGCATGCAATCTTCCGCGCCTCTGCGTCGGTTGCCACGTAATCATCATACGTTGGCGTCTTTATGAAGCTCACTGTTTCCATTACTTTCTCTATTATATCACTCATTCCAAGGAAAGACACCCTGTTACGCAAAAAAGCGGCAACAACCATTTCATTGGCAGCGTTAATTATACAAGGCATGTTTCCTGCTTTATGCAAGGCTTCGTAAGCAAGGGCCAAATTCCTGAAACGATCTGTATCAGGTTGTTCGAAGGTAAGATTTCCACATGTGGAGAAATCCAGACGATCAAACGAAGAGTGAAGACGATCCGGATAAGAGAAAGCGTACTGAATTGGCACGCGCATATCCGGTACTCCGAGCTGAGCTTTTACCGCTCCGTCTTCAAACTGCACCATAGAGTGAATGATTGACTGTGGATGAACCACCACTTCAATCTGCTCCGGTGTCAATCCAAAAAGCCATTTAGCTTCGATAACCTCAAAACCTTTATTCATCATTGAAGCAGAGTCAATCGTGATCTTTGCTCCCATTTCCCAGTTGGGATGTTTCAGCGCCTGAACTTTGGTTACAGTCTTTAGCTGAGATAAGTTACAAGTACGGAACGGTCCTCCCGAAGCGGTAAGTATAATTTTCTCTACGTTATTTCCTACCTCTCCTACCAGACATTGAAAAATAGCCGAATGTTCTGAATCCACCGGCAATATTGCTGAGCCAAACTGTTGGATAAGGTCATTGATCAGTTCACCCGCCACAACAAGCGTTTCTTTATTTGCAAGAGCAATTTTCTTCTTTGCACGAATTGCATTAATAGTGGGCTTAAGTCCGGCAAAACCAACCATTGCGGTAAGAACGATGTCAATCGGTGCAGCTTCCACCACTTGTGCTAAAGCATCATCACCGGCATAAACCTTAATCGGTAAATCGTTCAATGCTTCTTTTAATTGAATATATTTTGCTTCGTTTGCTATGACAACAACCTCGGGCATAAATTTCCGGGCCTGTTCAATAAGCAGCTCCACCTGATTATTGGCTGTCAGTGCAGATACTTCATATAAATCAGAATGTTCGGCTATCACCTGCAAAGCCTGTGTGCCTATACTTCCTGTTGATCCTAATATTGCTATTTGTTTTTTCATTATTGTTGTTAAAAGACAATCTGTTTTTCACCTGAATAAAAGGTTGGCAGCGATTATTTACATTCATTATCAGCATATTACTGATAAAAAAGAAGGTATTGTCAGCCCGTTTCCTGAATGTTAGTTTCGTTTGCTTAAGAAGGCATTCACCATGCACAATCCACCAACAATTTACTAACTATTTTTCAAAAAGGCTATGCTCAATTTCTCCTACGCCACATTATTGTTTTAAAAGACACAAATGTAAGCAATTAACCCAATGTTACATAGCTTTCTTTATTCATTTTAACGAAAAAACAAGAAATAAAAAGAATCTACCGGTCAAAGATTAGGAAACTTCCCACCAATAGTTCTTAAATAGCAGTAGATATAAAAATAAAAAGCTCTAGACCTTTTATATTTTAAGTCTAGGCTATTTTTAATAAAAGAGTAGGTCTTTATTCAAATTATTGATGAATAATGAATTAAACTATGGAAGAAAAACAACTTAAGATAGAATGTATAGCAGACAAAATATAGTTTTATTATTATTTTTTACTTATTTATTTTTTCAAAAAAAAAGTCTCGATATGTTGGCCTAATGCCATAACATTATTTAGATGTAGATTTTTCACCTTTTCAATATCCAACGTTCCTCCTAATATCATCATTTTCTTGTTTTCAAACCTGACACCTAAACGGTCATCCAGCATTATTTTACTCATGCTTTCCGCAATACCTGTTTCTTTGAGAAAATCATTTGGATGTCCTGCGGTACATATGGCTACTCCATATTTTACCATTTTCATTTTCCTGATCTTTTGCCCTTCTTTATTATACCCATAAGCATACCCGACGGAATAAACCCTGTCAAACCACCCTTTTAACTTTGCAGGACAATCACTCCACCAAAGCGGATAGAGAAATATAACACAATCTGCCCACTCAATCTTTTGGTGTTCTGTCACGACATCTTCCGGTAAAGGTAAATCTGTTTGTACAAAGCCCTCACGTTCATATTCATGTTCAGTCATGTCTGAACGGAAGTTCATCTTATATAGATCAGAAACTTTAATATTGTGCCCACCTATTTGCAAGCCTCTTAACAATCCCTCAAGAATCTGATGTGTAAAGGATTTCGTGCTTGGGTGTGCATATACCACAAATACATTCATTTTTATTTCATATTTCTATTATTGACGTTTCGCTCTTAATTTAATTCCATTTTAGCCAGAAGTTCCTGAAGGGAAGAGCATACATATTCTTTGCCATCTTTAGAAAAGAGCCAGGAATCGGTAGTTTCATCTACCGTTACAAAATCTGTTGCATCAGGAGAAATTTTATAACCATTTCTCACCAACGCACGTTCTGTCCAATATGCACGATAGCCTGTTCCTATTGCTTTCAGGGATACCACGCGAGGAGTTTCTGCATGCTTCACCATAAAGTTACCGGTTGATGGGTCGAAGCGATAAGAGTTGTTGGCAAATACTTTCTGAAAACGATTGGTAAGAATCAAATCTTCGGGCGTACCTACGGCAATGCCATGTTTTGGAGTCATAAGCCAAAGCTTGTCCGCTGTTTGCAAAGCAAGATCGAGTTCGTGAGTAGAGAGCACAATTGCCTTATTTGTCTGCCGTGCAAGTTCATGAAGAAGCATCATCACCTCTACCCTATTGTTTATATCCAGATGGGCAGTGGGTTCATCAAGCAATATCACCGGAGTATCCTGCACCAATGCCTTTGCAATCATGGCACGCTGACGCTCACCGTCAGACAGTTCATTGATGAATCTATCGGCATATCCTTCCAGATGTACCTGTTCCAAAGCTTCGTGAATAATTGCTATATCGTCATCTGATAGTTTTCCAAGCCAGTCGGTGTACGGATTTCTGCCCAGTGCCACGAGATTGAAAACAGTAAGATTACTCACTTCCACCCGATCGGTCAATACCAAAGATAGCAAACGTGCCTTGTTGGAAAGTGATTGTTTGTTCAAGGGAAGATTATCTATTCGCACTTCTCCGCGAAGAGGTGGCTGCAATCCGGCAATAGTTCGCAAGAGAGTGGACTTTCCACAACCATTTGGACCTATCAGACACACCATCTCTCCCTGGAAAACTTCCAGCGAAAGACGTATCTGAACCGGATAAGTAGCCTTTCGGGTAACGTATCCTATCGTTAAATCATGTGTTTGAATAATAGCATCGGGCATGGTAGGCGAAGAATATCTGTCAGTCGAGCGTTTCCACGTCATCAAGCGACAATAATCCCTGAGGCAAATCCACAGTCATCAGTTTCTTCTTATTATCCATATCAAGAATAAACTCTTCCTGTGCCGGAATAAGAAGTTCTTCACCATCTTTTTCGAGAACAAACAAGGTGTTAATGGTAGATTGATCGACATCCACCACCTTACCTATATCTCCATAATGCTTGTCTGTTACCTGAAATCCTACAAAGAAATCCCATGTCAGCTCATCGGCAGGACTTTCTTCGGCATATTTTGCAGGGAAATAGACTTCAATATTGGTAAACATACGTGCTTTTTCGGCGGAATCAATCCCTTCAAGCTTAACTAAAGCCGTTGAGTCCGATCGAAAGCGGTATTCTTCTATGAAGAAGGGAACAAGGATGCCATCGAGCAAGCAGATGAGATAGTCACACTCTACCCTGTCGAACACATCGTCCGTAAAGGTAAACGACAACTCTCCGTGAATGCCGTGAGGCTTATTGAAGATACCTATCTTATATACTTCTTCCCTTTTTATCATTCTTCTATACGTGTGATGCGTGCACCAAGAGCATTTAATCGTCTTTCGATGTCCTGATATCCGCGGTCAATCTGTTCTATATTATTTATCCGGCTTATACCTGTAGCACTCATGGCTGCAATAAGCAAAGCAATTCCGGCACGGATATCGGGTGATGTCATGTTTCCTCCACGTAAGGTGAAATTATGATCATGACCGATTACAACCGCACGGTGAGGGTCGCATAAAATAATTTGTGCCCCCATGTCTATCAGTTTATCAACGAAGAACAGGCGACTTTCAAACATTTTTTGATGGATCAGCACACTTCCCTTTGCCTGAGTAGCCACCACAAGAAGCACACTCAAAAGGTCAGGCGTAAGTCCCGGCCACGGAGCATCAGCAATAGTCATAATAGAACCATCCATGAACGACTCAATCTCATAACTTTCCTGAGAAGGAATATAGATATCATCGCCACGTTGTTCAAGCTTGATACCTAAACGACGAAAACTTTCAGGGATGATTCCCAGATTTTCGTAAGATACATTTTTAATGGTTAGTTCACTGCGGGTCATGGCAGCCATACCGATAAAGCTTCCCACCTCAATCATATCCGGAAGTACGGCATGAGTGGTTCCGCCAAGACTTTCAACGCCCTCAATAGTGAGCAAGTTTGAAGCAATTCCGCTGATCTTTGCTCCCATTCTGTTCAGCATTTTGCAAAGCTGTTGCAGATAAGGTTCGCAGGCAGCGTTATATATTGTAGTAGTTCCCTTTGCGAGAACAGCAGCCATCACTATGTTTGCAGTACCGGTAACAGAAGCCTCATCAAGCAACATATTAGTACCTTTCAAATGCTTGGCACTTATTTCATAAACTCCTCTTTCAGCAATATAATTAAATTCGGCTCCCAGTTTCTGAATACCCAGGAAGTGAGTATCCAAACGACGGCGACCAATCTTATCACCACCGGGCTTTGATATCAATGCCGCACCAAAACGTGCAACCATTGGGCCAATAAGCATTACTGAGCCACGAAGACTTGAACATTTTTTCAGGAATTCATCACTCTGAAGATAAGCCATATCCACATTCGCAGCCTTGAAAGTATAAGTGTCTACTCCTTTTTTGGAAACAGTAACACCCATATTTCTCATCAACTGGATAAGATTATTAACATCTAATATATCGGGTATATTACTTACAGTTACCTCTTCAGCAGTGAGTAAAGTTGCGCAGATAATCTGCAGTACTTCGTTCTTCGCACCTTGAGGAACAATTTCTCCACAAAGCATGTGTCCACCTTCAATTACAAATGAAGCCATAGTATTTCGTGATTATTATTGTTTAGAATAACGACGAGGGTTGTTATTCGTTTTAGTTTTACGGTAAAGAATAGCCTTTGTTTCCATCAGTTTCAATGAGTCTTCATCCATCTGGATTTTCCCGTGGGAATATTCCTTCAGGTCATCAAAGATCTTTCTGTCATCAACATTATCTTTGTTCCAGTTCATAAAACTCTTTTTCATGTGATTTGCTATCAACGCTATGAGCTGTTTCTTTTCTTCTCCCTCCGGATAATCGGCAGCCAGCTTAATCATTTTCTCCAAAGTACGTCCATAATGACGGTAACGAATCTTTGAACTGGGATATGGAATCATTTCCGGTTTTGTAAACAGATTATCTTTTCTGATAATCTCATACGGAAAATCAATATCCAGTTTAAAGTCAGACATAATTGCCAGGTGATCCCATAGCTTATGTTTGAAATCTGGCACATCACGCAAATGTGGAAACATATTTCCCATAATGTTGATTATGGTATTTGCACAACGTTGTCTTTCAGCTCTGTCTTCAATAGTCAGAGCATGGTCAACCATGTTTTGAATGCTTCGTCCGTACTCGGGAAGCGGTAATACTCTTTGTTGAGTGTTGTATTCCATCTATAGCGAATTAATTGTTTCGTTAGTTTGTTACAGCAAAGTCTTAGGTTTAGATGCTACAAACTCTTTCAGGTAGAATGGTTCAAAGTAAGCTACATCTTTGAAATCGCTCTTTGCAAAAGCTTTCTCGGCTAAAGGAGACATTAGTTTGGCAAGCGGGATAATGTCATCAATAAAATGTGCATTCGGGTGATTAATCTTCTCACGGCACTTGGCAGCTCCGTTTCCGAAAAAATAAACCGGATGTTCGTTTAAAAACTCCTGGAAAGAATTCTCATCAATAATATCTGCAGCAATAGGTCGTTTAACCTGTAGTGCGCGGTCATAAACTGCTGCATAAACTTCCATGCGTCGGGCATCAATCATCGGGCAGATTAAAGCATCATCGGGCAATTCATGATATAAAAGCACCGGCACACTAAGTACTTCCAAAGTAGGGATGCCAATAAGTGGAATATTCCTGCCGTAACAGATTCCTTTTGCCATTGAAACGCCTATACGAAGGCCGGTATATGAGCCTGGGCCACAGCTTACAGAAACAGCATCAAGCACTATTGCATGACTGTCTGCAAAGGACAACGCTTCATCAACAAAAACTCCTAAAGATACAGCATGAGAAGGGCCATTTAGATCTTCTTTATTGAAGATAGCCTGACCATCCTCACTTATTGCTACCGAACAAACGGAAGTAGAGGTTTCAATATGTAAAATACAAGGCATAATTTTATCTTCTTTATTGATGCAAAAATACACTTTTTACATAGAAAAACCCCTATTTTATATAAAATAAATTATAACGGCATGTTTCCGTGTTTCTTCGGTGGATTTGTCTGCATTTTATTATGCGCCATATCCAATGCCTGAATCAGTTTGAAGCGTGTTTGCTTAGGAAGGATTATTTCGTCAATATATCCCAATTCAGCTGCCTGATAAGGATTTGCAAAGTTTTCTTTGTAATCCTCTATAGCTTGCTTCTTAGTTTCTTCATCGGCTTTACGATACAGGATATTAACAGCGCCATCTGCACCCATCACTGCAATTTCTGCATTCGGATAAGCAAGGTTCACATCAGAACCTGTTTGCTTGCTGGCCATAACAATATATGCACCACCGTAAGCCTTACGAGTGATTAAAGTAACCTTTGGCACTGTAGCCTCAGCGTAAGCATAAACAATCTTAGCACCGTGACGGATAATACCATTGTGTTCTTGTGTACATCCCGGAAGGAATCCCGGAACATCTTCGAATGTAATCAATGGAATATTGAAGCAGTCGCAGAAACGGATAAAGCGTGAAATCTTATCGGAAGCATCAATATCAAGCACACCTGCAAGGTAAGCTGGCTGATTGGCAACGATACCTACTGATTTTCCGCCCAAACGAGCAAAACCAATAACCGCATTTTTAGCAAAATGAGGCATTACTTCAAAGAAGTAGTGATCATCGACTACCGGTTCAATTATATCTTTGATATCATAAGGGATATTAGGATCAGCAGGAACAACTGTCTGCAATGATTCTTCCTCACGATGAATATCATCTGTACCTGAAGCAGAAGGAGCATCTTCCATATTGTTTGAAGGAAGGAAGCTCAATAGCTCACGAATACCCATCAAAACTTCTTCTTCTGAATTGCTTAGGAAGTGAGTTACGCCACTCTTGCTACTGTGAGTATAAGCACCACCAAGTTCTTCTTTGCTCACTTCTTCATGAGTTACAGTCTTCACTACATCAGGACCGGTCACAAACATGTGGCTCTTTTCCTTTACCATGAAGATAAAGTCGGTCAAGGCAGGAGAATAACAAGCACCTCCGGCACATGGACCAAGAATTGCTGAAATCTGAGGAATTACACCTGAAGCAATTGTGTTTTGGTAGAAAATAGAAGCATAACCAGTAAGACTTTCAACACCTTCCTGAATACGTGCACCACCTGAATCGTTCAAAGCAATAACCGGAGCACCATTTTTAAGTGCCAGTTCCTGTACTTTTACAATCTTCTTTGAATTGGTTGCACTAAGAGTTCCACCGTAAACAGTAAAATCATAAGCATAAACAAAAACAAGACGTCCGTCAATTTTCCCGTATCCGGAAACAACTCCATCTCCAGGAATCTTATTTTTGTCCATTCCGAAGTTTGAACAACGGTGAACCATCAATTTATCCAGTTCTACAAATGTTCCTTTATCAAGAAGCGTATCAATACGTTCGCGTGCAGTCATCTTACCAGATTCGTGCTGTTTTTCTATCTTGCTTACTCCGCCACCAAGTTCGGCATTTTTGTTTCTTTCAACAAAGCGGCTATATAAATCTTCTTTTTCCATAAATTATGCATTTACTACATTTAAATCCAGTAAGATCAGTTGCTGGTCACTATTCACAGAGTCACCTTCATTTACCAGAATATCTTTAATATAACAATCAGACGTTACCTTGTAATTACTTTGCATTTTCATTGCTTCAATTACGGCAACAGTATCTCCGGCAGAAACGAAATCGCCCACTTTCACAGGTATCTTCACGATTTTGCCTGGCATTGGAGATACAATTTTATCTTCTTGTCTTTCGTCTTCTTTCTTTCTCATACGAAGATATTTTGCCTTGGTATCAACAATATCTACATTATAAGATGAGAAGAGAGTATTAACTTTATAACTCTTTCCATTATCAGAACGGAGCAATTCGGCATTATAAGACTTACCATCGTGAAGAATAGAGCAAGCTCCATTTTCAGCCATGGTAACATCCACTTCATATTCAACTCCATCAATTGTCAGACGCACATTATTGCCATCTTTCTCAAGAAGTTCAATTTCTGCTATTCTGTTTCCAATATGTACTTCCATTTGTCTTCGTTTTAAATTCTCAATACTCCTTTATGTAAACCAAACTCTCTCCAACGGCTGACAGGACGATTGTCTGTACCCAAACTTGAACTATTTTCTTCAAGATTCATCAGATAATCAATGTATGCAGCAATCATTGCTACTTTTTCAGTTTCTTCACCGTCAGTATTTGCTCCCTTTTGAAGTCTTTCAGCATTCTTCTGAATAAAGCCTGTATCATATTTACCATTCACAAAATCAGGAGTATCCATTATACTTCTAAGATAGCTGATATTTGTCTTGACACCTGTAATTTTATATTCATGAAGAACTCTTCGCATACGCTCTATTGCGTACTTACGATTTACAGCCCAAACAATAAGTTTACCAATCATAGGGTCGTAATGGATAGGAATTTCATACCCTTCGTATACATAGCTATCAATACGTACACCAATGCCGTTTGGTTCAGTTATCTGGCGGATAATTCCCGGGCATGGCATAAAGTTAAATTCAGTATCCTCAGCACATATACGACATTCAATAGCATGTCCTCTTTGTTTTATATCTTCTTGTTTTAAACGCAAAGGAACATTATTGGCAACGTGAATCTGTTCTTTAACCAAATCCACACCAAGAACTTCTTCTGTAATAGGATGTTCTACTTGCAGACGAGTATTCATCTCTAAGAAGTAGAAATTACGATTCTTATCAACAAGAAACTCAATCGTTCCTGCGCCCTTATAGTTAACTGCTTTAGCTGCAGCAACTGCGGCTGCTCCCATATTTTCTCTCAGTTCAGGAGTTACAAAAGGAGATGGACTCTCTTCTACTATTTTCTGGTTACGGCGTTGAACAGAACATTCCCTGTCACAAAGATGAATTACATTTCCGTGGTTATCACCAAGAACCTGGAATTCGATGTGATGAGGTTCCTCAACAAATTTTTCAAGATAAACGGTGTCATCACCAAAAGAGGAAAGAGCCTCCGATTTTGCAGTTGTATATGCTTCTTCTACTTCACCTTCATTGTGAATAAGACGCATACCTTTACCGCCACCACCCATTGATGCTTTTAGCATAACAGGATAACCAATCTTATTACAGATTTCAATAGCTTCGTTTACATCTTTAAGGCTTTTTTCTGTTCCCGGAACAACAGGAACATTTGCCTTTATCATCTGCTTACGAGCGGAAATTTTATCGCCCATCAAATCCATAGTTTCAGGATCAGGACCTATAAATATTATACCTTCTTCTTTACACCTACTAGCAAATAAAGAATTTTCGGATAAGAAACCGTAGCCTGGATGGATTGCATCGACATTGTTAGTCTTGGCTACTTCAATGATTTTTTCTATGTTAAGATAACTGTCTTTAGAGGCTGCTCCACCTACGCAGTAAGCTTCATCAGCATATAAGACATGTTTAGCCGTTCTATCCGCTTCAGAGAATATTGCAATGGATTCAATTTCCATTTCCCGGCAGGAGCGCATAACTCTCACTGCTATCTCACCGCGATTAGCAACTAAGATTCTTTTAATCATATTTTCGATATTTGGTACAACATTTTGCTCCACCACGAGGGTAGACCAAGTTTACAGTTTTTTAATATAGATTTAAGTAGTAAATTCATTTCCCATCCCACGGGGAGACAAATTAAACCTGAATGGCAGGTCTTCTGACTAACTCTCATCCTGATTACCTTCCCGACAATTGTCAGTGGCAATAGTCTTTTATCAAGATGTTTTCATCGAGCTTCACAGCAGCGGGACTGTTCAGGAATTGCACCTGATTCCCTTTTAATTGCCGTCATTGTAAAACAACAGCAAACCAATTCGGGGGCAAAGATAACAATTATAGAGAATTATGAGACATATTTGAAGAGAAAACATTATTTTTGCAAAAAACATATTTATTATGATACAGTCAATGACCGGGTATGGTAAGGCCACAATCACCCTATCCGACAAGAAGGTTAACGTTGAAATAAAATCACTTAACAGCAAAGCGCTGGACTTGTCAACCCGCATAGCTCCTATTTACCGTGAGAAGGAAATGGAGATCCGAAATGAGATTGCAAAATTCCTGGAAAGGGGCAAAATAGATTTCAGTCTATGGATTGAAAAAAGCGAGACTGACACAGTTACTCCTATTAATGCTGCTGTAGTTGAAGGTTATTACAAACAAATAAAGCAGCTCTCCGATGCACTTGAAATTCCAATGCCCGCCGATTGGTTTGGTGTTTTATTAAAAATGCCTGATGTCATGACCAAAAATGATATACAGGAAGTATCTGATGAAGAATGGGCTGAAGCGCATAAAGCCATTGAAGAGGGTATTAAGCATTTGGTTGACTTCCGCAAGCAGGAAGGTGAAGCTTTGGCTAAAAAATTCAGAGAAAAGATTAACAACATCCATGCTCTTCTTGAATCTGTTACTCCTCACGAAGAAGAGAGAATAGAAAAGATCAAGACTCGCATTACAGATGCACTTGAAAAAACAGTGAGTGTGGATTATGATAAGAACCGATTGGAACAGGAGCTTATCTATTATATAGAAAAGCTTGATATCAATGAGGAAAAGCAGCGTCTTGCCAATCACCTGAAATATTTCATTAATACAATGGAAGATGGAAGCGGACAAGGAAAGAAACTGGGATTCATTGCACAGGAAATGGGACGCGAAATCAATACCTTGGGCAGTAAATCAAATAATGCCGAGATGCAAAAGATAGTAGTTCAGATGAAAGATGAGCTTGAACAAATTAAAGAACAGGTTTTAAACGTAATGTAATATGAGCGGAAAGTTAATTATATTCTCAGCCCCTTCAGGAGCCGGCAAATCAACAATGATTAACTATTTGCTGAAGCAAGATCTTGGTCTTGCTTTTTCTATTTCAGCAACCAGTCGTCCACCAAGAGGCAGCGAACAACATGGAGTGGAATATTTCTTTCTTTCACCGGAAGAGTTCCGCCAAAGAATAGACAACGATGAGTTTCTTGAATACGAAGAGGTTTATAAAGACCGATTCTATGGAACATTAAAGGCACAAGTTGAAAAACAACTCGAAGCCGGACAAAATGTTGTATTCGATGTAGATGTTGTAGGTGGCTGTAACATTAAGAAGTTCTATGGCAATCGTGCTCTTTCTGTATTTATCCAACCTCCTTCTCTTGAGGTCTTGAGACAAAGACTTGAAGGAAGAGGTACTGATGAACAATCAGTAATAGAAAGTCGCCTTGCAAAAGCTGAATTCGAACTCGGATTTGCTGATAAGTTTGATGTTATTATCGTTAATGATAATATTGAAGAGGCACGTACCAAAGCTTTTAAAGTAATCAAAGAGTTTCTGGATAAGTAATTCACTGGTTCTGTTACTAAAGCATTGCAATAATGAAATTAAAAACAGGCATTTTCGGGGGGACTTTTAATCCTATTCATATCGGGCATCTGGCACTGGCGAATTATATTTGTGAGTTCGAGGAACTTGATGAACTATGGTTTCTAGTCACTCCTCAAAATCCGTTACGCCAAGAAAGTGATTTCCTTGCTGATGACGAACGTCTGGAACTAGTGAAGCTTGCCATCGAAGGATATTCAAAGTTCGTGGCTTCCGATTTTGAATTTCATCTTCCTAAGCCATCTTACTCATGCAATACACTCGATAAGCTAAAGAAGGCTTATCCGGAAAGAGAATTTGTATTAATCATCGGAGCCGATAATTGGCTTATATTCAATAAATGGAAAGATTATCAACGGATAATTGACGAAAATGAAGTGTGGATTTACCCTCGTCCAGGTTCTGATGTTGATAAGTCAACTCTTCCTCCATCAGTAAAGCTAACGAATGTTCCGGAAATTGATATCTGTTCTACGTTCATTAGAGACGGAATAAAGAATGGTAAAGATGTGCGTTACTTTATGCATCCAGCCGTTTATAACAAAATAAAAGAGGAAGGCTTTTTCAAATAAAAGCTTCCTCTTTACTAATTTTTCAGCCTTACCAATAGCTACTTCATCTTATCAGTATCTTCTTGTTTGTCTGGATGAAGAACAATTACTACAATCTCACTTGGAGCAAAGAATCTCACTTTCTTTGAAGAAGTTCCAATTCCATTGGTAATTATGACAGGAACACCTTTGGCCGACTTTTTTTCTCCTCTGAGAAAACGCCTTCCATAATGAGAAGGCACCACTGGTGCATAAATACCAAAGAGAGTCACTTGTCCGCCATGTGTATGTCCTGCCAAAGCAAGGTCTGTATTCGACACATCCACATCTTCCACATAATCCGGAGTATGAGTAAGCAGAATAACAAAATCTTTCGGACTAAGGGCAAGCGTTGGTGAAACGCCATTCTGTTTTAGATTGAAAGGGTTACGCACTCCCGCAATGATAATCTGTCTATTTTCTTTTCTCACTGTATCACAAGCATGTTCAAGCACACGCATTCCGTGCCTTCTCATCTCAGCAACTATATCGTCATGACAACGCTCATAATCATTATTCCCCATCACTCCTGCAATACCATATTGAGGATGCACTTCGGCTAATCGATCAAACAACTCGGATACATACTGGCACCCTTCCTGATAATCACCTCCCATAAGCAATAAATCGGGGTTTATTGTCTGAAGTTGCTGTACAAGTTTAATCAGCCCATTCTGTTGGAGAGCACTTTTATAATGAAGATCTGAAATAAATGCGATCCGAAAACCATCGAATGCCTTCGGAACATCCTTGTGATAAAA
>Ga0183100_1000660_pt1 | contig 23648 bp, 20 predicted proteins | sample Biomet2_FD_127789 | JGI IMG/M metagenome (GOLD analysis project Ga0183100, IMG submission 127789) | Microbial communities from bioreactor (seeded with anoxic lake sediment) at LBNL, California, USA - Biofuel metagenome 2 | ecosystem: Engineered > Bioreactor > Anaerobic > Unclassified ...
ACTGATATAATCCCATTTCTATTACTTTTATATCATTATTTAATAAATTTACAAAACTCTCTATATAACCTATTGTATCTGCATTAGAAACGCCAACTACTCTCTGTCTTATAAATAAGTAATAGTTATTTTTAAATACGAGTTTAATAGGAAATGCTCCATTAATTGCCGAAATAGTAGGTTCTTCACCTTTCTTAACTTTACCATTTTCATCATATATCATATCTAAATAAATCTTTGGTGTTTTAGATATATCAAAAATATATTTTTCCTTTAAAGCAACTGAGTGAACTAACACTTTATAACCTTCTAAATATTTTGCTATAAGTTTATATTTTTCCGAAAACATATCTGGGTTAAATATTTCAACAAGCTGCCCATTCTTATATTCATAGATAACAGCTATTGCATAACCACCTGACCCTCCATATTCCCCTCTTACCATAATTTCATCTTTTTTATCTCCATTAAAATCACTTAGAAACAGTTCTAAATTATAGCCGACATATGGAATTTTTGTTATTATAGGTGCTCCATCGTCCTCTGGATTTATTACTATATCTACATTCTCCACAAAAGAACTATCTTTATATAAATAATGCCCTACTAAAATTACTTTGTCATTTGTATATTTTCCAAGTATATTCCCAACTTTTACATCTATTATTGCTTGATTAGTTAAATTAGGCCTTCTAAAATTCTTAAGTTCTATACCAGAATTTTTAGTAATATCATCAGCAATAATGGCTATTCCTTCTACTTTTGTACCAGGTTCTACTTTAGGTTGTACCGATGGATTGCTTGGATATGTGGTTCCGTCATATTTAATCAAAGCAAAGAAGCTTTCTATACCTCCTCCATAAACATTCATAATTATATCTTTGTATCCCTTTGTTTTTTTATTGCTTATAATTACAGGATTATTTACAAGTGAGAATTTTGATAATAAAGTGTATTCTTCATCTACATTTTCAAAAATAGCTGCACTGCATCCACCAGTACCACAAACATATGATCCTACAAGATAAACGAATACTTCAGGATTTCCATCATCATTTAAATCTACTTTATTATAATAATATCTTAGATTATCCTCATCTTGTGATAAATCAAATGCTTTCACTAAAGCTTTTTCAAGTTGTATATCCCTTTTTGCTTCAGAAGGTATATACTTCATTGATGAAAAATCTATTCCATACTGATTAGAGGATTGTCTATCTTCACATATCTGTTTTTTTAACTGAATTAGTTTTTCTATAGATGGATATGGATATTTTGCACTTAAGACTTTGTCAATTGATTTGCATGCTTCCTCAGTATTACCTATTTTAATTTGCGCATCTGCTAGGTAATACCAATAGGTAGTTGAATCATTTTCTCTTAAGACTTTTTTATAATAATTAGTTACTTTTTTAAAATAATATGGATATACATCTAATGCTAATACAAGCTTGTTATTTAACCATCTATATATTTCTACCCTATAAGCTTTCCCTGTATCATGAATCCAAAGGGCTAATTCATATGTTCCATTTTTCTCTTGTGTACTTTCAATATCTGCTACCTCTATCTTGCTAAAGTACTTATTGCCATTAATTAAATCTACTAATTTTGTATCAATTAATTCATAAACACTAAGATCTGACCATATAGCTCCAACCTGCCAACCCACTATTAAGTTATTTTTGTATTTACCAGCAATTGGAACAACATCAAAATATGTTATATTATATCCCTTTCCTTTAACAGTATCTAACACATGCCAAGCATTACCATAGTATTTTAGTACAATAATATAATATTCCCCTTGCCAATAATAAGCACAAACCAATTCTAATATGCTATCTCCATCAAGATCTATAAGCTCTACTGCTGGTCTTTCTGATGGTGTTTCAAATACAACTATCTGAGATGTAGGTGGTAAAAATGTTTTTATTGTATCCAATAACTTTTTGTCAGACAACATATTATAGCCTCTCTTTATTTTAATTCTCACATTAGTATACGTAGTCACTTTAAATATGTGTTTTCTCTTTTAATATAACCTGTCTATATTCTTTTCTGATTAAATTAAAATACTCCCTTTATAGAAACAGTTTTATTATTTTAACTGTCTACATATAATGGGAGCATATCACATTTAGATTTTCGTGGGTTTAATTGAATTACTTTCTACACTTTTTATTCATCATAATATTCACATTTGTTTTTTATATAAATACCCTAGGATCTTTGCAATTCATTAACCCTGACATAATGCAAATACCATAAGCACCTGCATTAATAGCTTTTTCAGCATTTTCAAGTGAAATACCACCAATAGCATAAACAGGAATATTTACTGAACTACAGACTGATGATAAAAAGCTTAAACCTCTTGGTGGAATGTCTTTTTTACAATCAGTAGCAAATATATGTCCTGCTGTAATATAAGTTGCACCTAAATTAACAGCTTCTATTGCTTCACTTACTGAATGAATAGACACTCCAACTTCATCAAATTCTTTGCATATATCTGGCTTAGATTTTAAAACATGTAAAGGCAGATGAATCTTTTTACAATTAAGTTCTCTTGCCACGTTGTAATAAGTATGTAATATACACTCTGTATTATTTTTTTCACATATTTTCATTACCTTAGCTGCTAAATCCTTATAATCACTTTCAGATAAATCTTTTTCTCTAAGTACTATACTGAGAGACTTAATTACTGTGTTTTTTTCATTCAATGAACATATGTTTTGTATCTGTGTTAAAAAGTCATTATTACAAAGATGACGATTGGTAATTGCCAAGATTTTATACATATATATAATCACTCATAACTGTTTGAAGACCTTGACTTACAATTGCATCATGTACTTCTGATACTGTACGTCCGTCCGAAATCTCAAATTGTCCATCACCTTTAGCCTCATCTTCATTATGTCCACCTATTCCAACTGACACTCCTGCTGAAATTTTATTTGTTGCAATTCCAATTACATTATCACGGAAACGAGCACATTCACGAGTAGATATTGTAATGTTTGCAAAAGGCATAAATATTCTATATGCAGTAATTATTTGTAGAAGCTCCTTTTCATGTACATCTTTGGGATTAATTTTATCATTATTGATTATTGGACGTAACCTTGGACATGAAAAAGCAATTTCAGCATGGGGATACTTACGTTGAAGAAGATATCCATGAAGTCCTGTTGCAAAAGCATCCTTACGAAAATCATCCAATCCGAGCAGTGCTGCAAATCCAACACCTCTCATACCACCTTTTAAAGCTCTTTCCTGTGCGCTAAAACGATAAGGGAAAATACGTTTGTGTCCCTCTAAATGTAAGGTTTCATATTTATCTGAATTATAAGTTTCTTGGAATACAGTAACAAAATCTGCACCACATTCATGTAAGTATGCATATTCATCACAGTTCATTGGGTATACTTCAAGACCAACCACCTTAAAATATTTTCTAGCTATTTTGCAGGCTTCACCAATATAATTAACATCAGACATACTACGACTTTCACCAGTAAGAAGTAGTATTTCTTGTAGTCCAGTTTTAGCAATACTTTGCATTTCTTTTTCTATTTCCTCTGCATTAAGTCTCGCACGCTTAATTTTATTATAGCAATTAAAACCACAATAAATACAATAGTTTTCACAATAATTAGCAATATAAAGTGGCGTAAACATATAAACTGAATTACCAAAATGCTTACGTGTTTCTAATTTAGCACGCTTAGCCATTTCCTCAAGAAAAGGCATCGCTTGTGGTGATAATAAAGCTGCAAAATCTTCAATATCTAATACATCTTTTTTAAGAGCCATTAGCACATCTTGAGCTGTATATTTTTCATAATTATATGCTTCCATTTTTGAGATAACCTGATCCATAACATTAGATTCAATTACCTCCATACCTTCCATATATTTCATATGATCAACACGTTGTTCCATTTAAATCCCCCCCTTAATCTTCAAGAAATCCAGTTAATGGTGATGAAGCTGAAGCACCGTTATCAATTACACTACCAAGCCCTGAAAGATACGCTGCTCTTCCTGCTTCTATTGCCTTCTTAAAAGCATTCGCCATAGATGGAATATTACCTGCTGTAGCAATTGCAGTATTAGCCATAATAGCAGAAACCCCCATTTCCATTGCCTCGCAAGCTTGAGAAGGTCGTCCAATTCCTGCATCCACAATAATTGGAAGTTCAATTTCATCAACTAAAATTTTAATAAAATCACGTGTACTTAATCCTTTGTTTGATCCAATAGGTGCAGCAAGTGGCATAATAGCTGAAGCTCCTGCATTTACCATATCTCTTGCAACATTTAAATCTGGATACATATAAGGCATTACTATAAATCCCTCTTTTGCAAGAATTTCAGTAGCTTTTAACGTTTCATAATTATCTGGTAACAGATATTTTGAATCACGAATAACTTCAATTTTAACAAAATCTCCACATCCAATTTCACGAGCTAAACGTGCAATACGAACTGCTTCTTCGGCATTACGAGCCCCTGATGTATTTGGAAGTAATGTAACGTTTTTAGGTATATAATCTAAAATATTAGCACTGCCGCCTAAATTAGCACGACGCAATGCTAAAGTTATTATTTCAGCACCAGCATTTTCAACAGCTGCATTTATTAGATCAAGTGAATATTTCCCAGATCCTAATATGAATCGTGAACTAAATTCATGTCCACCTATAATAAGTTTATCAGTATTATTTTCCATTTTATCTTCTCCTTTATTTTCTTACTATTTCACTTTATATTTCTTCTATTCCAAGTATTAATCTTAGAATCATATTTGCCTGATGTCCTGCGCAAATAGATACACGCGGTGCCATTAGACCTCTTCCTACCATAGCTCCAGTTTTCCCATCTCCACATAAATAAAAATTATCTGCTATTTTTTTTGTAATTATTGTATTACTGCTTTCATACCCTGCCATTCCTGAAGCTGACACAATTTTCTTTAGTGGATAACATTCAAGAAGAGTATTTACAATCATAGCCTTAGCTATTGGATTATCAAAAGCTTCACAAATAATGTCATCATTTTTAAATAATGATTGAACATTTTCTTTAGTAACTCGAACAGTATCAATAGTTACTTTAATAAATGGATTTATTTCTTCAATTTCATTTTTTAATGATTCTGTTTTATATAAGCCAAGATGTTTAATTTTATATTGCTGACGATTTAAGTTGCTTGGTTCTACTATATCAAAATCAATTAAATGTAAGTGACCTACTCCTGTTCTTGCTAAACTTACTGCTATATTAGAACCAAGACCTCCAAGACCAGCAATTGCTATCTTGGAAGCTTTAACTTTTTCAAATACATGTGGAGTATGTCTTGCACACATCAAGCTTTCGAATTCATCTTGCGATGGCATTTTACCCTTTTCAATAAAGCTTACTTCATCATTTTCACTAAGCTTATAATCATCAAAGGTTTGAAATCCATTTAAAATAGATATTATATTTTTTTCATCATCATAATGCTTTGTGCGTAGATCATGAAGAGTTAAACAATCAGTTATTACTGTCTTACCATTAATCTTTATATTCAAATCAGCCACCTCCTACAAAACTTACAACCTCAATAACATCACCATCAGTTAATATTTTTTCTTCATATTGAGTTTTAGGCACAATAGATCCATTACATTCAACTGCAACAAAAGAAATTTTATAACCTTCTCTTATTATATAATCAGATAAACTCAAATTATCTGCATCGCTTATTGCATTGCCATTTACAGTTATCATAATTCACCTCCCCAAATTTTTAATGCACAAAAAAAGGTCACAAAAAGAACTACACCCGTGGTGGTGTACCCCTTCATGTGACCTTAGTCATCAATCTATAAAATATTGTACCAACATAATTATATAATGTCAATATAAAACAAACTACTCAACTTTGAAATCTTGTATTGAATCATACAACACTTCACTTATACTAAGTGTATCTTGTGCATCATCTTTTAATCCTTGACTACTCTTAGCTATTGAATGTGCTGATTCTGTCAAAGTTTCTACAGTAGCTAAAACTTCTTCAGTGCTTGCACTTTGCTCTTCTATAGTTGCTGCTATTTTTTCAGCAGTATTACAACATTCCATTATTTTAGCTTTAATTGCATTATTAGACTCTCCTGTAACTTCAATATCTGTAAGTATTTTTTCAAAAGTTCTTAATGATTTTTCTGCTACATCTTTACTAAGATTAACGCATTGAACACTATTGTCAGTTGCTTCACCTGTAACTGATAAATCTGAATTTATTGTATTAATTAACTTTGTTATATCATCAACTGCTAAAGCACTTCTATCTGCTAATTGTCTAATTTCATTAGCTACTACTGAAAATCCTTTTCCAGCTTCCCCTGCTCTAGCACTTTCAATGCTAGCATTTAATGATAGCAAATTAGTTTGATCTGCAATACTCTTTATTAAGTCAATTATTCCTATCATTTCTTTGTTTCTATCAACTACTTTAGTAATTATAGATTTCAATGTATGTATAGAACTTCCTATCTTGTCAATTGCACCACTTAATTCATTCATATCTTCTTTGCTTTTACTAGACATTTCAATTGTATTTATAATTTTTTTATTTACCTCTTCTTCAACTTCTACACATTCAGTCATTAATTCTGATAATCTAGCTGTATCCTCTGCAATATCAGAAACACTTGTCGCTATTTGTCCCATTGCTTCTTCCAAATCATTCATTCCCCGTGATTGTGTTGTAGCTTCACTTTGCAATATTTTAGATAAATCAGTTCCTCTTGCACTTTTGTTTTTAAGATTATCTGATACACTTCCTAATTTAATAACTCTTTCTCTCATGCTTCTAGAATATTTTCTCAATGTATGAGCCATAAGACCTACTTCATCATTACTTCTTGTATTAACTTCAACAGTTAAATCACCATTTATCATATCTGTTAAGGAATTGGTTACTATTGACACTGGCTTTATTACTTTGCCTATTAGTATGTATTCTAATATTCCAATAATAGTAACAAACACCAAAGCTATAACTAACATTGTAATCATAAAATTTCTTAAACCATTTAATAATAAATCAGTTTCAACATATGTAACTAATTTCCATGATGTTCTATCTATATTTTTACTATCACATGTATACTTGTCTAAAACACTTACTTGATTTAATCCTAAAGCTTGTTTTATTTCATTTATTTCAAATTGATCAATAGTTTTGCCAATAACATCTGGGTTTTCATATGCTATTATCTTATTATCCATGGTATCTACCAACATTGCTTTCCCACCGTTAAGTATTTGAGCATTAGCAACTCTGTCACTTAATTTATCCAGAAAAATATCTGCACAAATAGTCGTTCCATCTTTAAGCATTTTGCTTGCAGTAACTACAAGTTTTCCAGTAGAAGCATCTTTATATACTTGACCTAATTCAAATTTCTCTTTATGTTTTTCAGCTTCTTTATACCAGCCTCTTGTCTTTGGATCTTCTGTTGGTATATAACCGTCTGTAGATATATATTGTCCATTAGATGTGTAAATATAGATCCCTGATTCTATTCCATATTTCCCTATTAGCGATTCAACATATTCTTTACTAAAACCATTGCTTTCTATTGAATCAGCAATTGCATCTAATGCTGATAAACTCTTTCCCATTTCTCCTCCAATAGCTTCTGACTCTTCATTTGTCCTTAATTCAACTATTTGTTTCACTGAAGATAATGTGGATGTTTTGTTTTCTTGATAACATACAAACAATAATATTAATATTACTGTTATAGTCAATGGTATTGTAGTTAATAATAGCTTACTTTTTAAACTGTTTTTTACTTTTTTACTTTTCATTAGTTTTGCCCCCGCACCTTTTAATTATTACTATATATACTGCAAAAACCGCTATAATTGCCCATGTAATTTCTTAAATTATATTTTTAACCTACGCATTACATTCACCTCTGGATTACCCTAAAATCCTAAAGGATATCAAGTCGAAATTTTTATCAGTCTTTACTTAGCATATCATATCACATCATATCATTTTTTTCTAATAATTCATAATTCTTTATAATCTTAAGAATATAGGTGCTGCTGTATTAATAATCATACAAGCTCCTATAGAAAGAATTTCAATAGCTTTATAAACAAGGTCAGTAGTTGTCCCTTTAACATTAGAAACAATAAAAATTTCTTGATTTGTAAGTGCATTTATAACACTAGATTTCCCTGCATTTGTCATTCCAAACAAAGCAATATGTACTCCTTCTCCAGATGGTGTTATATTTAAACTAATGTTCTTACTCCTTTTGAATTATCTTTTAGTTATTTTAATATTTTTTAAGTAGTTTCTTCTATATAGAATAAAGTGACTTTTTAAACATAAAACCAAGTTCATCATCCAAATCATTTACTTTTATTCTTTCCTTTAGATTATTAATACTTATATTTTCAGCAATCTTAGTTATATAATTAATAGGTTTTAGCATTCTCTTGCTTACTATATATACTAATATTAGAGAAGCAATCATACCTATAAAATCAGCTATAGCCATAATAAATACAAATAATATTCCCATAATTTAATTATCTTTGATAGCATACCCTACACCTCTTATAGTAGTTATAAGCTTATCTTCAAAGCCATCATTAATTTTACATCGTAAATATCTTATAAATACATCTACCAAATTTGTATCTCCTACATAATCATAACCCCATACCTCTTCTGTTAATTTATCTCTTGAAAGCACAATATTTTTATTAATTAATAGCGTTTCAAGAAGATCATATTCTTTTTTAGTAAGTTGAATTTCCTTGCCTGCTCTCCTTACCTCATGTGTTATATTATTCATAACAATATCCTTAACTTTTATTTCATCAAGCTTATTTTTTAATACTTTCTCTCTTGTATATACACGTATTCTTGCCAATAATTCCTCTATTGCAAATGGTTTTGTCAAATAATCATTTGCTCCAACATCAAGCCCTAAAACCTTATCAGGTATATCAGTCTTAGCAGTTAGAATTATGATAGGTACATTTGAAAATTGCCTAATTCTTCTACAAACTTCAATTCCATTTAAACTTGGTATCATTACATCAAGAAGAATCAAATCATACTCTTTATTCTCTACCTTTTCCAAGCCTTCTCTTCCATCATATGCAATGTCAACTTCGTATCCTTCGTGAATAAGCTCCATTTCAATAAACATTGCCATTTGTTTTTCATCTTCTACTATTAGTATTTTATACTTTTCCATGTTATCATCTCCAGAACAAAAGTTTTTTCCAAGTTTATCATTTTCTTTAATTCTAAACTCATATTTAAAAATTGCTTCTTCAAAGTTTATTTTTTTCTACTTTTAATACTTCACCAAGAATTTTTCCTAATGCAATAACATTAAGGAAAATTACTAAAAATAATGCTAGAAACAAGAGTTTCCAGCATTATTTTTAATTTTAAAATTTAGGATAAATGTTTAAAATTTTTCATATAAATTTCTGATTAGAGCTTACAGAAATTTAAAAACTTTAGAAAGATGTTTAAAACAACAAACAAAACGTTTCTCCGTTAGTTAATATTATGAATCTTTCTACATTCCTATTGTCACATAAAAACATTAAAATAACATTAAAATAGAATTAGAATAACATTAGAATAGCTAGGTGTAGTTAAATTATTTTAAATGAAAATTTTTACAGTAATAGAGCTATATAAAATAGAAATTTAATTTCTATTTTATATAGCCCTTTTTTCTAATTTGTCACTTATATATTATAAATTATCTAATCCAAGCTCCATTAGCTCCTAATACATAACCATTAACAGTTGTGTTGGCAAGCATTGCTCCTGATGCATTACAATAGTACCAAGTTCCATTGTCATTGATCCAACCAGTTTGCATAGCTCCTGATCCAGTTAAGTAGTACCAAGTTCCGTTGTCATTTACCCAGCCTGTAGCTTTAGTTCCATCATCTTTGTTGTAAGACCAAGTTCCATTTTTAGCTTGTACCCATCCAGCAGTTACAGTTACAGTTACAACTGGAGTTGTTACTGTATCAGTTGTTGTATCTGTTTTTGTATCTGTTGTTGCTGCTCCACCAATTACTGAGTATACTTCATCATTTTCACTCCAAGCAATAATGTTATCTTTATCATAAACTGACATCTTATCAAAAGATCCATCTACTTTATATACTTTGTTCCAATCCGAATCGTTATTCCATTCGTAGATATATCCACCGTCTAGTCTCCAAAGATTTCCATCCGAATCAATATCAAAAGCATAACCAACTTCGCTATTATTTGCTTGTACATCTTCTTTTGCTTTATCTGCTATATCAGTATAATAGAATCCATTCTTTGATTTTAAAGTTATTGTTTGAGAATCTACTTGATCGTTAACAATACCGTAGTTAACTAATTTTCCATTAACAACAGTATACTTATCAAGTAAAGAATTACTACTATCTATTGCTCCACCTTTATCATTAGCAATTATATAAGTAGTTACTGTTTTAGCATATTTTACTCCACCAATATCACCAGAAGCTTGTGCTTTTGATATTTTTTGAATAACATCAAAGCTTACTGAACCAGTTGTTTGATCAAATTCAGCGTTACCATTAACAGCTACTCCATTTATTTCTTTTATAATTGAATTAGTAGTTTTTACAGTAACAGTTGCTGTTCTATAAATATAATCAGCATCTTGTGCAATTACTTTTGCATCTCTAACCATTGCTGATACATCACCTTTAGTAGTATATGCATCATAAGTATCATCTGTATTTTCTATAGTTATTGTCTTTTCATTACTAACGCCACTTTCAGTTGTTGTTACTTTAATTTTTCCTAAATTATAATCTGCATCAATATATGCTCCATTTCCATCTGTGTATACATTTAAAGATGAAACACTATCATTTGTTGTATCCTTTGCATCATATTTAGTTTCATACCATACTTCTCCAAACTTTGCTCCTGAAAGTTCTGTTAAAGTTGGAATTGTTTCTGATTCATTAGTAGCAGTTCCTTCAGCATATCTTCCATCTGTATCCTTTTTAATCTTTTTTCTTAAAGCTGAAGCAGCATCATCTTCTGAATTAGATTTTATATCCTCAGAAGATGATTTACCAGTTTCTAAATCAAGATTATAATCTCCATCAGATACATCAACATATTTAGCACCATAAGCTACAGCAGTTGATCCAGAATCAAGATCTGATACGTCATTGTATTGACCATCAGCCACATAATAAACAGCCTCGTCTTTATTATCCACTGAACCATCAACGTAAAATTTACCGTCTTTGTATGCTACTGCATTATAAACAGTACCATCTTGTGAATCTATTTTCTTGTAGTCTGCAGCATTAGCAGCAGTTGCAGGTACTATTGAAACAATAGCAGCAGCAGCTACTAATAATGATGTAATTTTGTTTGCTCTTTTAAACATAATTTTTTCCTCCATTAGTTAATATTATTAATGTTTCCACATTGCTATTGTTACATCCAAACATTAAAATAACATTAAAATATCATTAGAATATCATTAGAATAGCTAGTTGTAATTAATTAAATTATTTTAATTAATCTAGAAGGAAATAAAAATATATAAAAAATGAGCTCATTATGTAGTAATATTATAGTGCAAATCAAAATAATACTTAAGACTAACATATATTTCTTCTAGTAAAAAGTGTGGTTACAATTATCGCACTATATCTATTTACCTTACAACGCAAAAATCCCCGACAACACTAAATTAGTATTGTCGAGAATATGCTTGGTGGATGTGAAAGGTATCTGACCCCTATACGTTAATTAATCTGACTTGTCATTTTTTTGAATATGCCTTAATTCAGTTTTAAATAAAATCACCGTCATATATTGCTTTTGCCAATGGGAATGGCTCAAGAGCTCTTTCCAAAATCCCTTGGACATATCCGATAAGTACTCCATAATTAACAATTGGAATATCATTTTTAACTGCATTATCAATCCTTGAAAGCATGGCTGCTCTGTTTAGCATACATCCCCCACAGTGAATAATAAGCTTATATTTTTTAATATCATCAGTAAAGGAAGCTCCAGAAGAATGTTCAAAATTTATTTGTTTCCCTGTCATTTGGCGCACCCATCTTGGGATTTTCACGGTTCCAATATCGTCGCACTGTCTATGATGAGTGCATCCTTCTGAAATCAATACACTATCACCATCTTCTAGACTTTCTATTACTTTAGCACCTTTTACAAGCTCAACAAGATTGCCTTTATATCTTGCCTGTAATATTGAAAAGGATGTAAGCATTATGTCTTTAGGTGTATCTGCTGAAGCCTTTAAAAATACTTGTGAATCAGTTATAACAAGCTTAGGTTTTTTCTTTAGGTTTTCAAGAGTTTCTCTTAATTCATGTTCTTTTGTTACAACAGCTATAGCATCACTTTCTATTATATCTCTTATAGTTTGTTGCTGTGGAAGAATAAGTCTTCCTTTAGGAGCTGCTTTATCAATAGGTGTAACAAGAACAATTATATCCCCTGGACTTATAAGGTCTCCTACTAACTTGAATTTATCTTCATCGTCTGGTATTAAAGCTATAATTTTTTGCTTAAGTTCTTCTATTCCACTTTTATTTAATGCAGAAACAGAAACAGCAGGAACACCAATTTCCTTCTCAATATTATTTATTTCTTCTTTTGTTATACTCTTTTGATCTGCCTTATTGAAAATACAAACCATAGGTATTTTCTTTTCTTTTAATTGATTTATTATATCTGTATCATTTTCAGTAATTCCAATGGTACTATCTATCGCTACTAATGCAACATTTGTCTTTGATAAAACTTCAAGAGTCTTCTTTTTTCTTGACTCACCTAATTCACTTTCATCATTAAGTCCTGCTGTATCAATAATCATACAAGGTCCTATAGGAAGAATTTCAATAGCTTTATAAACAGGGTCAGTAGTTGTCCCTTTCACATCAGAAACAATAGAAATTTCTTGATTTGTAAGTGCATTTATAACACTAGATTTTCCTGCATTTGTCATTCCAAACAAAGCAATATGTACTCTTTCTCCAGATGGTGTCGTATTTAAACTCATGTTCTTACTCCTTTTGAATTATTTTTTAGTTATTTTGATATTTTTTAAGTAGTTTCTTCTATTATAGTATAAAATATTAGTATTATAAAATATTTAAGGAAGTGTTTATTTTGGATTATAGATTAGAACAAGATTTATTAGGTGAAAAAAATATAGATAACTGTACATACAGCGGAATAAATACAGCAAGGGCCTTGGAGAACTTTGATCTAAACGGCAAGACTGTAAATTTGAATCTGATAAAAGAAATTGCTCTTATAAAGAAAGCAGCAGCAATGACAAATAAAAAATTGAAATTACTTACACCTGAAAAAGCTGATGCAATAATAAAAGCAAGTGAAGAAATCATAGAAGGAAAATTTGATGATGAATTTAAAATCAGTGCATTTCAAGGTGGAGCCGGTACATCTACCAATATGAATGTAAATGAAGTTATTGCTAACAGGGCAATTGAACTGTTAGGTGGCATTAAAGGAGATTACAATTTAGTACATCCTCTTAACCATGTTAATATGTCACAATCAACTAATGATGTTTATCCTTCTGCGCTTAGAATTGCAGCAATTAGGTTAATCAGAAAGTTAAGTAATTCTTTGTCTAGTTTACAGGAAGCTCTACAAATGAAAGAAAATGAGTTTTCAGATATAATAAAACTAGGAAGAACTCAATTAATGGATGCACTGCCAATGACAGCTGGGCAAAGTTTTGGAGCATATTCAAAAGCAATAGAGAGAGATAGATGGAGAATATACAAAGTAGAAGAAAGATTAAGACAGATTAACCTTGGAGGTACTGCCATAGGCACAGGGTTAAATGCTACAAATAAATACGTATTTATGCTGACAGATATTATTCAGAACCTTACTGGTCTTGGCATAGCAAGATCTGACTATCCTATGGACATTACACAAAACTGCGATATATTTGTAGAAACCTCTGGATTATTAAAATCCTGCAGCGTAAATCTTCTTAAGATTTCAAATGACTTAAGATTGCTCAATTCTGGCCCTCTTGGGGGAATAGGAGAAATAATTCTTCCTAATATGCAGGCTGGTTCAACAATTATGCCAGGAAAGATAAACCCTGTTATTCCTGAAATGGTTGCACAGGTCAGCTTAAGAGTAATCGCTAATGATAGTGCTATAACTATGGCAAGCTCCATGGGACAATTAGAATTAAATGCATTTACCCCGCTTATAGCAGAATCCTTACTGGAATCTCTGGAGCTTCTTGATAGAAGCGTCATGATTTTTAAAGAGAAATGCATAACTGGATTAGAAGTAAATAAGGACAGATGTTTAGAAAACCTAGAAAAATCCTTAGTTTCTGCAACCTCTTTAGTTCACCATTTAGGTTATGATCAAGCTAGTTCAATATCAAAAAAGGCCTTATCCACCGGAAAAACCGTAAGAGAAATTCTATTGGAAGAGCAAATATTGCCTGAGGAGATTATAGACAAGATATTATCTCCAGCTGAATTAATAAGAACTCATATACCTGGAAAATAAATTAATCATGTATATTAATTATAGCCTCTACTGGATTGAAGGCTATAGCTAAATAGCTTTAGACTTTAATTCTATCACCACACTTAAAATACCCCCTTTATAGAAACAGTTTTATTATTTTAACTGTCTACTATAAAGGGAGCATATCATTTCTATATTGTCGTGGGTTTCGTGGTGGAGGCAAAGCATGACCTTTAAAGTTCACTAAAATATCACTTCTTCTATTGCTTCCTTGCATATTGAAACTGATTTATCTATTTCTTCTTCATTAATTATTAATGGTGGATTAAAATATAATACATTGCCAAGTGGCCTTAGTATCAATCCTTTATTTAATGCCTTTTTATATATTTCGTAACCTATCCTATGCTTAGGATCATAGCCTTCTTTTGTCTTTTTATTAGTTACAAGTTCCATTGCATTAATAAGTCCAATATTTCTGATTTCACCTATATGTGGATTTTCTATTAAGGCATTATTTAATTTATTATTTAAATAATCTGCTCTTACTTTTGCATTTTCTAAAATAGATTCTTCCCTTAAAATCTTTTGAACTGCCAAAGCTGAAGAACAGCCAAGAGGATTTCCGCTATAAGTATGGCTATGCATAAATGCTTTTCCTTTATTGTAATCATCATAAAATACATTATAAATTTCATCTGTTGTAATTGTTATAGCCATAGGCATATAGCCTCCTGTTAATCCCTTTGATACACACATAATATCAGGACTGACACCTGCATGTTCAAAAGCAAACATTTTTCCTGTCCTTCCAAAGCCAGTGGCAATTTCATCTGCAATAAGAAGAACATTATATTCATCACAAAGTTTTCTCAATTTCTTTAAATATATAGAAGGATAGATTCTCATTCCTGCACTTCCCTGCAATAATGGTTCAACAATTATTGCACAGGTTTCTTCACCATGCTTTTCAAAAGATTTTTCTGCATTCTCAAAGCATTCTGCATTGCAGCAATTTCTGGTTTTACCATAAGGACACCTGTAACAATCTGGAGCTTCCACATGAATTGTATCCATTAACATAGGTTTGTAGATTTTAGCATATAAATCCATACTTCCAACAGATAATGCTCCAATAGTCTCTCCATGATATCCTTCACTTAAGCACATGAATTTTGTTTTCTTTTTGTTTCCTATCTGATATTGATATTGAAAGCTCATTTTTAAAGCACATTCAACAGAAGCAGAACCATTGTCTGAAAAATTAAATTTTGTAAGACCTTTTGGAATGATTTTGCTTAACTCTTCACAAAGTTTTATTGCTGGTTCATGAGAAAAATTAGCAAAAATAACATGTTCTAATTTATTAAGCTGATTTTTTATATGCTCGTTTATTGTTGGGTTACAATGCCCCAGTAAATTGCACCACCACGAACTTACTATATCTATATATTCTTTGCCATCTTTATCATACAAATAGACACCTTTTCCATGATCAATTATAATAGGCTTCAAATCTTCATAATCCTTCATCTGAGAGCATGGGTGCCATATATATTTTAAATCTTTTTCAACTAAATTCATATTCATTCTCTTTTCCCTATTTATTTAAAAGTTTACTCATATATTTATAAGAATTTTAATTGCTTTTCCTCCTTTTAAAATCCAATATATACCTTTCTTTCAACAATGTCAACCCAATTTTCTTATTGAGTTTACAATTATGAGTTGATAGATATTAATTAGCCCTACTAAAAATCTAACCTTAACGCAAATATCCTTACTTCTGAATATTTGTCAGACCAACTTAAGCAAAAAAATTCCTCAAAACATAGTTTTGAAGAATTTTATTATATTATTAATTTCAATTCGTAACCAATTTATATATATCAGAAAACTCAACTTTTATTTTTTCTACACAATTGTTAAGTGTATTCTTTAGCAACTTAGTTTTTGATTCACCGTTATCATAATCCAATACCTTTACTGGAAATCTTATTGTAAATTTAGTTCCTACTCCATATTCACTATCTACAGAAATAGTGCCCCCCTGCATTTCAACAAGGGATTTAACAAGAGATAATCCTATACCACTTCCTTCATTTTTTCTTGTAAAAGACTTATCTACCTGTCTGAATCTATCAAATATTATATTTAAGTTATTCTTTGGTATTCCTATTCCTGTATCTTCAACAGTAATAGTTATATATTCTTGACCATCTATAATATTTACAAATATACTTCCTCCTGGATCTGTAAATTTTATTGAATTTGATAGAAGGTTAAGCATTATTCTTTCAATTTTGTCTAAATCGCAAGCAACTATTTTTTCCTCTACATCAGTATCAAATATAAGCGTTAAATTATTATTATGTATATATTCTGCGACGGATTGAGAAATTTCCTCCACCAAATTAACAATATTGCAATTTGCCATATTAAGTTCAAGATTACTTGAATTCAATTTAGTTGAATCAATTATATTGTTTATTAATCTTAACAATCTAAAGCAATTTTGTTTTTGAATATTTATATTATGCATAATTTTCTTTCTATCAATTAATTTTTTTTTATCTTCAATCATCATAGAATTAAGTTGCATAGTACCTAATATAATATTAAGCGGTGTCCTTAACTCATGTGAAATATTAGCAAAGAACTCAGTTCTTAACTTTTCCAATTCAAGAGCATCACAAATTAATCGTTCATTTTCACTAATGATTTTCTGATATTCCATTCTTTCAGAGATATCATCATACATAACAACTATTTGTTCTTGTGACAATTTATATATGTAATAATTATCTCTCCACCCTTTTACTTTATGATCTTCGTAAAATATTGGTCCTAAACGCTGAGGTATTCCTGTTTTCCATACTTGCTTCATTATTTTTAGCAAATCCATTTGCAAAGCTGTAGAAAAACATTCCTTTATCTCCTTACCAACTACATCAGCTTTATTGATTTTTTCAATTAGTTCCATGGCTTTGTTCAAGTCTTCAAAAATAAACTTTTCCCCTTTATCTTTCACAGTATAAATTGCCACTTCACTTCTCATGTTATTGAATAACTCTCTATATGTGATTTCACTTTCTCTTAGTTTTTGCTCTCCTATTTTTCTATTTTCCAGCTCATTTTTTAATCTTTCTTCTTCTAATGTTAATTTCAAATCCTTTTCAATACTATCTTTGAAAAGTTCCACGAGCTTAATGTATTGGTTATTGTAGTGGTTTTCTTTATTATCCAAAATACATATAGTACCAAATACTTCGCCGTCTGGCCATAGTATTGGTAATCCTAGATAAGATATCATATTTAACTTAATGTCAGGATTTTCTTTCCACAATGGATCTTTTAAAGCATTGGATACAAGAAGACAAGATTTATTTCCAGCAACACTTTCACAATAAAGCCCTGAAAGAAGCTCTTCCTTTTCCCCTTTACAATAAGGATTATCCTTTGTGTTACTTGCAAGAAACACATAGATATGTTTTTCCTCAAGACGCATAATTAATGCGGAAGGTACATTTACAGTTAATGCAAGCAAATCAATTATATCCTGCCATTTTTCAACAATTAGATCAGAAATATTTGGCTTTTCCTCTGAAGTAATAGCCACAACAGTGGGCTGTTCTTTTGAACAAACCTTCACGTTTGAATATTTCATGGTTACACCCACCTCTCTTTTATTTATATAAATACCCTTTTAATTTCGAACTGCTTTATCAACACAAATTTAAAGTGTTACTTTTAGATGATTATACACAAAAATACGAAATTTTATCACATTTGTTATAAAACTATTTTTTCAGGATTTATGTTCTTTAGCTATAAGAGGTTTGATTTCTTGTATATCTTTATAGAACTTAAACATCAAACCAGTGGTAGTAGCTTGAGCCATTGTTAAAACCTTTGAAGTAATTATGTGAAACCTAACTTGCCTATCTTCCATAGTTGAATGCTTTCTGTATATATTTATGGCTTCTTTGCTATTAAAATCAATATACTGTTTTAAGGAATTAAAATATATTCCCCCTTCTTCGATTTTAAACTCATCATGATGTCTATGGGTTCTAATCACCCAATTCTCATAACTTTTATGATTATTTAATAAGTGAACATTAGCATGCTGAGGAACTGTTAAGTCTTGAATTAAATGACAAGTAGCACCTAAATAGAACATTGAATCTTTAATGTTACCATGGAAATATTCATTTAATGCCCTAGTATAGTAAGATATGCATTCTTTTTTTGCATCACTACTACCATATAATCCTTTGTTAATATGTGGATTATAAAAATGATTACTGCTTTTTAAATCCTGATCAGCCCAAACTACTCCAGCATTAATATCACTTATATATGATTTCATAAGTTTATAAGCTTCCATATGTCCATCATTTTTTAATACTATTAAAGACTGAGTATTTATAAATTTATGAACTATACACTCAGCTTTCATTATTCTCTTCTTTATAGGATTTACAGTTTTTAGTATTTTTTTAAATACATATGAATATATTTTTTCTAAAACTTCCATAATTATCATCCCCATAAATATATTTGTAATCTAAATTATTATAAACATATATTTGACTAATATTCATGTGGGACGTGCAATTTTTTAGTTCAAAATCAGCAATATCTTTTGATTTTCCTAATTCTCTAAAATATCCTGTTCTCTGAATAGACTTAAAACCGCTTCATCGTAATCGTATAATCTTTCTGATTTCCTAATTTTTTTTGCATATTTTGCATTATTAGAAAACATCGGCATCATATAAAACCATAATTCTTTCATTTTAAACAAGACATTCCTATCTCCAAAAAGTATTCTTTTATAATCTTCATAAATTTTATCATGAAAGTCTTTTAGTAATTTTTTTTCGAGTTTAATATTATTTTCAATATCACTAATCAGTCCGGGATTGGCTAATAATCCCCTTCCAATCATTAAAGTTTCTACACTATGGAAATCAGTCGAAAACTCCTTGTAATCTTTGACTGTAAAAATGTCACCATTATAGCAAACAGGATTTTTACTTAAAATCAAGGCGTCCTTAAAAATCTTCAGATTAGGCTTATTTTTATAAAAATCTTTTTGAGTCCTAGGGTGAATGATAAGCTCTTCTATAGGATATTTGTTAAATATTTCGATCAACTCATAAAATTCTTCTGGCTGGTCTTTTCCTATTCTAGTTTTTACTGAGATTTTTGTTGTCGCCGCTGAAAAAATTTCCTCTAAAAACACATTAAGTTCTTCTGTTTTTGAAAGAAATCCGGCTCCTCTATTTTTTGAAACTACAGTTCCAGAAGGACATCCCAAATTTAAATTGATCTCATTATATCCCAATTGCTTTATTTTATTTGAAGTATGTATAAAATCTTTTGCATTATTTGTTAGTAATTGTGGAATCAAAACTATATCTTGATTGTTTTCAGGTAAAATATCATTTAATTCCCTTGCCTTAAAACTGTTACTTTGATTTGCAACAATAAAAGGTGAAAAATATTTATCTATCTTATTGAAAAAGGCATTATGGGCATTTCTATAAATGTACCCAGTCAAACCTTCCATAGGTGCGAAATAAAAATTCATATATTTAAAAACTCCTTTATTCAAGTAGTGTTATTACCACTTTCATTTACCAATCTTTCTTCGACAGCAACACTACTGTCTCCACGTGCGATATACGAGGAAACATCACCTTATATATTATACTTTATTGTCACTTATTATTTCAAATAATATTCTATAATGTAAAATTCAAAACTTGTTTATGCTCATTTTGAATTAATCACCAAAGCTTTTTTAATCTAAAATTAAATATTAAAATATCATTTCATAATACCTTTTTATATTTGCGTTTAATTCCAATAAATCTAAATTTCTTCCTAATCTTATACTTTCCTTTCCCTCTATATAAAGCAAAAAAATCGGCACAGAAAATATATCATACTTTGCTGCTAAGTCTAAATGCTTTTCTACATTTATTTCTCCACTATTGATTTTAGGAAATCTTTTCAAAATATCTTCTATCTTAATCTTAATAGTTTCACAAGCTCCACAAGCACCCCCAGTAAAATAAATTACTGCCATACTATTGTTTTTTATTAAATCTATTATCTCATTCTCACTATGTAATTTATTCAATTACTGCACCTCCTTGCATTACAATTTCTACTAACATATTTAAATTCATTACCCTATCCTTACCTAATATATAATTTGCAGTATTAAATAAATATTTATCCTCTGTTACTAACACAAGGATATTTTCTAGTTTTTATTTCTTGCTGCTTTTTATTAAATTCATCTACTAAATAAGCTAAGAAAAATAGTTATCTTAAGATTTTTAAGTAAATATTATTTGACTTCTGTTTCAAGTAAAGCTAATGCCACAGCTCCGATCACGCCTGCATCTGTACCTAATTCTGCCGGAACAATTTTAACTGATTCTGCCATTGTCTTGAAACATCTCTTATCAACAACTTTTCTTACTGCATCAAATACAATGTCTCCTTCCTTTGATACTCCACCCCCAATTATTATTGCTTCTGGATCAAAAATACATACTGCATTAGCAACAGCTATTCCTAAATAATTTAATGCATTATCGACTATATCTTTACAAACTGGATCTCCTGCAACTGCTTCTCTAAATACTTCATATGAAGTAACAGTTTCATACTTTCTTAATGAAGTTTCAACTTTACTAGCCAATGCTTCTTGCCCTCTTTTGGCAATTGCAGTTCCTGATGATGTTGCTTCCACACATCCAATATTTCCACAGTTACATCTTGGACCATTTAGTGCTACAGTCATATGTCCAATTTCTAAAGCATTTGAAGTATGTCCTCTGTATACTTTTCCGTTTAATACAGCTCCTCCACCTACTCCTGTACTTACTGTAAAAAATACTACATCTTTAGCTCCTCTTCCAGCTCCAAACATATATTCTCCAATAGTTGCAACATTTGCATCGTTATCTAAAAAAACAGGTAATCCAAATTTTTTATTTATTGGTTCAACTAAATTAAAACTTTCAAATGGAAGATTTGGTGTATAAATTATAGTTCCTTTTTCAGCATCTAAAGGTCCTGGTGAACCTATTCCAATTCCTTTTATTTCTTCATTGCTAACACAACCATCTTTAATTACTTTTTCTATAGATTCTATAATTCTATTTAATACAGGAATTTCACCTTCATTCGCATTTGTTGGTACTGTAGTTTGACTTATTACTTCTCCCTTTAAATTAGATAATGCAGTGCTAATCTTAGTACCACCTAAATCTACTCCCACAACATATTTTTGCATGACATAACTCTCCTTTATTTATTAATTTCCTCAATTGAAAAAATTTCCTTTAATTGATGTCATAATCATATTATGTTATCGTTAAATAATATATAAATATTAATTTTTAGTATGTTCTAATAACTTGTTTCGCATAGAAAAACATTATTTTTCATAATTAATCCTTCTTAGCTTCCAAATTTCTAGTTTATTAATTTTTATATTGTTTTTTATCTCAATTTCAAAATTGTTATTTTGTGGGAAATACATTAATGTATTGGTTTCTAATCCATCTTGATAATATATTTCAATAACTGAATTATCTATAAACATATGTAGCTTTAATGATGAATTAACTTTTAATTTGAATTTCCTTATTCCCTTGCCACCAAGCTTCATATTGTTCCTATCTATTATACAAATTTTATCTTTTTTATTATATGATATTGAAATATCTTCATCTTTAAATTTTAATTTTAACTGTACGTTTTCATTGTTGCTTAAATCTAAATCTAAATCACATTCAACATTTCTTGAATCAAGACTGATGCTGTAATTATTTAAAGTTTGATTTTTTATATCAACAGTCTTTGATTCTCTTAAATTTTTTAAAAGTTCAAGTGGTTTTTGATATAAGACATTGTCTCTATATTCTAAAATTCTTGGCATAGTTAATCCAAACATCCATCCATAATTTGAACTTACATATTCATTATCCTTATCAGGCATTCCTATCCAGCCTATCATAATATTTTTACCATCATGATTAAATACTTGTGGCGCATAGAAATCAAATCCCATATCAATTTCTTTAAATTCAGTATGATTAGTTAAAGAAACTTCATCTAAATTTAAATCCCCAATAACATATCCTGATTGATATATATTTTGATATCTAAATTCTTCTTCATTTAATCCTTGTGGTGAAAACATAAATGCAACTTTCTCTTCACTTACTCTAAATACATTAGGGCACTCCCACATATATCCAAAATTATTCATATCTGTTTTTAATTCACCAGCTAATTGCCAATTATTTATATCTTTAGAGCGATACACTAATGCCTTACCTTTTAATTCTTCAGTTTGAGCTCCAATTACCATATAATAAGTTTCATTTTCTACAAATATCATTGGGTCTCTGAAATGAGCTGTATAACCTTTTGGTTGTTTATTAATTAATACTCCTTTTTTCTCAAATGAGCCATCTTTTTTATAGTCAACCATACACTGATATGATTCTCTTTCATTATTGATGTCCTTAACATTTCCTGTATAGAATAGCTTTAAAATATCATTTTTTACATATGCACCACCAGAATAACATCCATTTTTATCAAACCATTCTTCAGGTTTTAATATTATTTCTGGCTTTGTAAAATTAACAAAATCTTTAGTCTTAACTAAGCCCCAATGTTTAGTTTTGTGTTCACATCCAAATGGGTTCCATTGATAAAATATATGGTATTCGCCATTATAAAAACTTAATCCGTTAGGATCATTGATTAAACCAAATGGCATTTCTATATGAAATTTATTTCTCCAAATGTTCGTATCTTCATTATCATATTGTTTTTCTAAATTATAGTTTATATTTTCATATATTTTTCTACTTTCCATTTTTAACTCCTTTTATTAGTCTTTTTTTACACCTATTTTAATTTTTAATAGGTTGTTGAATAATCGTTTTTAAAATTAATTATTCAACAACCCATTTGAAATATAATCTTTATTATTATT
>Ga0183100_1000661_pt1 | contig 23641 bp, 20 predicted proteins | sample Biomet2_FD_127789 | JGI IMG/M metagenome (GOLD analysis project Ga0183100, IMG submission 127789) | Microbial communities from bioreactor (seeded with anoxic lake sediment) at LBNL, California, USA - Biofuel metagenome 2 | ecosystem: Engineered > Bioreactor > Anaerobic > Unclassified ...
ACCTTAGTAATAGCAGCAGTCAATGTGGTCTTGCCGTGATCAACGTGACCGATGGTACCAATATTAGCATGGGGTTTTGTTCTTTGAAATTTTTGTTTAGCCATTTTAAATACCTCCCTACGTATTTTGTATATTTTTTATTTTAACTATTTATCTATTGTGCGAACAACTACAAAAACAGATAAATAAAAAAACCCCGATAAGAGGTTTATAATAGTTTGGTGGCGGCGCACGGATTTGAACCGCGGACAGGCCGGGTATGAACCGACTGCTCTAGCCAACTGAGCTACGCCGCCTTATAATAACAGTGATGGAGCTAATGACCAGGATTGAACTGGTGACCTTATCCTTACCAAGGATACGCTCTACCGACTGAGCTACATCAGCAATGGTTGCGGGGGCTGGACTTGAACCAACGACCTTCGGGTTATGAGCCCGACGAGCTACCAACTGCTCCACCCCGCGATTAAAAAGGTAAAAATTAAAGAAAAGATTGGTGGAGAGGGTTGGATTCGAACCAACGAAGGTGAAACCGGCAGATTTACAGTCTGCTCCCTTTAGCCACTCGGGAACCTCTCCAAAATAAGTTATGATGAAAATGGAGCTGGCAAAAGGAATTGAACCCTCAACCTACTGATTACAAGTCAGTTGCTCTACCAATTGAGCTATGCCAGCGTCTCATCAGTAACGTGATTAGTATATAGGATGAGTAACAAGTTGTCAATACTTTTTATTAAAATCAGTAATAAAATTTACACTTACATGTAGAAGTACCAGACCGTCACTGCCGCTAAGATTACTCTATATACTGCAAATGAAGTAAGAGTGGACTTATTTAAGAAGCTCATGAACCACACAATAGAGTAATACGCAACGATAAATGCTATGACAAAACCTATGCCTAGCATTTGAAAATCTCCGGCATTAAGCAACTTAAGGTTTTTAAGAAGTTCATAGCCGCAGGCCACGAACATAACAGGGACAGCCATAATAAAAGAAAAATCAGCAGCGGCTTTCCTTGATACTCCAACAAAAAGAGCCCCTCCTATGGTAGAACCACTACGCGAAAATCCCGGCCACAAGGATAAAAATTGGAAAAACCCAATTAGTGTAGCTTGTCTTAGAGTTATTTTATCTACATCATGAACTAAATATTCCTCACGGCCCTTAATATAACGTTCAGCAAAAAACATTAAGGCAGCACCTAAAACAAGTCCAATAGCAACCGTGAATGGTGAAAATAAATGAGCTTGTATAAAAGAATGTACCAAATAGGCAAAAAGCATAGTTGGGACTATTCCAGCAGCTATGTGAATGCCGCTTAACCCCTTACCCACTTGCCAACCTTCTTTAGTTAAAAAATGCAAAAATTTTCCCTTGTACAAAACAAGCACCGATAAAATAGCCCCTAGCTGAATAACTATTTCAAAAATAGTTGCTAAACTGCCATCAAATCCCAAAACATGCCCTACAATAATCATGTGCCCTGTAGATGAAACCGGCAAGAACTCTGTTAAACCCTCAATGATGCCAAGTACAACAGCAATTAAATTCTGATCCATACTCGCTATTCACAACCCTTCTAGTATTGTATTTCTCACACTCTTTGCCCTTTTTATAAATAGCGAAGAGTAATTTTTTCCATTGCTCAGGCAAATAGGAAACTATGCTATTATAAAGCAATCTTAAGGAAAAAGCCATACTTCATCCACAATTAATTGTCTTAAAACCTGTTTATCTGTCTTAAACGCTAGCTCCGGAGGATTGTGAATATCTGCCCAGAGTAACTGGCAAGCATCATCACCGGCAAGCATTTTCCCGCCAATAACTTTAGTTTTAAACCAAATACCCACAGTATGTTGTTGGGCATCATGAAAGTTTGAGTGTACTGCGTATACTTCCAGCGGTTCTATACTAAGTCCTGTTTCCTCCTTGGCCTCTCTAACGACTGCTGTGAGAATATCTTCATCGTACTCAACATAGCCACAGGGAATACACCAAAGTCCTTCATAAGTCGATTTCCCGGCTCTCTTGGCCATTAGAATTTGACCCATGTGGTTGCGGATTATAGCTGCGACTCCAACAATGGGGTTCTCATAATGTATCCTTCCGCATTTAGAACAAACTAAACGTTGTCTTCCTGAAAAAAATCCCTTTGTAAGCGGAGCTCCACAAACCGGGCAATAAAAAAAACGTTGTTTCATGTTGTTTTCTCCTAAAAAAACAGGTACTCCCAAAGGGATACCTGTTTTTTCTCATTGCAAACTACCAAAAGAAATACCAATATGCTTTGCCGCACGGATAATATCCGAATCAACAGGTACTAAATGTGGCTGGGAAGCCACCATAGAAATAGGGACTATAGCTATTTTGTTACTCATAAGCGCAACCATTGTATTATAATTACCGGACATGAACGCCTCAGTAGCGGCAACCCCATAACGTGTTGCTAGCACCCTATCATATGGAGTTGGTGATCCCCCACGCTGTAAATAGCCCAACACCGTACATCTAGACTCAATACCGGTGCGTTCCTCAATGTCGCGGACCAATTTTTCTCCTACTCCGCCTAACCGGATAGGTTCAAAACTATCTTTTACCATTCTGGCAACAGTCATCTTGCCACCTATAGGTTTTGCACCCTCGGCTACTACTATGATACTAAAATTCTTACCATTTTTCTGACGTTCTTCAACCTTTTTTAATACCGAATCAATACTATAGGGAATTTCCGGTATTAATATGCAATCAGCGCCGCCTGCAATACCTGAATGCAGAGCAATCCACCCCGCATAACGGCCCATCACTTCAAGAGCCATAACACGGTGATGGGACTCTGCCGTTGTATGCAGCCTATCTAAAGCTTCCGTTGCCATGGCAACTGCGGTGTCGAAACCAAAAGTACGTTCTGTTACAGGCAAGTCATTATCAATGGTCTTTGGCACCCCGACAATTTTCACGCCGCACTCGCGGCTTAGCTGAGCCGCTATGTTCAAACTGCCATCCCCGCCAATAACTATAAGCCCATCAATACCCCGACCTTTGATATTCTTTATAACGGTTTCCCGCATATCCCTATAAATAGGTTCTCCTTTTTCATCTTTCTCAACTACATAATGAAAAGGATTATCACGGTTAGTTGTTCCCAAAACAGTCCCACCAATAGGCAAAATACCGGAAACATCTTTTGAAGTCATCAGTTTCATATTATTTGTTATCAGTCCATGAAAGCCATTGGCAATGCCATACATTTGGTAATTATTATGCTCTGCGGTTTTTACAACAGCGCGAATAACGGCATTTAACCCGGGACAATCGCCTCCACCTGTGAGAACAGCAATTCTCCCCTTTTTCTTGGTCATTGTTGCACCTCTAATATTCTACGTTCCAAATTTTTAATCCTTCGGCCTTTACACGAATAGATTCAGTACCATCAAATTTATCATAGCAAAGAGTACCATTATCGACATAGCCCGGCCACGCAGCCACAATAGTAAAATCCTTTCCCAATTCTTTTAGCAAAGTTGCTACATCAATATGTAGGACTGGGACAAAGAAGGTCTGTACTCTATCTAAAAGAATGATATCCGAATTATAGCCAGACAAAATTGTTTTCATGATTGCCGGTGCTTTTTTCTGACGTTCAGCAGGCAACAGTTCCAAAAAACCCTCAGTAATTAACAAGCGGCAATCAACATAATCCCACCCTTTAATATCTGCTGCTTCACGTAGGACTTTGCTCTTACCGCTCCCGGGTTTCCCTGCAACTATCAACACTTTGCTTTCTGCACCTTGCAGGCTTTCTACTTCTTTTACGAAATCTTCTACCTGACTCATGTTATTCGCCCTCCCTATTTTTGATACAAACACCCCGTCTTACGATAATGTAATTATTCGTCATAAGCCTTTAAAATCCTCTAAAAAATAAACACCATCAGGAAATACCCAAATGATGTTTTTTATATGTTACATATCTATCAATTTTTATCCGATTTAGCAAAATTATGGTTAAATCGCTCATTAGGATTCATAGCAATGAGGCCATTATAAACATTCCGCAAATCAGTAGTATCTTCCCTAGAATTAAGAAATTTTTCTAACTTACGCTTTACCCTTTGCAATGCATTATCTATAGACTTAATGTGACGTTGCAAATCCTCAGCAATCTCCTGATACGATTTACCATCCAAATACAAGCGCAAAACTTTCCATTCCAATTCACTAAGAATATTATTCATTTCTTTTTCAATATCAATAAACTCTTCCCTGCTAATTACCATATCTTCAGGATTTACGACCTTCACCCCGGAAATAACATCCAACAACGTTCTGTCTGAATCCTCTTCATAAATAGGCTTATTAAGAGAAATATATGAGTTTAATGGAATATGCTTTTGCCGCGTAGCTGTTTTAATTGCCGTTATTATTTGTCTAGTAATACATAACTCGGCAAATGCTCTAAAAGAAGCCAGCTTATCATTACGAAAATCCCGAATAGCCTTGTATAGCCCAATCATACCTTCTTGGATAATATCTTCCTTTTCAGCCCCAATAAGAAAATAGCTTCTCGCCTTGGAACGAACAAAGTTGCGATATTTTTGCAATAAATAATCCTGAGCCATTAGGTTGTTGTGTAATTTCACGTCTGTGGCGATTTCTTCATCCGTCATATTGGCAAAAATCTCGCAAGGATCTTTAAGATGCTCTTTTGGGGCTTTGTCCGGCATGAAATTCAACTCCTTTTCCCAGGATTTAAACACCTGCATGAACTTAATTTTAACTACGTTAATTATACCTTGTATACTAATACACGTCAACGTTAAGCGTCATTTTTCCGCATAAATACTTAAAGTATTGCTGTCTATGACTTCCTACTGCCCATTAGTTTAACCTCCGCACTCTTCCTGCCTAAAAGAACCGCCAAAAATGGCGGTTCTTTGCTATTTAATAATTACTTTTCTTTGACGAACCACTTCATATAACAAAATCGCTCCTGCGGCTGACGCATTTAAGGAAGAGACGCCACCACTCATAGGTATTTTTACCACCGAGTCACAGTTTTCCCTAACCAAACGTCCCAAGCCTTTGCCTTCAGCACCAATAACCAATACCACTGGACCGGTAAGATCAGCTTCAAAATAGTTAACCGTACCTTCCATATCTGCCCCTATAACCCAAAATCCCTTAGCTTTTAATTCGTTAATGGTCTGGGTAATATTACCGATTTTCACTACCGGAACGTACTCTACAGCCCCGGCAGAGATTTTAGCCACAACAGCATTAAGAGGACAACTACGACGCTGTGGCATAAGGATTCCGTGCACACCTGCTGCGTCAGCTGTTCTAATTAGCGCACCTACATTTTGTGGGTCCTGCAATTCGTCCAACAAGAGAAGAAGGGGAACTTCCCCTTTTTTCTCCACCATATCTAAAACTTCCTCCAACTCATAAAACCGAACAGGGGCCCCTAGCGCGATAACCCCCTGATGGCGGATTCCCTGAGCCATTTGCGCCAGCTTTTCTCCCTTGACAAATTCAACTAAAACTCTGTGTTCCTTGGCTAGATTAACAATCTCGCCAATGCTTCCGCCTTTAATACCATCTTGCACCAAAAGCTTGTTTATTGATCTGCCGCTTCGCAAAGCTTCCGTAACAGAATTGCGTCCTACAATAATTTCGTCAGACATGTTATCCCACCTTTTATACATCCGTGTCCACAAGACCACTAGCCTATGCAACTATTTTTTTTGCAACTTAGCCAGTCTTCCACAAGACATAGCCCCTTCATGACAAATTCCCTGAGTTACGCATGTTGGCCCTGCATTTTCGAACAGCGCAGGAGCTATTTTTTTAACTTCTACCAACATTTTTTCTGCCAAAGTTCTTATTTCCCATTGTGCTCTGCTGCAACAACGTAATTCAAAAAAATGATGTAATGCTCTGGCATTCATGGTTACTACGATTTTAGTTTCCGCAGCGTTTGGCAAAATATAACGTGCATCTTCAGCAGGTATCCCCAGCTCAGTCCATTCTGTGTATAAACACTGTATTTTTTTATTTATTTCCTCAAATTTAGCCTTAGCTTCCGGCTTTGCACTAATGCTAGGAGGCATGATGGTTGCGAAATTATGCTCTTTTACATAGCGTTGAGACTGCTGAGAATATGATGCTATACGGTGACGCACCAGTTGATGAGTTAAAACCCTAGACACTCCCTCAATAGCGAAAGTAAAACTAACGTGTTCTAACGTGGAAAAATGACCCATAGTAACAAGTTTACGCACCAATTTTCCGGCTTGTTCATCGCTTATTTGTTCTTCTAATTCAGCTGCACCAATAGGTGAATAACATAATCTAGCACTCATAGCAACCGTTTTATCCGGCTCAGGAGTATATCTTAATAACTTTACCTCCAACTTACATTCACCTCTATTAGTTTAAGGGGGGGAACCCACCATAAAATTATTTTTTTTGATTTTGTATCGCACTCTGAATAATAGTAAAGGACTGATCTAAAAAATCCCCTAGCCTTTCTTCTTGTTCACTTAAAAACAGCCAGCCCACTAAAGCTTCCCAGGCCGTTCCCTGCCTATATTCGCGCACGCTGGCACTTTTAGGAACCGTGGACTTAGTATTGCGGCCACGGCGGGCAATAACAGTTTCTTCTTCACTAAGGTCTTTCATCAAGGCATCCATGGCCTTAGCCTGCATCACGGCTGAGACCATCTGCGCGCCCAAGTTATGCAATACCCGTACTTGAGCCGAGGTAGGCAAAAGCCTCATACGCACATACAAAGAAAAAACCGCATCACCAATATAAGCTAAAATTATAGGATTTAAGCTCTTAGGATCTTGTAACAGCTGTAAATTCTCAGCACAAGCAGCCAAAGCCTGTTTTTTTATAGTCTGATATTGCGCAAATTTCACTGTCTTCTCCACCGCACCCCTTGGGGTGTATCTTCCAGAATAATACCCATTTCGACAAGTTGCTTGCGCAACGCGTCTGCCGCAGCATAATCTTTATTTTGACGAGCTTCTTGCCGTTTAGTAATCAAACCTTCTATACGGACATCATCAGAAGTCGTTTTAGTCTCTACAACCTCATCTTTTTCCAAAACTCCTACGATACTGCTCATTTCTACAAACAGTTTTTGCATTTGGTCTACCAATTTACCATCAGGCATTTTCTTGCCAGTGATAACTATTTGATGGTAAACATTTATTTCTTTAGCCAATGCAAACATGTAGCTAATAGCTAAGGCCGTATTAAAATCATCACGCATAGCTTCTAAGAAATCTTCTCTAATTTTGGCTACGACAGCACGGGTTTTTAAACTTTCTTCATCTGGTCCCACGTTGATAACCTTAGTTAATTCTGCCAAATTATTTTTGGCTGTTTTTAAGCGAGCTAAACTTCGTTCTGCCTCAGATAACCGTTCGTCACTAAAATCCAAAGGACTGCGGTAGTGAGTAGACAGTATGAAAAACCGCAAAACTTCAGGAGCAAAATGTTCTAAAATTTCTTTCACCGTAAAAAAATTGCCTAATGATTTAGACATTTTCTCTTCATTTACTGTAATAAACCCATTGTGCACCCAATAATGCACAAAGGGATGACAACCCGTGCAACCTTCCGATTGGGCAATTTCGTTTTCATGATGTGGGAAAATTAAATCACTGCCACCACCATGAAAGTCAAAGGTTTCGCCCAAATATTCCATACTCATAGTCGTACATTCTATATGCCAGCCAGGACGCCCCTGTCCCCAAGGGCTATCCCAAGACGGTTCGCCGGGTTTTGCGGCTTTCCATAAAGCAAAATCCATGGGATTCTCTTTTCGCTCATCTATATCTACCCTAGCTCCGGACATCATATCATCCAAATTGCGGCCGCTTAATTCCCCGTAATGAGCAAACTTCTCCACGCGGTAATACACGTCTCCGTCGACTACATAGCCATACCCATTATCTATCAAGGTTTCAACCGTCTTAATAATTTCTTCCATATGCTCAGAAACTTTAGGATAAACATGTGCTCTGCGTACATTCAGCTTGTCCATAACTTCAAAATAGGCGTCAATATACCTCGTACCGATATCACTCCATTGCACACCTTCATCATTAGCTTTGTTAATAATTTTATCATCCACGTCAGTAAAATTTTGCACATGAGTTACATCATAACCTTCGTGCTCTAAGAATCTTCTAATAACATCCCAAGTTACGAAAGGTCTAGCGTTGCCTATATGTGGGTGATTATAAGGGGTAACGCCACAAACATAAATACCCGCTTTGCCCTTAACAATTGGATTAAACTCCTCTTTTTGTTTTGTCAGAGTATTATATACTTTAATAGTCATGGTCATTCTCCTTTAAGCTAATGTTATGCCTACTTTTTCTAAACTGCATTTAATACGTTCTATGCTGCGCTCTTTACCTAATAAAGGAATCATTTCTACTAGCTCCGGCCCATGTTGGTTCCCGGTCAAAGCTACCCGAATAGGCATATAAACAAATTTTCCATTAAGTTTAGTAGTTTTCTGTATAGTTTTAAAAATTGTTTTTACTGTCACCCCATCAACAATTTCAGCAGCCTTTAATTTCTCGATAAACATTCCTATAACCGCAGGCGCTGTTTCTTCTTTTAGTACGGCTTCTGCTTCCTGAGTTTCGAAACTAAAATCATCGGCAAAATACATCCCTACTACCCTAGGAATTTCTGCGCCAAAAGATACTTGTTCGTGGGCCGTAGCAACTACTTTTTTCAACCATTCCAATTTTTCGTCTTTTTCTTCACCGGTCATATACCCAGCTTCAAGCATATGTGGCTTAGCTATTTCAAAAAATTCTTCGGGCGTCAATTTTCGCATATAATGCTGATTAATCCAGTTCAGCTTATCCACATCAAAAACAGCAGGGTTTTTTGCCACATGTTTCATGGAAAATTCTCTGATTAACTCATCTTCTGTGAAAATCTCCTGTTCACTGCTGGGAGCCCAGCCTAGTAGTGCTAAAAAATTTACAAGGCCTGCCGGCAAATAGCCCATCTGTTTGTATTGGTCCACAGAAGTTGCTCCGTGGCGTTTGCTCATTTTCTTCTTATCCTTGCCTAAAATTAAAGAAATATGCCCAAATTGGGGACGGTCAAATCCCAAGGCATCATATACCAACAGTTGTCTTGGGGTATTTGACAAATGCTCCTCAGCGCGTATTACATGGGTAATATGCATCAAAGCATCATCAATAACCACCGCATAATTATAGGTGGGAATACCATCAGACTTAACAATAACAAAATCTCCTATACCATCTGATTCAAAACTTACTTCACCACGGACTAAATCATTAAAGGCAATTTGTTGCCCTTCTTGGACACGGAAACGAATACTGGGTTTTCTTCCCTCAGCCTTATAAGCTGCAATTTCCTCCGATGTCAAATTACGACATTTGCCCATATAACGCGGCATCATGCTTTTAGCCGTAAGTGCTTCGCGTTCTTCTTCCAATTCTTCAGGAGTACAGTAGCAATAATAAGCTTTACCATCAGCTAACAATTGGTCAGTATACTTTTTATAGATATCTAAGCGCTCCATTTGGCGGTATGGGCCATAAGGTCCCCCAACATCTACCCCTTCGTCCCAGTCCATACCAAGCCACTTTAAAGCGGCCTTTATGTTTTCTTCCGATTCGGGCGTAGAACGCTCTCTATCCGTATCTTCAATCCTAAGAACCATCTTTCCACCCATTTTACGTGCCAGCAGCCAATTAAATAATGCGGAACGTGCGCCGCCAATATGAAACGGTCCTGTTGGACTCGGTGCAAATCTTACGCGAATTTCTTTATCCATGAAAATTCCCCCAATATGATTAATAGCCGCTAAAAAAGCAGCAACAAATTACCTGCCTATTATAACATAAAGAACAAGCTATTTTTTGCGAATTACGGTAACAATTGCCTGTGCCGCGATTCCCTCTTTTCTACCCACGAAGCCCAGTTTTTCAGTGGTTGTTGCCTTTACATTCAACGCATCATCAGCTAAGCGTAATTCTTTTTGTAAATTTTTCTTCATGGCTTCCTTATAGGGTGCCATTTTGGGTTGTTCTGCAATAATGGTAATATCAGCGTTGCCAACTTGCCACCCGGCTAAAGCTAAAATTTGTATAACATGCCGCAAAAGCATCATACTATCAGCATCTTTAAACGTCGCATCAGTATCAGGAAAATGTTGTCCGATATCTCCCAGTCCTGCAGCCCCTAACATGGCATCCATTAAAGCATGTAAAGCTACATCTGCATCAGAATGTCCTTCTAACCCTAACTCATAAGGAATAGAAATACCACAAATTATGAGTTTTCTATTTGGTACTAAACAGTGCACATCAAAGCCACTGCCAACATGTATGCTTTCATCCACAGTAAATGCTCCCTTTTCTCTTAATAAAGCTTTCGCCCAAAGCAAATCCTCCGGAGTTGTAATCTTGTTGTTTTCGTAGGACCCTTCCGCAACTGTTACAGGCACGCCCATAAGTTCTACAGCGCTAGCATCGTCAGTAACTACTGCTCCCGTTATTTTTAATGCCTTGTAAGCCATTTTTAATAACCACACCCTAAAAATTTGTGGCGTTTGTATCGAATACAAAGTATTGCGTTCAGGAGTTACTGTTACTAAATTCTTATCATCTACAATCTTTATTGTGTTTTTCACCGGAACTGCAGCTATAGCCGCCCCGGTCTTTCTAGCAACTTGCCAAACACGTTCAAATATTTGCGCTGAGGCAAAGGGCCTGGCTCCATCATGAACAGCCACATATCCCCCTGTTTCCGGTATAGCGTCTAATGCGTTTGCTACTGAATCCTGTCTTTCCTTGCCACCGGCAACCAACTCCCACTGCAAACCCGGATAATATTCATCTTGGTATTTTCCTAAAATCTCTGCAGCTTCATTAATTTCATTATCAGCAACTACCACAACTACCCTGTCTAAATTCGTTATGGTATTAATCTGCTTTAAATTATAAACAATAATAGGCGCTGCCCCCAAAAGCACAAAGGCCTTGTTTTTGCCAAGGCCTAAGCGTTTTCCAGATCCGGCAGCCGCCAAAATAACTATGAGCTTTTCCATGAATTTTCTCCCACATTATTTCATTTTGGCAAAAATCATACGCCCTGCAGACGTCTGTAGTACAGAAGTTACTATAACCGGTACATTGTCATTAACAGCACGTTTGCCACCTTCTACGACTATCATAGTGCCATCATCCAGATAAGCGATTGCTTGTCCTTGTTCCTTACCTTCTTTAGCTAAAAAAACTTTCATTTCTTCTCCTGGCAATACTGCAGGTTTTACTGCATTTGCCAAGTCATTAATATTCAGAATGCGCACACCCTGAATTTCTGCTACTTTGCTTAAATTAAAATCGTTAGTTGCCACCGCGCCGCCAATCTCTTTAGCCAATCTAACCAATTTAGCGTCAACTTCAGTAATATCATCATAGTCCTTTTCGCAAATTTGTACTTTAGCTGATTTGTCAGCCTGAATCTCTTTGACCACGTCCAGTCCTCGACGACCGCGATTGCGCTTCAATGTATCGGCAGAGTCTGCTATCTTTTGCAGTTCTTCCAATACGAATTTTGTAATAACAATAGGGCCATCCAAAAAGCCTGTTTTCACAATATCCACAATGCGCCCATCAATTAGAACACTGGTATCTAGAATTTTATAATTGCAAGAAACTAAATGAGTACTATCTTTCTTTGTACTCTCCTTCGGCATTCGCAAAGATGGAATCCGATTAAAAAAAGATACGATATCAGTACGTTTTCGCAGGGCAACTTTGGCGCCAACAATAGCAAAAATCAAGCTTAAGACTAGCGGAATATAAGACCCAATGATAGGCAAGTGAGAAAAGGGCGCTCCCAACAAATTAGCCACTACCAGTCCAATAATAGCACCCATAGCTACAACTAAAATATAGCTGGTAGGAAGCTTAGACAATACTACAGCAATAAGCTCAGTAAAACGCATAGTACTATTAATAAGCATTGGAGCCACTGCGTATCCTATCCCACCAAAAACAACTACGCCAATTATTCCGGCTAAGGTTGTTGCTATGGTAACACCAAATATACCACTGCTTTCAAATTTATAATTAACCACTCCCGAAATATATGGGGTCATTAATTCCATTAAAATTAATCCTGTAATAGCAAAAACAATCACTATTGTCAGCTTTAAAACTTTATCTAACATTTTTTCACCTCCTTTCGCTCGTACCGTTATATTTTACTATAAATCTTCCTATAAATACACAACAAAAAAAAATACGTCGATTTTGACGTATTTTAGGCAAAAAACTTCATTAACCACGCTTCACTATTGGGTCCGTCGCAGGATCTAACTAACATAACTTCACTTAGCAATATTTGTTTTGCTGTATTTAAAAGCCGTCGTTCCCCTGTCGAAAGCTTTTTTGTGTCTTCCTGTACTGCCAAGGTGCGAACCACATCAGCAACCTCAAAAATATCCCCGCTCTTCATCTTGTCCAAGTACATATTAAAGCGCCTATTCCAAGTAATGGTTTTCATGATATTTTCCGGTCGATCCTTCAATACGCTTTCAACCTTAGTCAGAATTTTTTGGTCTACAATATGCCGCACCCCAACACGCTCAACATTTCCCTTTGGAATCATGACCTTCATATCCCCTAGGAGCATTTGTAGGATAAAGTATTCGACAATATTTCCGTCCATGCTGCGTTCTTCAATCTCTTCAATTATTCCTGCTCCATGCATTGGATAAACTACTTTATCTCCTATGGCAAACATCTTTGTCCCCCCTTACCACCGAAACTTACCACACAAACAAAAAATGTTAGTGCCATACCCTATAATTAGATAATGCTAATTTGATGAATACGAGTGTATTATACCATAAATTAGCGAATTTTGTCAAAGTTATATATTGTACCATGATATTTTTATATATGTCAACAGGTAAATATAGTTAATTTTCGTTGTGTATACCTCAAGATAGTTAAGATAACAAACCCAATTATAACAATGTCCTTACTCCTTCTAGGAAACTTTTCTCAAACAATAAATATTCCACCCTTTTATCTAATAGCAAGAAAATAAATCAATGTTCCTAATACTACTAAACCAATAAAATTGTAATAGGTAAAAACCCGTAAATAATGTCTTCCTTTATTTTCATTTTGTTCTACATAAAGCTTATATGATATAACACTAGACATTGAAGCTATAATTGTCCCTAGCCCTCCGATGTTCACTCCTAAAAGCAGCTCTTTAGCATATTCTGTAAAACCTGCTAAAAGAATAGCGGCAGGTACATTACTAACTATCTGACTTACTGCAATGCTCATAAAATACACACCGCACCCACTGCTCATAAAATTATTCTTAATATCTAGTACCACAGGCAGGTGTGAAATATTCCCGATAAAAATGAAAAGACCTACGAAAGTAACCAATAATGAGTAATCTACTAAACGAAATAATCCCCGAGCAAAACTTCCAACAACCACTATTGTTATTACCACTATTACCCTATAATCAAGCAAACGAGAAACACCTAAAAGGCAAAGAACAAACAAACCTATAAATATAAAGAGCTCTTTCCTTGGACCAAATTCAACAGCTTCCAAAACAATATTCAAGACCTTTTCACTTTCCTGGGCAACAAGCCACCAAAGCCACAGGGCTGCAATTATCACCAACAATATTGTATATGATAAAAATTGCCAAAAGCTCATAGCATAATGTGCATAGAGAAATAAATTGTGCGGACTGCCCATAGGCATGAGCGCACTCCCCAAATTAGCCGCTAAAGTTTGCCAAATGATTATTTTTGCCATATCCCTATTTAGTTGGGTACCAATAACTAAAGTAAGTGGTACAAAAGTCATAAGTGCAACATCATTTGTAACCAACATAGACACAAAAAAAGTAATTCCAACCAAAGTTGCCGTTATATCCCTAAGAGATACGCAACGTTTCAAAATGTATATAGCCAAATAATCTAAAATCCTTAAGCGCTTAAAACCGTTAACTACCACCATTAGGCAAAATAATAACCCTAACAGTGAAAAATTTATGTAACTAATTTGCGGAGAATGCCAAATGGAAGACACTGCGGCAAGTAAGCAGGCAATTACCATAATAGCCTGACGTGGCAAAAAATCACTGAGCCACCTCCAGATAAATTTCACCTTGCTCAAAATAATGCCTTCAATGCTTCTTCAACGGTATTTACTTGCAGGATACCTGTAATTTTTTCTTGGCCGAAATTTAATTTGCCCCTTGGTACAATGAATTTATGAAAACCTAATTTAGCCGCCTCCTTAATACGCCGCTCTAAGAAATTCACTCTGCGCAGTTCTCCTGTTAACCCTACCTCTCCTACTATTAGAACGCCCATATGGATAGGAACATTCCTGAAGCTGGAAACTAAAGCTGACACCACAGCCAGGTCTGCGGCAGGTTCTGTTATTTTTACTCCACCAACTACATTTACATAAGCATCTTGGGTACCAAAATCAATTCCTATACGCTTCTCTAAAATGGCTAGAAGCATATTTACTCTATTGTAATCAATACCCACCGCTGTTCGTCTAGGCATTCCATAAGGAGTTTTGGAAACTAACGCCTGTATTTCCACTAAAAGCGGCCTGTTACCTTCTAAAACAGCCGACACTACGGACCCTGATACGGGGCTCTCTTTTTTTTCTAAAAAGAGACCTGAAGGGTTTACAATTTCTTTCAGGCCCTCTTCTTCCATAGAAAAAATACCGCTTTCACTGGTTGATCCAAAACGGTTCTTGTTAGCGCGCAAAACCCGAAATGCATAGGAACGGTCACCCTCAAACTGTAATACCACGTCTACCATGTGTTCCAGCAGCCGCGGTCCTGCAATATTGCCTTCTTTGGTGACATGTCCAATAATAATTACCGCAATACCTGTGATTTTGGCAAAACGCAGAAGCTTAGAGGTACACTCACGTACTTGGCCAACGCTTCCTGCAGAAGTTTCTAATTCGCTGTTAAACATGGTCTGGATAGAATCTATTACTAAAACCCTAGGGGCCTCTTTCTGTGCCTGCACTAGAATCTGCTCTAAATCCGTAGCTGTCATAATTAGCAAATTATCGCCTGCTTTACCTAACCGATTAGCACGCATAGCGGTTTGTGCTTCTGACTCTTCACCCGAAACGTATAACACTTTTAAACCTTTATTGCTAAACTTTATTCCAGCGTCTAGAGCAATGGTAGATTTGCCAATTCCAGGATCTCCTGCCAGTAAAATTAATGAGCCCGGAACTATCCCTCCACCGAGAACGCGATCAAATTCTGCAATGCCTGTTGACATACGCTCCACATTTTCTACTGCCACGCTGCCAATAGTTTTAGGTTTTGCCAACTGTTCTATAGGTAGAAATGACTTGTTTTTTTCTCCTGCAGCTATTTCTTCCACAAAAGAATCCCATTGTCCACATTCAGGACATTTTCCTAGCCATTTAGCCGTTGTATATCCACAACTTTGGCATACAAAATTTATTTTTGTCTTCGCCACTTTCCTGTCTCCTCGTATAATATGTTTTGTAAGCAGATATCCGTCTGTCTTGCAAAACATATTTTTATATTTTACCTATTAGATTGGGAACTCCTGATGCTACAATAAACTATAGTGATCTGTAGCAAAGGTTACGTCTTTCGTCTCCTTCAGCACCGTTCGGTGACTGCTTGAAAAGCTTGACGCCTGCCTTATTTGTCAAATGCCGCTTACACAGATGTTGCGTCCCTGGGCGAAAGTGTTTCTGCCAGCAACTTATTCTTTCACAGGTGAATGCTCATTCGCGAGGGTGCGGTCAGCGTTTAAGATCAGGATATTCCTTTTCTACTCTTCCAACCCTTAGCCGGAAAGGTGGTGTATTTCTTATGAAGAAGGCGGATCTTCTTTCTACTTTATTTGTCGGAATCGATATCAGCTCTCGAGAGAACGTAGTCGCTCTACTGGATTTTGAGTCCTCAAAACCACTGCTATCTTTCTCAGTCGCTAATAATCGGCCCGGCGCTGTAGAACTGGCCCAAAAGCTCGCAGATTTCCTTAGCCTTCATACTGGCCTTAGCAGCCTCATGATTGCTTTAGAATCGACTTCTTTCTATGGCATACATATTGCCAATTATCTTTCTTCTTGCCAGCTTTTAATGCCTTTTCATACAGCTGTTTATTGCGTAAACCCTAAAATGATTGCCAACTACAAGAAGTCTTTCATTGATCTCGGCAAGAGCGACTATATTGATGCGTTCGTTATTGCCGATTTCGCTAGAGTTGGCAGGATTACCTGTAGTCCCTGGCGTGGCAGCCAGTTTCTCGCTTTGCAGCGTTTAACACGTCACCGCCTGCATTTGGCTAAATCCCTAACGAAAGAGAAGGGTTACATGCTTTCTAACATCTTCCTCAAATTCAGTGAATTCCCACTGCTTGACACGGATGAGCAGCCCTTTTCTAACAACTTTGGAGCTGCGGCTTCTTCGGTTCTTACCGATTTTCTCTCTATAGAAGAAATTTCTGATATGCCTATAGGAGCCCTTATTAGCTACATTAGTGAAAAAGGACATAACCGCTTCCCCGCGCCCGAGAAAACAGCTTCTCTCTTGCAACAGGCCGCCCGTAACTCTTACCGTTTAGATCAATGTTTGTACGAACCATTAACCGTTTCCATCGCTTCGTCCTTCAACCTTATTTCAGCCTATACAGCGGAAATGAAGGTTGTTAATAAAGCAATTGAGAAAACGCTCAAAGGACTTGACCCCAACGCTTACCAGAGCCTTTTATCCATTCCGGGAATTGGCCCTGTCATGGCGGCCGGCATCCTTGCTGAGATTGGTTATATTGATGCATTTAAATCCCAGGATGCTCTTGCCAAGTATGCCGGCCTTGTCTGGCGCGAAAACCAGTCCGGTGGCTTCACGGCAGATGATACCAAGCTTTCAAAAGCCGGGAATGCTTATCTCAGATATTATCTTGTTGAAGCGGTTAGCCATGTAAAGAACCATTGCAGCGAATTCGCTGCATTCTACCAGAAAAAATATGATGAGGTAAGGACTCATCAGCATAAACGTGCACTCGCGCTTACAGCTCGTAAATTCGTCAGGCTGATTTTTGGATTGCTGGCCAAGCATCAGCTTTACTCTCAAAGTAGAGTAAGCCAAATTTAATTATTCCTTATTTTGCCTTTTCTTTTTTTACTATGGAAAAGGTTTATTAACTGTTCGTCTTTTTCTTGATTTGTTTGCAATTCTTTATTTTTTCGGGCTTGACATATTACCAGATTGCTTAATAGTAATATTCAAAGAGCTTAAACTAAACCCCTTACCTTTTAGCATGAATAGAACTAAGCCTTTTATAAGACTCCTTAATGATCATCTGCTTATCTTTTTCTGACGCGTGACCCTCCAAAAGTTCCAAAGTATAGTTCATCAGCACTGCTTCTCTAGGTGTAATCAAATGGTTAGTTAGTAAATGCTCCAAGGTTTGCTCCGCGCTCATGGCATTCACCGCCACTATACTTCCTCCTTTTCCAGACGCTGTTTGAATTTTAATAATACGGATAAATCCTCCTGAACCCCGTTTTGATTCAACCACAAACCCCCGATCAGGTGTAAAACGCGTACTTACCGCATAACTGATTTGTGATGGTGCGCACTCTAACTGCTCAGCCAGCTCATTTCGCTGTACTAAAACAAATTTGGCATCATCAGTGAACAATTCACCTATAATAAAGTTTTCTATAATATCCGCTAAGTTTCGCATAACTCTCCTCCTTATATATAACTATATTATATTTGACTTTTTGACTTTTAGCAAGTCTTAATAAATCAGGGAGCCATATATGGCTCCCTGATATTTCATTTATTTTATTTTTTTTGCAAAATCATAACCAAATTGTTCTGCCGCCGCAATTTCTGCCGGACGCGGACGCCATTTGCAATTATATCCCGGCTCTAATTCCATACCAGCCTTAACGATGAATTCTTCCATATCTTTTTGTGCTCCGCCGCTCCAGCCATAAGTACCAAAAGCAGCGGCTTTTTTCCCTATCGGTTTCAAACCTTTTAGGTAAGTAAACAAGCCACCCATGTTGGGCATCATACCGGAGTTTTGAGTTGGTGACCCAAATAAAATACCTCCTGCAGTTAATAACTCAGCCACAATATCGCTCTTATTTATATTATTATAGCGAAACAGCTTCACCGTTCCCCCTGCTGACGAAGCTCCACGAGTGACAGCTCTGGCCATAGCTTCTGTTCCACCCCACATAGTATCATACACAATTATTAACTTATCGCTTTTTACGCCCCTGCCCCACTCGTCATACTTAGCCAAAAGCTCTTTAATATGCGAACGCCAAATGCAGCCATGGCCGGGAGCAATCAACTTCAAATCTAACCCATTAACTGTGTTTACTGCTTTGCCAATGAGTTTAGCATAGGGCAATAAAATATTAGCGAAATATTTTTTTACTTCGTAATATAAAATGCTAGTATCGACTTGGTCATCAAAACGCTTACTGCTGCAATAATGTTGTCCAAAAGAATCGTTAGAGAACAAAATTTGATCTTCAGCCAAATATGTTACCATGGAATCAGGCCAATGAAGCATGGGTACGGGAATAAACTGTAATGTTTTATTTCCTAAAGAAAGTGTATCTCCTGACTTTACAACTTCAAAATCAAATATGTCACCATAGTGTTCAATGGCTTCAGCTTTTCCTTGTTTAGAAATCATAAATTTAGCATTAGGACAGGCTTCCGCCAAAGCTGGCATAGCACCAGAATGGTCAGGTTCTACATGATTGATAATTATATAATCAATTTTAGCCGGATCAACAACACGCCTTATCGTTGCCAAAAATTCTCCCGCATAAACACCTTTCACGGCATCCACCAAACAAATCTTATCTGCCATAATTAAATAGGAGTTATACGTTACGCCGTGTGGAGTGTAAAAACCGTGGAAATCTTCCATTGTCCAGTCAATAATACCTACGTCGTAAATGTCTTTTACAAGTTCTTGTGGTTTCATAAATTATTGCCTCCTTATTTTGTGCTCACATAAATAAGCCCCTTCATTACAAGTTAACTTTTATCAACTTAATTATACTCTAAATAAAAATCAATAACAATTATTCCTTATCCTAACTCCCCCTGTGCTTTTTTCCAAGTACAATTCCACTTTATGGAATTTATTGATAGAGCTACGATGTCCGACACTGACAACAGTTGTTTGTGGCAACTTATCGGCCAGCAAAGTATACATAGCAGCTTCTGTTTCTTCGTCCAAGGCTGCAGTGGCTTCATCTAAAAACAACCACTTTGGACGGTAAATCAATGCCCGCACAAAAGCTAAGCGTTGTTGTTCACCAACAGATAAAACATGAGACCAATCCGCAACAATATCCAAATCCTTTAGCAGATAGCTTATCCGACATTCATTCATTAATGCTCCTAATTCTACATCGCTGGGAGTCTGTGTGCCTGGGTATAAAACCGATTCCCTTAATGTACCCAGTGGCAAATAAGGTTTTTGTGGAATAAACATGATTTCCTCTCGCACGGGTATTATTATTTTTCCACGTACGTATGGCCAAATCCCTGCTACAGCACGCAAAAGCGTACTCTTACCACTCCCACTTACTCCCTTAATTAAAACATTGGTACCTGAAGTTAAAATCACATTTATATCTTTTAGAAGCTCTACACCATTAGGCAGCCCTACCGCCAAATTTTCCATAGTAATTCTATTGTCCTTGGCTGTTTCCCGCTGCAAATTTACTTGCGGATTTTCACTATGAACACTCTGCATATGAAGGCCAAACCCTGTTAGTCTGTCTACAACAGCCTGCCATTCGGCAATCGAGGCATACATATCAACAAAATACGATAATGCATCCTGTACTCTGCCAAAAGCTGTAGATATCTGCATTAATCCGCCTAAGGTAATTTGTTTAGACAAATAACGAGGAATTGTCACCACAAAAGGGAAAATTATAGCTATCTGAGAATAACCGGAATTAATCCACACTAGTTGTTTTTGTTTTTGGATAATATGCCAAAAATTATCTAATAATAAGCTAAACCGTTGCTTAAATATTCCGCTCTCTTGCGTTTCCCCACCATAAAAGGCGACACTTTCAGCATTCTCACGCATACGCATCATGCTAAATCTAAAATCAGCTTCATAACGCTGCTGGATAAAGTTCAACCCTACTAATTTCCGTCCAACCAAATGCGTAACCCACGTACCCGCGATAGAATAGGCTAGTGCCACCCATACCAAGTATCCTTCCACATGAACATTAAAATTCGCAATTTTAAAATCCAATGGTCCCGATAGATTCCATAGAATAAAAACAAAGGAAATTAAAGTGCACAACGCTTTTAGAATGCCTATGGAAAACTTAATCGTCATTTCCACAAACAATCGTACATCTTCACTGATACGTTGATCAGGGTTATCGGTACCTACTCCAAACATCTGCAAGCGATAATATGTTTTATTCTTCATCCATTCGTCAATATATTGATGAGTCAGCCAACGCCGCCAATTTACAACGAGCACTTGTTGCAAATAATATGAATACACCGCAAGAATAATATAAATAAATGCCAGCCATGTAAAATGTATTAATTCATCAAAAATCGTTTGAGCCTGATAATTTTGCAAAGCATTATAAAATGCGTTATTCCAGCTATTTAGCTGTACCAACATATAAACAACACCCAATGTTAAAAAAATAATAGCTCCCAGCAAGGAAAAGGCTTTTCCCTGTTCTTCTGATTGCCAATAGCTTTTAGTTAATTTCCATACATTTTTAATGAATTCTCTACCCACTTGAATTTTTATCACTATTACTACACCTCGTTAAATTATTTACCCTGTTTAAATACGACAGAAGTGCATATTATCCTGCCATGATTTTTGCTGGCACATAGCTATTATAAGCGATTCCATGTTAAAATAAATCGTTACCATGGAAAGGAGTAATATTAATGTCAACTTTGGAGCCACTTATTGCCGACTTAGCTATTATCTTACTAGTTGCCGGTATTACAACTATAATCTGCAAAAAATTTAAACAACCTGTTATTTTAGGCTATATTATTGCCGGCTTTATAACAGGCCACAATTTCAATTTTTTCCCCACGGTTAACTCTTCTTCAGAAATTAACATCTGGTCAGAAATCGGTGTCATTTTTCTTTTATTTTCCCTAGGATTGGAATTTAGCTTTTATAAATTAAAACGTGTTGGAGGCCAAGCCTTCATTGCCACCTTTATTATTATGTTCGGAACCATGTCCCTTGGTTATATTGGCGGTATATTTTTAGGTTGGAACAGTATGAACAGTCTTTTCCTTGGCTCTATGCTAGCAATGTCATCTACCGCTATTATTATCAAAAACTTTGAAGATTTACAATTAAAGGGCAAAACTTTTGCCGAACTAGTTGTAGGCATTTTAATTATTGAGGATATTGCCGGTATCCTTATTATTGCCTTGCTTTCAACTCTAGCTGCCACTCAAGCAGCGCCAGACTTATGGCAAATTATGAGCATTGTTCTTCGCTTAGTTTTTTTTATCATATTATGGTTTGTTTCCGGTATTTATTTAGTCCCAACATTTTTTAAAAAAACGCAAAACATTATGAATGATGAAACCCTGCTTATTGTCTCTATAGGCTTTTGCTTGGGCATGGTAGTTATTGTAACCAATATGGGGTTTTCAGCTGCCCTCGGTGCCTTTATGATGGGATCGTTTATTGCTGAATCGCCTAATATAACAACAATAACTCGTTTATTCCAACCTGTTAAGGATTTATTTGGAGCCATTTTCTTTGTATCAGTGGGTATGTTAGTGAACCCAACATTATTATTGGACTATTCATCTCCTGTTATCTGTATCCTTCTCATAACAATTTTTGGCAAAACACTTATTGCCTTTTTAGGCAGTATTCTAGCCGGTCAAAATCTTAACACTTCTATAAAGTGTTCTTTAAGCCTTTTGCCTATTGGTGAATTTTCCTTCATTATTGCCGGTATTGGTATGTCATATGGTGTCATCGAAAACTTTCAGTATCCCATTATAGTAGCAATTTCCGCTATTACTATTTTTATTGCGCCATATTTTATTTTATCTGCAACCCTAATATACACAAAGTTGCAAAAAATATTACCAAAGCGGCTTTTATCATGGCTTAACCGTTATACCGAAAAAGGAACCGACCTTGAAAGTTCCTCCGGAGACTGGCAAAATTTGCTAAAAGATTATACTTTACGTTCACTTATCTTAGTAACAATTTTAACCGCCATCGCCTTTGGTTCCAACACTTATTTAGAAAGTTACATTAAAACACATTTACCCATTCCTTATGGCAATTTCTTAACTGCAATTATAGGTTTTTGCCTCATGCTGCCATTTTTAAGAGCCCTTCTCCTAAATCGTACTGCCCATCCGGAACTTTTTACTGTTCTTTGGTTTAAAAAGCGGTCTAATCATTTGCCTTTAATAATCCTATTGCTAATTAAACTGAGTATTGCAGCCTTTTTTATCTTTTACGTTTTTATAGAGTTGATAGAAACAACCACATTAAATTCTATTTTAGCTACCGGTATTGCCATTTACTTTATATCTACGTCAAACTGGCTCATGGGAAAATACTTGCACATAGAATCACGATTTCTGGTTAATATAAATGACAGGCACATGGAAAAATACCGCAAATCTTTAAATATTGTTGATTCAAAACAGTCTCTCATGCTTTTTGATGAAATACTACACTTGACTAAATTCCACGTTCCCGCAAATTCGCCCTTAATTGGCAAAAACCTAGGCGAACTAGACGTAAATAATTGGTTTGGCTGTAATATAATCCAGGCTTCAGACAAAAAAATTAATTGTGACCTACCCGCAGGTGACTACGTTATTAAAGGTAATACGGACCTATTACTCATAGGTACAATAGAACAGTTTCAACTTTTTAGCATTGCTATGGAAAAAGGTGGGAATCGTCTGGACCAAACTCTTTTGCCAATGCCTATGCGCCAGTTTATGGCTTCGGACACAAACAATCCACCCGCTTCTGCCTTTTTCCCCTGTGCGATTACAGTAGACGAGCATTCCGGGCTCATTAATAAATCGATTCGCTCAGCTAATATCAGGAAAAAATGGCACTGCCTTATCATTGGCATTGAACGCAGCTATTCTATTGACTATAATCCCAATGTTAACGTTGTCTTTGAAAAAAACGATTTATTATGGGTATTAGGCAAACAAAAAATGATTAACGAATTGGTAAAAGCAGAGATTCTCTAACAAATGCATATTGAAAGGGAGCCGGATTTAAATCCAGCTCCCTTTTTTATTAATATTTTTTAGTTGCCAAGCACAAGATTAAGCAATGATTATTTCTTTTCTGCTTCTGCATCGGCGGCCAATTGAGCTTTTGTCGAAAACAATTTTTCAACTACTACGTATAACACCGGTATCAAGAAAACACCAACAGTCGTAGCAAAAGTCATGCCGCCAACAACGGCATTTCCCAAAGATACACGAGCACCGGCA
>Ga0183100_1000662_pt1 | contig 23569 bp, 19 predicted proteins | sample Biomet2_FD_127789 | JGI IMG/M metagenome (GOLD analysis project Ga0183100, IMG submission 127789) | Microbial communities from bioreactor (seeded with anoxic lake sediment) at LBNL, California, USA - Biofuel metagenome 2 | ecosystem: Engineered > Bioreactor > Anaerobic > Unclassified ...
GTCGTCATGGTTCCCTCCGGAAATCGGATGGCAAAGACTCTTCTCCACACGTGGCTATGTACAAAATCGAAGGGAAGCGCAACCCATGTGCCAAAATGCACATGGTTTTCCTTGAAAAAAAGGGGAAACGCCCATCAGCGCCTCCCCTTTTGCAGGTCGATTCCCGAATATTCTTCAGCCAAGCTCCGCAAGCCAGGCACGAAGATTCGCCAACTGCGCAGCCACTGGGCCGGGGCCCGTGCCGCCGGAAAGTGCGCGGCGGCGCACCGCGGCCTCGTGCTCCAGCACGCCGAACACGTCCTGCTCCACCAGATTGGAGAAGCCGCGCAGTTCGTCCAGGCTCAAATCCTCAAGCCGCACGCCTTTCTTTTCCGCCAGGGCCACGGCCGCGCCGGTGGCGTGGTGCGCCTCGCGGAAGGGCAGGCCCTTGGCCGCAAGATAATCGGCCAGTTCCGTGGCGTTCAAAAAGCCCCTGTCCAGGGCGCGCCGCATGTTGGCGGGCAAGAACTCCAGCGCTTTGAGCATGTCGGCCATGATGGAGACCGAGGCGTGGACCGTTTTGTCCGCGTCGAAGAAGGGTTCCTTGTCCTCCTGCATGTCGCGGTTGTAGGTCATGGGCAGGCCCTTCATGATGGTGAGCAGCGTGGTCAGCGCGCCGTACACCCGGCCGGTCTTGCCGCGCATCAGCTCGCACACGTCCGGGTTCTTCTTCTGCGGCATGATGGACGAGCCCGTGGAATACGCGTCGGGGAGCTTCACGTAGCCGAAGTTCGGGTTGGCCCAGAGGATGAGCTCCTCGCACAGGCGGCTTAAATGCATCATGACGACGCTGGCGTCGAAAAGCGCCTCCAGCGCGAAGTCGCGGTCGCTCACCGCGTCCATGCTGTTGGCGAAGGTGGCGGGAAAGCCGACGCTCGCGGCCACCTTTGCCGGGTCGATGGCGTGGGTGGTGCCGGCCAGCGCCGCCGCGCCCAGGGGCGAAACGCGCACCCGCTTCAGGCAGTCGCCCAGGCGCTCATGGTCGCGCCGGAACATCTGCGCATAGGCGAGCAAATGCTGCGCCAGGCTCACGGGCTGGGCCGCCTGCATGTGCGTGCAGCCGGGCAACAGCGTCTCGCGGTGCTCCTCGGCCCTCTCGGCCAGTACGCCGACAAGCCGCGCCAGCTCATGGCGCCAGTCGTCCAGCCGAACGCTCACGTGCAGGCGGAAGTCCAACGCCACCTGGTCGTTCCTGCTTCTGGCCGTATGCAGCTTGCCGCCCACGGGGCCGACGATCTCCGTCAGCCTGCGTTCAATGTTCATGTGCACGTCTTCCAGCTCGCGCTTCCAGACGAACGCGCCGGACTCGATTTCCGCCAGCACCTGGTCCAGCCCGCGCACAAGCTGCGCCGCCTCGTCGCAGGAAATGACCCCGCACGCGCCCAGCATCGACGCATGGGCCTTGGACCCCGTGATGTCCTCGCGGTACAGCGCGCGGTCGAAACTCTCGGACTGGGTGTACTCCTCCACGGAGGCCGCGGCGGCCTCCGTGAAGCGTCCACCCCACATTTTTTTGGTCATGTCGTCGCCTCCAAACATGTGTACTGCGCGAAGGGAAGCTCAAGCAACCGGGTGAGGCTCCGCATCCCCCGCTCCCCCTCCGCCAAGGGGAATGATTTCCATTGAAACCCTCATGCCGCCGATGCCGCGCGGCATCGGCGGAAGCGGAGACGAGAGGCCGTGTCCCCTTCGCGGGGCGCGCAAAAAAATTCCTTACCCAAAACGAAACAAACTTCGCCAGCAATATCCAACCATTGTCGCCGATGGCCTCGCCAAGCGCAGAGACTGCCCCACAAAAAAACGGACATCATGGGAAATCGGAGCCGTAGGGTCAGCTCATGAAAACGACAATCACCGCACCATCTCCGGCGTCACAGGCGTATATCTACATCGGACTCTCGTCGCAAGCGCAAGCCTGAAACGGCGGCGAGGGAGAGCGACGCCTTCGTGCCGGCTCCGGGGAGCGGCGGGGGTTTGTCTGTAGGCAACTACTGTTATCATTGAACTAAGTTAACGTTGTCAACCTCTGCGCATCATCAAAAACAAAGGTTACACTAACACAATTCTTACACCGCTGTGCACATTTTCAACACACGGCTTATTCCGGCAGTGCTATACCTCCCCTCAAGAACCCGGCGCCATGCCGGGAGGAGGCATGCAACCATGGATTTTCTGACCCCCCCCTCTGACCTCTCCTGCGGCCTGCTGGCCCTGCTTGCGGTGGCGGCCACACTCGGCTTGTTGCGGCTCGTGATCCGCGTTCGGGAGATCGGCTCATGAATGCCCTCACCATCCTCGCCGGCGTCGTGGTGCTGGCCCTGCTGGTCTACCTCGTTATGGCCCTGCTGAACCCGGAGGCCTTTGAATGATGTCCCCCATCGACTTCACGCAGCTTGGCATATTCCTGCTGGTGCTGCTGGCCCTGTCCTGGCCGCTCGGCAAACACATGGCCGCCGTGCTGGAGGGACGCGACCACCTCCTTGCCCGCGCCTTCGGCTGGCTGGAACGCGGCCTATACCGCGTCTGCGGCGTGGACCCCAGCCGCGAAATGGACTGGAAGGAATATGCCCTGGCCATGTTCCTGTTCAACGTCGCGGGGTTCGCGGCGCTCTACCTGCTCCTGCGCGTGCAAGGCTGGCTGCCGTTCAACCCCGACGCCCAAGCGGCAGTGGCCCCGGACCTGGCCTTCAACACGGCCATGAGCTTCATCACCAACACCAACTGGCAGGCCTACAGCGGCGAGAGCGCGATGAGCCACCTGACCCAGATGCTGGGGCTCACCGTGCACAACTTCGTGTCCGCAGGCACGGGCATCGCCGTGTTGACGGCGCTCATTCGGGGCCTCACCCGGCGCGAAACGCAAAAGCTCGGCAACTTCTGGGCCGACCTGGTGCGCTCCACCCTGTACATACTGCTGCCGCTGTCCCTTGCGCTGTCGCTGGCGCTGTGCTGGCAGGGAGTGCCCCAGACCTTTGCGGGCGCGGTGAACGCCACGCTCTCCGAGCCCGTGGCCTACGAAATCGCGCCCAGCGCGGACGACCTCAAGGCCGAGCCCTCCCTCAAGCCCACCCCGGCCACGGCCACGCAGCAAACCATCATGCGCGGGCCCATGGCCTCGCAGGAGGCCATCAAGGAGCTGGGCACCAACGGCGGCGGGTTCTTCAACGCCAACAGCGCGCATCCCTTTGAGAACCCCACGCCCCTTTCCAACTTTTTGGAAATGCTTGCCATTCTTCTCATCCCGGCCGGATTGTGCCACGCCTTCGGGCGCCTGGCGGGCGACGCCCGCCAGGGCTGGGTGCTGCTGGGAGCCATGGGCGTGCTGTTTCTTGGATTCTTCACGCTGTGCTGGTGGGCGGAAACCCAAGGCGCGCCACAGGTGGCTGCCATCACCGGCGGGCAGTTCACCGGAAACATGGAAGGCAAGGAGCTGCGCTTCGGGGTCATGAACTCCGCGCTGTTCGCCACCATCACCACGGCCACCTCTTGCGGCGCGGTGAACGCCATGCACGACTCCTTCACGCCGCTGGCCGGTATGGTCCCCATGGTGCTCATGCAACTGGGCGAGGTGGTGTTCGGCGGCGTGGGCAGCGGGCTTTACGGCATGCTCGTCTTCGCCATCATCACGGTGTTCGTGGCCGGGCTCATGGTTGGCCGCACGCCGGAATACCTCGGCAAAAAGATTGAGGCCTTCGAGACCAAGATGTGCTCCATCGTCATCATGGTGCCACTGTTCGGGGTGCTCATCGGCACGGCCTGGGCGGTGCTGACGGAGCTGGGGCGCGGGGCCGTGGCCAATCCCGGCGCGCACGGCTTCAGCGAGATACTCTACGCCTTTTCCAGCATGGCCAACAACAACGGCAGCGCCTTTGCCGGGCTTTCCGCCAACAATGCGCTCTACAACCTGCTGGGCGGCGTCGTCATGTGCACGGGCCGCTTCTGGACGGCCATCCCGGTGCTGGCTTTGGCTGGCAGCCTGGCGGCCAAGAAAGCCGTGCCGGTCGGGGCGGGCACCTTGCCCACGCACACGCCGCTATTCTGCGGGCTGCTTGTGTTGGTCGTGCTCGTGGTGGGCGCGCTGACCTTCATCCCGGCCCTGGCGCTTGGCCCCATCGTGGAACACCTGCAAATGCTCGGGCGCTAGCCCTGCCAAGGAGCATGAAGACTATGACCACCAAGGCGCAAAAAAACGCTGCCCGGCCCCTCTTCGACCCGGCCATCGTGCGGGCCGCCGTGCTCGATTCCTTTCGCAAGCTGGACCCGCGCGTCCAGGTGCGCAACCCCGTCATGTTCACCGTGTACATCGGCAGCATGCTGACCACCGTGCTCTTCATTCAGGCCGCTTTCCTCGAATTGACCGGAGGCGCGGGCGAGGCGCAGGCAAGCTTCATCCTGGCCATTTCGCTGTGGCTGTGGTTCACCGTGCTCTTCGCCAACTTCGCCGAGGCCATGGCCGAAGGGCGCGGCAAGGCGCAGGCCGCCACTCTGCGCCAGGCCCGCGCCGAGACTCCGGCCCGCAAGCTCGCGGGCGAGGGCCGCGACAGCGCCAGTGAAATGGTTCCCTCCACGGCTCTGCGCAAGGGCGATATCGTCCTCGTTCAGACCGGGGAGACCATCCCCTGCGACGGCGAGATCATTGACGGCGTGGCCAGCGTGGACGAAAGCGCCATCACCGGCGAGAGCGCGCCCGTCATCCGCGAGGCCGGAGGCGACAGAAGCGCCGTCACCGGCGGCACGCGGGTGCTGTCCGACGCTATCGTCATCCGCATCAGCGCCGACCCCGGCGAGACCTTCCTCGACCGCATGATCAGCATGGTGGAGGGGGCCAAGCGCCGCAAGACGCCCAATGAAATCGCGCTGAACATCCTGCTCGCCGCGCTCACCATCATCTTCCTGCTCGTCTGCGCCACCCTGCTGCCCTTCTCGATGTACGGCGTGGACGCCGCGGGCAAGGGGACGGCCATCACCATCACGGTCCTGGCCGCCCTCTTCGTCTGCCTGGCGCCCACCACCATCGGCGGATTGCTCTCCGCCATCGGCATCGCCGGCATGGACAGACTCATTCAGGCCAATGTCATCGCCATGAGCGGCCGCGCGGTGGAGGCCGCCGGCGACGTGGACGTGCTGCTTCTGGACAAGACAGGCACCATCACCCTGGGCAACCGCCAAGCCACAAGCTTTCTGCCCGCGCCGGGCGTCAGCGAGGCGGAACTGGCCGACGCGGCACAGCTTTCCTCGCTCGTGGACGAGACCCCGGAGGGCCGCAGCATCGTGGTGCTGGCCAAGGAGAAGTTCGGCATCCGCCAGCGCGACATCGCCGCGCTCGGCGCCACCTTCATCCCCTTCACCGCCCAAACGCGCATGAGCGGCGTAAACCTCCCCGGAAGCAAAAGCCTGCTCAAGGGCGCGCCGGACGCCATCGAACGGCTGGTGGCCGACGCGGGCGGCGCGTTCCCCGAGACCGTGACCGGTTTTGTGCAGGACATCGCCGCCGAGGGTGGCACCCCGCTGCTCGTTGCGGAGAGGACGGCCGACGGAGTGCGCGTGCTGGGCGCGGTGTGGCTCAAGGACATCGTCAAGGGCGGCATCCGTGAGAAGTTCGCGGAGCTCCGGCGCATGGGCATCAAAACGGTGATGGTCACCGGCGACAATTCCCTCACCGCCGCGGCCATTGCCGCCGAAGCCGGGGTGGATGACTTCCTGGCCGAGGCCAAGCCCGAGACCAAGCTGGCGCTCATCCGCAAGATACAGGCGGAAGGGCGGCTGGTGGCCATGACCGGCGACGGAACCAACGACGCCCCGGCGCTCGCCCAGGCCGACGTGGGCGTGGCCATGAACACCGGCACCCAGGCCGCAAAGGAGGCCGGGAACATGGTGGACCTGGACTCCAGCCCCACCAAGCTCATGGAGATCGTCCAGATCGGCAAACAATTGCTGATGACCCGCGGCTCACTCACCACCTTCAGCATCTCCAACGACATCGCCAAGTACTTCGCCATCATCCCCGCGGCCTTCGTGGGCACGTATCCGGCCCTTGGCGCCCTGAACGTCATGCACCTGGCCACCCCGCAGAGCGCCATCCTTTCGGCGGTCATATTCAACGCGCTCATCATCGTGGGGCTCATCCCGCTGGCCCTGCGCGGCGTGGCCTACAAGGCGGCCGGGGCCGCCACAGTGCTGCGCGACAACCTCATCCTCTACGGCGGCGGCGGGCTCATCGTTCCCTTTGTCGGCATCAAGCTCATCGACATGGCGCTTTCCGCCTGCGGCCTGGCCTAAGGAGGTCATCATGATCCGCGACATTCTCCACACCCTGCGCCCCGCTTGCCTCATGCTCCTGGCCCTGTCGCTCATCACCGGGCTGGCCTATCCGGCAGCCGTGACGGGCATGGCGCAAGCGCTCTTCCCGCGCCAGGCCAGCGGCAGCCTCATCGTCGAAAACGGCCATGTGGCCGGGTCGGAGCTTATCGGCCAGCAGTTCAACGGACCCGGCCGGTTCTGGGACAGGCCCTCGGCCACCAGCCCGCAGCCGTACAACGCGGCGGCCAGCGGCGGCTCCAACCTCGGCCCCACCAACCCCGCGCAACTGAAGAACGTCTCCGAACGCGCGAAGGCTCTGCGCAAGGCCCACGGAGACGGCTCTGTGCCCGTTGAACTCGTCACGGCCTCGGCTTCGGGCCTGGACCCGCACATCAGCCCGGCTGCGGCCTTGTACCAGGCCGGGCGCGTGGCGCGGGAGCGCGGCCTGCCGGAGGATGTTGTCCGCGCGCTCGTCGCGCGACACACCGAAGGCCGCCAGCTGGGCTTCCTGGGCCAGCCGCGGGTGAACGTGCTGCGTCTCAACCGCGATATTGATTCCCTGGCCGCAAGCGGTCAGAATGGCGCGAATCGGCCCTAGGCCGAAAGGAGCCCCAAGGCATGGCAACCAACTCGGAAGACAGGGGCAGGCGCCCGGACCCGGACGCGCTTCTGGCCCTGGCCGGACGCGAAGACAAGAAGCGTTCACGTGGTCGTCTGCGCGTGTTCTTCGGAGCCGCGCCGGGCGTGGGCAAGACCTACGCCATGCTCACGGAAGGCTTCACCCAGCAGGCGGAAGGGCGCGACGTGCTGGCCGGGGTTGTGGAGACCCACGGCCGGGGCGAGACCGAAGCGCTTATGGCCGGACTGGAGCTGTTGCCAAGGGTCAAGGTGGAATACAAGGGCCACACCCTTTATGAGTTCGACCTGGACGGGGCCCTGGCCCGCAGGCCCGCGCTGGTGCTTGTGGACGAACTGGCCCACACCAACGCACCCGGCTCCCGCCACGAGAAGCGCTGGCAGGACGTGCTGGAGCTGCTGGACCACAACATCGACGTCTACACCACGCTCAACGTGCAGCATGTGGAGAGCATCTCCGACGTGGTGGCGCAGATCACAGGCATCCCCGTGCGCGAGACCGTGCCCGACTCCGTGCTCGAAGAAGCCGAGGAACTCGTGCTGGTGGACCTGACGCCGGACGACTTGCTCAAGCGCCTGCGCGAGGGCAAGGTGTACCTTCCGCGCCAAGCCGAGGCCGCGGAGAAGAACTTCTTCCGCACCGGCAACATCACCGCCCTGCGCGAGCTGGCCCTGCGCGTGGTGGCCGACCGCGTGAACACCGAGGTCTGCGTCTACCGCCAGGGCCAGGCCATCGAGACCACTTGGCCCACGACGGGACGGTTGCTGGTGTGCGTGGGCCCAAGCCCCACCTCGGCCCGGCTGGTGCGCGCAACCAAGCGCTTGGCCGCCAGCCAGCATGCCCAGTGGATTGCCGCCTATGTGGAGACGCAGCCCCTTTCCGAGGCTGACCCGCGCCGAAACCAAGTGGTGCAGAACCTGCGCTTGGCCGAAAGCCTCGGGGCAGAGGTCGTCACATTGGCGGGCCGCAGCATCCCGGAGGAGATCATTCGCCTGGCGCGGATCAGGAATGTCTCCACCATAGTCATCGGCAAGCCGGTGCGACAGAAACTCCTCGATGTTCTTCTGGGCAGCCCGGTAGACGAGCTTATCCGCAGAAGCGCCGAAATCGACGTCCAAGTCATCCGGGGCGACGACCCGGAGCGGGGCGAAGCGGCGAGGCCAAAGGTGGACAGGAGCGACGCCGCGGCCCCGGATCTGCGCGGCTATGGCTGGTGCATGCTGGCCGTGGCTGTGTGCTCGGCCATGTGCTTCGCCATGTACCCCTTCTTCGAGCTGGCCAACCTCATCATGGTCTACCTTGTGGGCACCATGTACATAGCCAGCCGCCACGGACAGGGGCCGGGCATCCTGTCCTCGGTCCTGGGCGTGCTCTGCTTCGACGTGCTCTTCGTGCCGCCGCGCTTCAGCCTGGCGGTTTCCGACACCCAGTACCTCTTCACCTTCGTCATCATGTTCGTGGTGGCGCTGGTCATGAGCCGCCTTACGGCGCACGCGCGACAACAGGCCGAGAGTTCCCGCGCCCGCGAAGCCCGCACCCAGGTGATGCTGGCCCTCTCCCGCGAGCTGGCCGCCTCGCGCGGGACGAAAAAGCTCCTGCACATCGCCATCGAGCACCTCTCCCAGCTGTTCATCTGCAGGGCTCTGGTCTTCCTGCCCGACGGCGAAGGACGCCTCAGGGAGCACGTGGGCGACAAAGAGGCTTTCCGCATGACAAACAAGGGCGAAAGCGTGGCCCAGTGGGCCTTCGCCAACGGGCAGGCCGCGGGCCTGGGCACCAGCACCCTGCCCACCAGCGGGGCGCTGTATGTGCCGTTCGTGGGGCTCAAAGGCACCCTGGGCGTGCTGGGCCTGCGGCCCGACACGGAAGGGGCGCTGTTTTCGCCCGAGCAGACGCACATGATCGAGACCCTGGCCCGGCAAGTGGCCTTGGCGCTGGAGGTGGAGCGGCTGGAGACCGAGAGCCTGCATGCCCAGATGGAGGCCGAGACCGAACGCCTCAAGACCACGCTCTTGTCATCCGTGACCCACGACCTGCAAACGCCGCTGGCGGCCATCATGGGTTCTGCCGACAGCCTGGCCGCCGTGGGCGAGACACTGGCCACGGAACAGCGCCGGATCCTCGCCGTGAACATCTATGACGAAGCCGAGCGCCTGTCCCGGCTCATTTCCAACCTGTTGCGCATGACCAAGCTCGAATCCGGCTCCCTGAAGCCCGACCTGCAGCTCCAGTCCATCGAGGAACCCCTTGGCGCGGCCTTGACGCTGGTGGAGAAGCACCTGGCCGGGCGCGAGGTGCAGATGGACATCCCGTCGGATCTCCCCTTGGTGGAGGTGGACGGGGTGCTCATGGAGCAGCTTTTGCTGAATCTTTTGGAGAACGCCGTCAAGTACACGCCGGAAGGCTCGCCCGTGGCCATCGTCGCCCGGAACGCCAGCGGCGGGGTGGAAGTCTCCGTGTCGGACCAGGGACCGGGGCTGGCGCCGGACGAACTGGAAAAGGTCTTTGACCTGTTCTATCAGGGACAGGGAGCCAGCGGCGCGGCGGCGGGCGGGCGCAAAGGCTACGGCATCGGCCTGGCGATTTGCCGGGCCATTGCGCTGGTGCATGGCGGCGCCATCCGGGCCGAGAACCGCGAGGGCGGCGGGGCCGCATTCATCGTGACGCTGCCCGCGCCCCGGAAGCGGCTGCCGCCAGATGAGGGAATGGACAAGGACGAGGGGGAACAGTGAGCGCAGACAAGACCATCGTTCTGGCCATTGAGGACGAAGCGCCCATCCGTTGTTTTTTGCGCGCCTATCTGGAGAGCCAGAACTTTCACCTCATCGAGGCGGAAAGCGGGGAGGAGGGGCTGGGGCTGGCCGCCTCGCATCAGCCCGCCCTCATCCTGCTGGACCTGGGCCTGCCGGGCATGGACGGATTCGAGGTCATCCGGCGCATCCGCCAATGGACGACCACACCCATCCTGGTGCTTTCCGCCCGCGGCAAGGAGCAGGACAAAATCGACGCGCTCGACGCCGGGGCCGATGACTATCTAACCAAGCCCTTCAGCGTGGGCGAGCTGTCCGCGCGCATGCGCGTGGCCTTGCGCCACGCCGCTCAAACCGGTGCCGGGCCCACGGCCGACCCTGTGTTCCGCTGCGGGGAGCTGGCGGTGGATTTGGCTGCGCGCCGCGTGCGCCTGGCTGGCCAGGAGGTCCACCTCACGCCCATTGAATTCAAGTTGCTCTCCTTCCTGGTGCGCCACGCGGGAAAGGTGGTGACACACCGCCAGCTTCTCAAGGAGGTTTGGGGCAGCGCGCGCGAGGACCAGGCCCACTACCCGCGCCTTTACGTACACCAGCTCCGGCACAAGATCGAGCCCGATCCGGCCCGGCCGCGCTTTCTGCGCACCGAGACCGGCATCGGCTACCGTCTGGAAGAAGGCGAAACAAACTGACCGGCCCCGTCGGCATCACGAGGTGAGCGCATGAATTCCACCCCCAAGAAGACCCTTTCGTTTTCCGGCCTGCCCTTGGTTCTCATCGCGCTGCTTATGGCCGTGGCGGCCGGGGCCCTCTGGCTCACGGGATCCCGCCAGAATTTGGACAAAGTGTACGCAACCACAGTGCGCAAGGCGCAGCTCGTGGCCGACATGCGCACGGCCCTCTTCGCCGCCGCCGAGGCCGAAAACAGCGCAGTGCTGGCCGACACGGACCAGGCCTCCGTGGACTACGCCAAGCAGGCCAGGGCGTCGGTGGGCAAGGTGGCCGCCGGGCTCAAGTCGTTCCAGGGCCTGGCGGACTCCTCGCAGGAGCAGGACCTGGCCAAGCGCTTCGAGGAGGGCTTCACAGAATACCGCAAGGTGGACGAGGAGGTGCTGGGACTCGCCGTGCAGAACACCAACCTCAAGGCCTTTGCATTGTCCTTCGGCAAGGCGGCCGGGAGCATCGCCGCGATGGAAACAGCCCTGCGCCCCGCGCTCGACGGCCCAAACGACAAGGCCGCCCGGCTGGCACAGCGCGCAATGACCGAGGTCCTGCGCATCCAGAGCATGCAGGCTCCGCACATCATGGAGAAGGCCGACCCGCGCATGGACGCGTTGGAGAAGGAAATGGCCGCTTCGGACAAAGCGGTGCGCTCCGCCCTGGCCGCCTTGGGCAAGGAGGGGGCTGGCGCCCTGGCGGTCTACGAACGTTACAGGGAGCTCAACGGCGAGATCGTGATTCTGTCGCGCCAGAACACCAACGTGCGCTCCTTCACGCTGTCGCTGGAGCGCAAGACCAAGGTGCTGGCCGCCTGCGACGAGGCGTTGCGCGTGCTTGAGGATACCATTCGGGAGAGAATGGCCTCCAAGGCCACGCGCTGAGGCTTGCACAACAACGCCGCGTCAATCATGCCCCCTGGCGGTCATTGCCTGCCTTGCGTGCAGTAGTGTGATGATCATTTCACCGTGCACCAGCGCACCCAATTGAGCAGCCCCAAAGGAGCCCGCAGCGTCGGCGCCGGTGTTCGCTGTCTTTTCTTGACCGGAGACCAGGGGCGCAAGGCCCCTGGTCTTGATCATTGCTTTCGGCTACTTGGCCATGCGGCCCTTCAGGCGCAGGCCCACGAGCTTGATGAAGCCCGCGGCGTCGGCCTGGTTGTAAACCTCGTCCTCCTCGAAGGTGGCGAGGTCCATGCGGTACAGGGAGTACGGCGACTTGCGGCCCACGGGGACGCAGTTGCCCTTGTACAGCTTGCAGCGCACGGTGCCGGTGACCTTTTCCTGGGTCTTGTCGACCATGGCCTGCAGGGCCTCGCGCTCGGGCGCGAACCAATAGCCGTAGTAGACCATTTCGGCGTAGCGGGGGATGAGCGAATCGCGCAGGTGCATCACCTCGCGGTCAAGGCACAGGCCTTCCAGGTCGCGCTTGGCGATGTGCAGGATGGTGCCGCCGGGGGTTTCGTACACCCCGCGCGACTTCATGCCCACGAAGCGGTTCTCCACCATGTCCACCCGCCCGATGCCGTGACGGCCGCCCAGTTCGTTGAGGGCGAGGATCATCCTGGCCGGGGTGAGGGGCTTGCCGTTGAGGGCCACGGCGTTGCCGGCCTCAAAGTCCAGGGTGATCTCCTGGGGCTTGTCCGGGGCGTCCTCTATGGGCGTGCAATAGCGGTGGCAGCCCTTGGCGGGCTCGTTCCAGGGATCCTCCAGCTCGCCGCCCTCGAAGGAGACGTGCAGCAGGTTGGCGTCCTGGCTCCAGGGCTTGGCCTGGGTGACGGGCACGGGGATGCCGTGCTTCTCGGCGTAGGCCACCAGGTCGGAGCGGGACTTCATGTCCCAATCGCGCCAGGGGGCGATGGTTTTCAGCTTGGGATTGAGCGCCATGGTGGTGAGCTCGAAGCGCACCTGGTCGTTGCCCTTTCCGGTGGCGCCGTGGGCCACGGCCTGGGCGCCTTCGGCCTCGGCTATCTCGCACATGCGCTTGGCGATGAGCGGCCGGGCGATGGAGGTGCCGAGCAGATAGCGGCCCTCGTACAGGGCGGCGGCGCGCAGCATGGGGAACACGAAGTCGCGGGCGTACTCCTCGCGGATGTCCTCGACATAGGCCTTGGTGGCGCCGGTGGCGAGCGCCTTGGCCTCAACGCCGTCCAGCTCCTCGCCCCGGCCGAGGTCGGCGGTGAAGGTGACGACCTCGCAGTTGTAAGTGTTCTTGATCCATTTGAGGATGATGGAGGTGTCCAAACCGCCGGAATAGGCGAGGACGACTTTTTTGATGTCGCTCATGAGCGTTCTCCCTTGGTGTTTACAGGGCCCCGAAGACCCATTCGAGAATGGCCTTCTGCATGTGCAGGCGGTTCTCGGCCTCATCGAAAATCATGTCGGCGTTGCCTTCAAACACCTCGTCGGTGATTTCCTCGCCGCGGTGGGCGGGCAGGCAGTGCATGACCTTGCAGCCGGGCTTGGCCAGCGCCATCAGCCGGTCGTCGAGCTGGTAGCCCTCGAAGGCGGCCTCGCGGCGGAGCTGTTCGGCCTCCTGGCCCATGCTGGCCCACACGTCGGTGTTCAGGTAGTCCGCGTCCTTGGCGGCCACGGCGGGGTCGTCGGTCAGGGTGACGCGCGCCCCGGCGGCCTTGGCCGCGGCCATGATGTCCGCATCCGGGGTGTACCCGGCGGGGCAGGCCAGGGTGAGGTCAAAGCCGAAGCGCACGGCCGCCTCTATCCACGAGTGGGCCATGTTGTTGCCGTCGCCGATCCAGCCGACCTTGAGGGCGGGCAGGTTTGGGGTGCGCTCAAACATGGTCAGCACATCGCTCATCACCTGGCAGGGGTGGTGCTGGTCGGTGAGGGCGTTGACCACCGGGATGCTGCCCCACTCCACAAGCGTTTCCAGCTTCTCCTGGCCAAAGGTGCGCACCACCATGGCGTCGGCGTAGCGGGAAAGCACGCGCGCGGTGTCCTTGAGGGGTTCATTGCGGCCCAGCTGCGACTCGTTCGGCGTCAGGAACACGGTCTGTCCGCCAAGCTGGCGCACGGCCACCTCGAAGGAGACGCGGGTGCGCGTGGAGGCCTTCTCGAAAATCAGGATGACCGTCTTGCCATCAAGGAGCTTGGTGCGGATCTTGCCTTCCTTGAGGGTCTTGGCGCGTTTGAGCACCGTTTGGGCGTCCTGCGGCGAGAGGTCGAGGATGTTCAAAAAATGTCTGGGCATGGCGGATTCTCCTCACAAAAGACTAGCGGGCGTTGCTGCGAAAAGGGTTATTTTGCCCAACGCGACGGTGGATGTAAAGATGTAATGACCGGTTCCGGCGGCTGTCACCAGTCGGAGTCGCAGGAGCAGCCGCAAGCGCCGCCGCCGCAACCGCCGCTGCCGTGGATGCTCTCGGCCACGGCCACGGCCATGTCGGTGAGGGCGTCCATTTCCGGCCCGTGGTCGTGCCCGGCCAGGTGCAGAATGCCGTGGGCCAAAAGCCGGGCAAGGTGGATGCAGGGCTCCTGCCCGTACAAGAAGACCTCGCGCGCCAGCGTTTCAACGGAGAGGAACAGCGCGCCCAATTCGCGGGGTTCGCCGGGTCGCGCGGGGGGGCCCTCGGGAAAGCTCAAGATATTGGTGGGTCCCTGGCAGCCCAGGTGCCTTGCGTTCAGCAGCGCAATGCCGGAGTCGTCGGCGAGGGTAAGGGAAAGATGCGCGGCGGAAAGGCCCAGGGCGGCCAGCAGCGTTTCCATCAAGGCCACTATTTCGCGCCGGGCCAGCGGAAAGCACGGGTCCAAAACGGCGGGAGGCGCCGTGATGTCCAGGTCGATGAAGCTCCGGCTCACTTGGCTGCGCCCGCCTCTTCGCGCTGGCTGCGCTCATAGGCCTGAACAATGCGCCCCACCAGCGGATGGCGGATGACATCCTCCTCGTGGAACTGCACGAAGCGGATGCCCTGCACCCCGCGCAGAATGCGGTGCGCCTCCACCAGGCCGCTGCGCGTCTGCGTAGGCAGGTCGATCTGGGTCACATCGCCCGTGACCACGCAGCGCGAGCCGAAGCCCAGCCGCGTGAGGAACATCTTCATCTGCTCCGGCGTGGTGTTCTGCGCCTCGTCCAGAATGACGAAGGCGTCGTTGAGCGTGCGCCCGCGCATGAAGGCCAGCGGGGCCACCTCGATGACGCCCGTCTCCAGCATGTCCTGCACGCGCGCGAAGTCCAGCATGTCGTGCAGGGCGTCGTACAGCGGCCGCAGGTAGGGGTTGACCTTCTCGGCCAAATCGCCGGGGAGGAAGCCCAGCTTTTCGCCCGCCTCCACAGCGGGCCGCGCCAAAACGATGCGCTTGACCTCGCGCCGCATGAGGGCGGAGACGGCCAGGGCCACGGCGAGGTACGTCTTGCCCGTGCCCGCGGGACCGATGCCGAACACGAGGTCGTTTTCGCGGATGGCGGCCAGATAGTCGCGCTGGCTGATGGTTTTGGGGGCGATGGTCTTTTTGGGCGAGGCCACGTAGACCGTGTCCTGAAAGATGCGCCGGATGTCCGATCCCGGCTCGCGCAGCAGGATGCGCCAGGCGCAGTCCACGTCCTGCGGGTGCACCTGCCGCCCCTCGCGCAGAAGCCCATAGAGCTGCGTCAGCACGCCCGAGCACACCTCAACGAGGTCCTCCGGGCCGGTGAGCGTGGCGCTGCCGCCGCGCGTCTCTATTCCCACGCCGCTCTTCTCCGTCAACAGCGACAGATTCGCCCCCTGCGGGCCGAAAAGCTTGTTGGCGAGGTTCGAGTCCTGAAACTCCAGCTTGCGGACCGCCGCGTCCTGTGTGCTCATGCCGTGCGCCTGCCTCCTTGATCGTTCCCAACGTCGCTACCGCAATCGGGCGGGGGCCGCAAGCCACAGCATTCAACAGCGCCGGGCACGCAACCGTGCGGCCAGCAGCGCACGGGCCACAAGAAGCAACAACAGCGCGGCGCTGGCCGTCTCCAATTGGGCAGGCAGAACCTCGTTCACCTGGCCGATGGCCGCGTGGATATCGATGCCCAGCGCCATATACACGCGGTTGGCCAGCAGGCCGAAGATCACGGAGCACACGGCGATGGCCGCCACATATACGCCGGTGAGCGCCGCGCCGAAGGTGCGCGCCATCACGGTGAGCGTTGTGGCGTTGGTGGCCGGGCCGGAGAGCAGAAACACCAGCGCCGCCCCGGGCGAAAGCCCCTTGAGCAGCAGCGAGGCCGCGATGGGCGTGGAACTGGAGGCGCACACATACAGCGGAATGCCCGCCACAAGCATCACCAACATGGAGCCAAGCTCGCCACCGGGAAGCTTTGCAAGCAGCCCCTGCGGCAGCAGAACAGAAACGCCCCCCGCCACCAGCACGCCGATGAGCAACCAGCCGCCCACATCGGCCAGCATTTCGCCAAAGGCTTCGCCCAGGCCGTCGCGCAGGCGCGCGCCAAGCCCAGGTTGGCCGGCCGAGGCCGCGCAGGCGCCGCCGCAGGAACATCCGCACGCATCCGGCATTGGGGCGGGAGCCTGCGCGGGCGAAGGCACGGCGCGCTCCGGCAGCAGATTGGCGGCCAGTCCGGCCACGGCGGCGGTGGCGAAGGCGGCCAAGGGCCGCAGCACCGTCATCAGCGGGCCGATCATGGCGTAGGTCACGGCAAGGGAGTCCACACCGGATTCCGGGGTGGAAATCATGAAGGCCGTTGTGGCGCCGGGCCCGGCCCCCTTGCGCCGCAAGCCAAGCGCAGCGGGCAGCACCCCGCACGAGCATAACGGCAGCGGCAACCCGATGAGCGCCGCCTTGAACACGGACAGCGGTCCTCGACCAGACAAATGACGCGTCATCCAGGCGTCCGGCAACAGGGCCTTGATGAGCCCCGCCACAAAGAAACCGAACAGCACAAAGGGGGCGGCCTCGCGCAGAACTTCCCAGCATTCCAGAACGAAGCGCCATGCCATGGCTTCAGCCATCACTGTTCCTCCGCGCCCACGCAAACATGTGAGCATTTATTCATATAATAGGACAAAAAAAACTATTCCAAAACGTGCTTCAACCCTTCGCCCAACAGGGAATGCACATGCGCATCGTCCAGCGTGTAGAAGACATTTTTGCCTTCCTTACGGGCGCGCACCAGCTTGGCCGTGCGCAGCAGCCGAAGCTGATGCGAGATTGCCGAGCCGCTGACGCCCACCACCGCCGAAATGTCGCACACACACAACTCGCCGAGGGACAACGCATGCAGAATGCGCACACGTGTGCGGTCGCCCAGCAGGCTGAATATCTCGGCCAGACCTTCGGCGGCGGCATCGTCCAGCAGGCGCAACCGAACGCTGCCCACGCGATCCGCATGGACGCACGGGCTCTCGCAGGCGTCAAACTCGCCCGTCGCCTCAGGAGCGCCAAGGGACGCCGAAACATCTGAACGTTTGTTCATGCGTTTCATCTATTCCCGGTCGGCGCGGGTGTCAAGCGCCGGACGCCATCGGTCATTGCTTGGCCGTGGCCTCGGTCAGCAGCGTGACATTGCTCTTGGTGAAGAAGCCGTCAAAGCCCTCATACCGGTGGATGTATTCGTTCACCAGCAGAGTTTCGGCCGAGGGTTTGCTGAAGGTCTGCTTCAACCCCTCCCCTTGCGAACCCACGAGCTCCAGCAAAAAAAGCATGCCCTGCGCCTTCAGCCCCTCAAAGGTGCGCTCAATGTCCACGGTGCGGAAGGCCAAGTGGTGGATGCGTCGCCCGTAGTTGCGGATGAACATCTCGGTCGGCCCCTCCATTCCGGGGTCGGCCTCGCCCAGACCGGAGGTGATGACCATGGCGTAAGGTTCGCCCGCCAGGCGCGCCACGTTGGTGATGGAGTTGAGGTTGTCCACGTACACGGCCATGGAGAATTCATAGTCCGTCAGCTCCAGGAACTCCACGATGGCGTCGTCGCGGTCCCGGGCGCGCACGCGCACGGAGGCGTGGTCGAACACGCCGATGTTGCGCAGGTGCGCGCGATCCGGCTTGGGCAGGCTCCAGTCGCCCGGGCGAGCCCGGTCGGAAAGATATTGCCTGCCGCCCTTGAGCCACTGCACAAAGCCGAAGGACAGCGCGCTTTTTGCCGAAGGCGTGGTTTGGATGAACAGCGAGGCGTCGGACCGTTCGATGTCTTCGGTCAAAAACCGCACGCCGCGTTTTTTCTGAATGTCCACATAGCGTTGCAGGTCGCGGCAGGCGAAGACCATGGTCTCCACGCGCGTGCCGGGCAGATGCGCGCTTTTCGGCCCAAGCGGCTCCGCGGCGAAGGGGCTGCGCTTCGTCCGCGCGCGGAACACGAAATCCGCCGATCCTGGCAGCTCCAGCACGCAGCCCTCCCCCTGGGCATCCACGAAGGATGTGCCGAAATAATATCCTGTGGTGTTCAAAAAATCGGCCGCCGCGCTTTTCAGGCGGTCGGGTTCAACACGCACCAGCACCGCTTCCAGCCCGCCCACAAGCCCGGCAAGGCCAAGCTCGCGGCGCATTTGCAACACCGCATCAACGCGTTCACGCAAAACACTGTCGTCATTACGAAACTGCGTCGTCATATCCTTTTCTCCTGTGTTTGCGCGGACGGTTTGTCCAGATTCTTAGCAATGTGCCTCCTTGGATCATTTTGGTCAAGTTTCAGTCCGCATTGACAGCCGGGGCGGTTTCACCTAGACACTACGTAATAGCCGAACCGATTACACAAAACATCCTGTAATCAAACGAGTTGGCACACTAATGACTTCGCCTTTCCGACACGGACTGGAGTTTTCCGCTCAGCTCAAAACGCTACTGCAGCGCTCCGCCACGTTATCCACCATGACGGCCGAGCACTGGGCCACCTTGGCTGAATCTTTCGGCGAGGAGGTTTACTCCGAGGCGCTGTACAGCCTGGCGCGCCTGGAGCTGCCCCCGGCGGAGGCCCGCCCCCGCCTGCTCTCCATAGTTGAGCACCAGCGCAAACTCAGCCAAGCCTTGGGCCGTTGCGTCAGTCTGCTCACCGCCACATGCGATTATTTCACCGAGGTGGAGCCCATGGTGCTCGAACCCGTGCTGGTGGAGGTGCGCCTGCTGCAGCAGAAGGAGGAGTTCGCCCTGCGGGACGAGCTCACCGGCCTGCTCAACCGCCGCTCCTTCAACCAGGAGCTGCCAAGGGAGATGGAGCGCTTCCAGCGTTTCGGGCAGTGTTTCACCCTGCTCATGCTCGACCTGGACCACTTCAAGGAGTTCAACGACGCCTACGGCCACTCCGCCGGCGACCAGGCCCTGCGCGATCTGGGGCGAATTTTGAGCGACACCGCGCGGCTATACGACCGTGTGGTGCGCTACGGCGGCGAGGAATTCGCCATCATCCTGCCGCAAACCAGCACAGATGAGGCTGCGGCCGTGGCGGAACGCATCCGCGAGGCCGTGTCGCTGCACACGGTCCACTTTGACGGGCAGGAGCTGGAAGGCGTCACGGTCAGCATAGGGCTTGCCTGCTACCCGGTGGACGGCCTGGATATGGACGGGCTGGTGAAAAACGCCGACAGCGCCCTTTACGAGGCCAAGGCGCTGCGCAACACCGTGCGCCGATACCGGGACCGCAAGCGCCACCACCCGCGCTTTATGCTCAGCGATCCTCTGCCTCTGACCATTTACGGGGGGAACGGCGGAGGGAATGGCGGAGGAAACGGCGGACAGGTCGAAGAACTCGCCGCCGACGCCCTGGATGTGAGCTTCGGCGGGCTGTGCTGCCGCGCAGGCAAGCCCCTTGCGCCGCACACGCACTTGCGCCTCATCATCTCCGACGCGGCGCGCTCCGTCCAATTGCCCCTGCTGGCCGAGGTGCGCCGCCTAAGCCAGGGACACGACGGAGCCTACCACATGGGTCTCTCCTTCCGGCTGGACAGCGTGGATGACCAGATGCGGCTCGTAGCCCTGCTCGACGGGCACAAGGCGCAGGCCACGCCGACAACAGTGGACGCGGGCTCCGCGACGCACCACTAGCACACCGGCTCCAGCTCGGCCATCTTCCGCAGCAAATCCGCCTCCAGCAGCGCCTCTCCGCGTTGGCCCACGCGGGCCAGGGCCTCGGCCCCATGCTTGGTCAGCAGCTTGTGCGTGTTCGCCGTGGCGTTGCCTATGTCCGCAGCGGAACGCTCGGCCAGGGCGCCGCTGCGCCGCTTGTGCCGCACCCGCAAGTGCCCTTGGTAGACCGCATGGCCGCCGCCGAGGACAATGCGCAGGTCACGCTCCAGGTCATCATACTGCGTGGGCGAAAAGCGGATGTCGAACCCGCCCGTGGCGTCTATGTCCACCGTGCGCAAGAGGTGGCAGCAGCCGGTGACGCTGACGCAAGGCCGCAGATAGCTGTACTGGCCCATGTCCGGTTGGGCCGTGTGCGCCTGGGGCAGCCGCAACGGCTGGCCGCCCTCCTCCGCCGTCGGTTGCGGCAGCGGGGAAATATCCACGCTTTGCAGCACCAGCGGGTTGGCGTCGTCCACCACGCGGCAGCCCCACACCGAGGCCTCGGGGCAGGCCGCCGCCGCCGCGCCCAGTTTGCCCAGCCAGTCCGCCGGAAGCGAAACGTCATCGTCCAGAAACGCCACGTACGGATAGCGCCGCGCCTCCGGCAGGGAAAGCAGCCAGTTGCGCGCGGCCGGCGCGCCGATGTTCACCGGCAGACGCAGCGTTTCCAGCCGCTCGCCAAGCCGCGCCTTCCACTCCTGCAATATTTGCGGGGTGCCGTCGGTGGAGCCGTTGTCCAGCACCCACACGCGCGCCTCGCCCAAATCCGACGCGGCGAGCGAGGCCAGGGTTTCGTCCAGCTCGCGCGCTTTGTTGAAGGTGTAAAGCAAGATGGCCGCGCCGCCCCGGGGCAGGGCGGAGGCCTCGGCCTGGGCGGAGGCGAGATCATACAGCCGCAGCCACTGGCTGACGCGCCAGGGGGTGTGCCGCAGGCTGCGGCGCAGCACTTGCGACGCCTCCTGCGCGCCCACGGCGGGTCCAAGGCGCATCAGACATTCGGAGCGCAGGCAGGCATCGCCCACAAGGGTGGCGAGAATTGGGGCGGCGTTCAGGCTGGCGAGCGCAGTGTGGGCGTCGCCCCGGGCCAGGTGCGCGCGCGCGGCGAAGCGGTGCCGCAACTGCGCAAGCGTGCGCGGCCAGCCCTCTTCGGCCAGCGCCGCGTTCACAAGGTCCCAATCCGCGGCGGGCCACGCCATGTCCCAGGCGGCCAGCTTCCAAAACAGATTTTTCGGCTCTTCGGCCATTCCCCGGCGCACAAGGGCCAGGCGCGCGTCCCGGCCGCTCCCGTCGCCGTCCGTGTCGAACCAGGGATGGCCCGGCCCCGGGGGGCTCCAGAAGTTCATCTGCGCGCGCAAAATGTGCTCCACGGGCTGCGGCAGCGCAGGCCAGCCAGGCAGCGGCGCGTTGAGCAGCATTCCGGCCACGGAGCCATCGAGGGGATTTTCGCCCCAGGCGGCCAGCAGCACGCTTTGGGCCAGCCCCAGCAACCGCAGACGGAAGGCTGGCTCCCTGGCGGGATCGGCCGGGCTGGTGGCGGCCTCCAGCACCTTGCGCGCCACGGCCAGCAGGTGGTCGCGCCCGCGCGAGCCGTGCAGCAGCAGCCGACGCGCCTCGGCGGGAATTTCCGGCCAGGGGATGGGGATATCAAAGTCTGACGGGGGGGAGATTCTCGCGGGGCTCATGCTTTGCCTCCGGGCGCGCGCGGCGCGGGGCTTCGTGTCCATGGGGAATGCTTTACCAAAAGCACGAAGCACCCGCTTTTGCAAGCGCCATGGGCGTCGTTCGGCGTGGTGCCGTGCGCGCAGCGCCGGTTGGCGCGTCCCGCGCTACGGCATGGGCCGGATGCGCGTCTCCACCCCGGACACGGCCTTGAGCCGCGCGGCCACGGCGTTCATGTCCGTATCGCCCGTGTGGTAGGGGTACAGCACCTTGGGCCGCAGCAGCTCCGCCGCATGCACCAGCATGTCGATGTCCATGGTGTAGGGCAGATTCACGGGCAAAAACGCCACGTCCACGCCCTTGAGCGCCGCCATTTCGGGGATGTCCTCGGTATCGCCCGCGATGTAGACGCGCGTGGCCCCGAAGTGCAGCACATAGCCATTGCCCTGCCCACGCGGGTGGAAGGGCTCGGAGCCGGAACGCATATGCGCGCGGTTGTACGCGGGCACGGCGTCAACGCGTATTCCGGCAAGCTCTTTGGACTCCCCGTTGCGCAGCGCCACGGCGCCCTTCAAGGCGGACGAGGCCTTGAGCGACGAGGCGACGACCGTGCCGGGCTTGCTGATGGTCTGGACAGCCGACGCGTCCAGATGGTCGTAGTGCTCATGGGTGACGAGCACGAGGTCGGCCTTGGGCAGCGCCGCGTACTCCGCCTGCTTGGACCAGGGGTCCACGTGGATGACCTTGCCCTGCCACTGGAGCATGAGGCTGGAGTGGCCGAGGAAGGTGATGGAGACATCCCCCGCGTTGGTTTGGATGACATCCACGGGCTTTTTGCCCTGGGCCAGGGCAAAGGCGGGAAGGAGCAAGGCTGAAACACAGACGAAGAAGAGCATCTTGCGCATGGTCGCCTCCGGATAAGAAAAAGGGCGGGGGAAAGCCCCGCCCATGTTGGTTCTATTGGCGCGTCAGGTGCCGGTACTTGATGCGGTGGGGCTGCTCCGCCGCCGCGCCCAGGCGCTCCTTGCGGTCGGCCTCGTACTCGCTCCAGTTGCCCTCGAAGAAGCTCACCTGGCTGTCGCCCTCAAAGGCCATGATGTGCGTGGCGATGCGGTCGAGGAACCAGCGGTCGTGGCTGATGACCAGCACGCAGCCCGCGAAGTTGATGAGCGCATCCTCAAGGGCGCGCATGGTGTTCACGTCCAGGTCGTTGGTGGGCTCGTCGAGCAGCAGCACGTTGGCGCCCTCGCGCAGCAGCGCGGCCAAGTGCACGCGGTTGCGCTCCCCGCCGGAGAGCACGCCGACCTTTTTCTGCTGGTCCGCGCCGGTGATGTTGAACTTGCCGATGTAGGCGCGCGCGTTCACCTCGCGGTTGCCCAGCTTGATGACGTCGTTGCCGCCGGAGATGACATCGAAAACGGTCTTCTCCGGGTCCATGGTGCGCTCCTGGTCCACATAGGCCAGCTGCACGGTTTCTCCCAGGCGGATGGTGCCCTCGTCCGGGGTCTCCTTGCCAGTGATCATGCGGAAGAGCGTGGTTTTGCCCGCGCCGTTGGGGCCGATAATGCCCACAATGGCCCCCGGCGGCATGGTGAAGTCGATGCCGTCCACGAGCATGTTGTCGCCGAAGGCCTTTTTGACGCCTTTGGCCTCAATGACGACATTGCCCAGGCGCGGCCCGGCGGGGATGAAGATCTCCAGCTCCGGCGCAAGCTTCTCGGTCTCCTGGCTCAGCAGGTTCTCATACGCGCTGATGCGCGCCTTGCCCTTGGCGTGCCGCCCGCGCGGGCTCATGCGGATCCAGTCCAGCTCGCGCGCCAGGGTCTTCTGGCGGTCGGTCTCGGCTTTTTCCTCCTGCTGCAGGCGCTGCTGCTTCTGCTCCAGCCAGGAGGAGTAGTTGCCCTGCCAGGGAATGCCCCGGCCGCGGTCCAGCTCCAGAATCCAGCCCGCAACGTTGTCGAGAAAGTAGCGGTCGTGGGTGACGGCGATGACCGTGCCCGCGTATTGCTGCAGGTGGTGCTCCAGCCAGGCCACGGACTCGGCGTCCAGGTGGTTGGTGGGCTCGTCCAGCAGCAGGATGTCCGGCTTTTGCAGCAGCAGGCGGCACAGGGCCACGCGGCGCTTTTCACCGCCGGAAATGACCTTCACCGGCGTGTCGCCGGGGGGGCAGCGCAAGGCGTCCATGGCCATCTCCAACCGGCTGTCCAGCTCCCAGGCGTCCAGGGCGTCCAGCTTCTCCTGCACGGCCGCCTGCCGGTCGATGAGCTTCTGCATGGCGTCGTCGTCCATGGGCTCGGCGAATTTCTCGTTGATGCGCTCGAACTCGGCCAGCAGATCGACGGTCTCCTGGGCGGCCTCGGCCACCACTTCGCGCACGGTCTTGGTCTCGTCGAGCTTGGGCTCCTGCTCCAGCAGACCGATGCTGTAGCCCGGGGAGGGGGCGATTTCGCCCTGGAAGTCATGGTCCACCCCGGCCA
>Ga0183100_1000664_pt1 | contig 23462 bp, 22 predicted proteins | sample Biomet2_FD_127789 | JGI IMG/M metagenome (GOLD analysis project Ga0183100, IMG submission 127789) | Microbial communities from bioreactor (seeded with anoxic lake sediment) at LBNL, California, USA - Biofuel metagenome 2 | ecosystem: Engineered > Bioreactor > Anaerobic > Unclassified ...
CCCCACCCTCAACCCTCAACCTCCCCCCCTGTCACTTTGCAGAGCTGCAGATGTTCAAAAGTAGTCGACTTCTCGATCCATATTTTCAAATATATATTCGTATTTTGCTACGTGGACTTTCAAGTATGTTTGTTCTATATTGCTTCAAGTCAGCTATTCTGATTGATGTCAATCTTCGTTTAATATGCTTTTCTTTAGAAACAAAAAAGGCGACCGAAGTCGCCTTTTTCAGGTTTTACTACAGCTTGCTATTTGAAAGCACTCTGATACATTCCGAACTCTTCAGGTTTGTCATCTTGCTTTGCGATGCGTTTGCGGCGAGGATATCTTGGGACTAAATCGTCACAGGATGCACATTCAGAGTTTGACCACAGAGACTTGCTGTTCTTTGCAGAGCAGCATGGTACTTCATTGTCGCCCATAAACCAGAACTTGCAGACATCCTCATCAACTTTTTCAGCTGCCTGAAGTTCCAGTTCTTCGGTCGAACTCGCCTCGGGAATGACCGGGGCCGTCGTGCTGGGCGCGGCCGGTGCCACGGTCGACTCGATGGACGGGACATGTTCAGCAGCCTTGGCATCGGGGGCTTCTTGGACGCTGTTGATGTCCGCCGTGGCGTCCAATGGCACCTCGTCGACCACAGGGGCAACCAGTTCGGAGACGCCGAGGTCAGGTGCTTCAGGCAGGGCATCAGGGTCCATTTCAGGGATCAGCCCGATGGCCTCAAGGTCGACGTCCTCGAACGCCACGCCGCCAAGTTCATCGGCCGCGATGGTAACCACGTCGATGGCATCGGTTTCGGTCGGTTCCGCGCCGGCTACGATGGCACCCTGGGCAGTGGAGGCGGCGGTGGTGAGCCACTGCAGGGTGATCTTGGTTCTGCCCTTCGGTGAGGTTTTTGATAAAGCCACGCCAGCGTCTTCGAGATCGGCCTTGATGCGGTTGAGGGCTAAGCCCAGTTTTTCGGGCGAATCCGGCCACTTCTTCGCGGCGGCAGGTCCCAGGTCGCTGGGGCAGTGCATGCCGATGGCCAGCAGTAGGTCCGAAGTCGTTCCCACGAATTTTCCCTGCTGCGCGGACATCAAGGACAGGATGGCTTCCAGGGCCGGTTCCTGCCAATGCGATGAGGCCTGCCTGGTTGCTCGGGCGGCGAGATTTTCCCTAACGGCATCACGATACCGAGTTGCACCGTAGCCCATTACTTCGGCCGCCGCAGACGCAAGTTCGAAGGCATCCGCCCAGCGTGGTCTCCAGTCGAAAGTCATTTTCGGAAGGAGTCGTTTTGCCTGAACGATGACATCGAACATTCCACCGAGGATGGATGCACGGCGTGCCATGAAGCGGGCGAGCAGCTCTTTTTCGCCGGTTCGTTCGGTATCCGAGATGCGGCTTAACTCCAACTGCACGGTCCTTTCGTTGAAGTCCTTGGCAAGGGTCGGAGGGTTGATGGCGGTGAAAAGCATCCCTCGCCTATATCCGAACGACTTGACGGTAGAGTCGTCGTAGTACGCACGGATGTCGAAGCCTGTTCCTGAGTGTGCTCTGCAAAACATATCAGATACCGTCTCCGATATGGTTGTAAGGTTGTCGAAAACCGGGAGTGCGTTGTAGGTGAAGACCAACGCTAAGTCGTGTTGTGCTCTCTTGAAGTCATTCTCAATCGGATAAGTCGGATCGAGAAGCAAGCGAATGACACGCGAGGCTGTCGTTTTCGCACTACCTTGATGGCCGACGAAACCGATGATTGGACGGATGATGTCAGCCATGGGTAAGGTGCAGATGGTTGGCAGGAGGAGGATCTCGTCTTCCTCGTGGTCAATGTTCATGGAGTGACGAATATCCCTGTAGTTGCCATTTCGTGCCGGCGTTGCTAAGTCTCGCTGATTTCTCACCTTCCGAAAATATACCGGAAGGTTGTTGGTGACGTTCCATCCAGAGCTGGTGATTTCCACAGCTTCGTTATTGTTGTTGCACATGTCGATAAAGTGCGTATTGCCCAAAAAACCAAACCGAAGATGTATTTCTCCAAAGCTGTCCTTCTTCTTTGCCTCACGTTTGGCATGGGAGATGGTGCTCTTGAGGTCGTGGGCTGGCGGCCAGTGTTTTGTTTGTTTGAAGTACTGAGAAGAAATCCAGCCTACAAAGTCTTCAGAGTCAAGGTCGGTCAAGCTCTTATTCGTTTCTGTGCCTGGGAGTAGAGCATAGGTGTCAAAGTTGTCGTCGCGAGTTAAGGTCGCGGTATTGAGGATGCCAAGTAGTACCTCTGCGGCGGTTTTCTTTGGCGTTGAGTTGTTTTGAGGCATATATTATTCCATTTTATTTGGGAGGGCTTTTCAGCCCTCCCGTCTTTCTCATTCGTTCTCAGTCAGTTACTTTTTCGTCGTCTGTTGTTTAGGCTCGCGTGTTCCAGGCGATATAGGCCTGGAGGTCGTCGAAGTTGGGCAGGCTGATGGTGGTCGCATTCGTGTGGTGCTTGATCATAGACTTGATAAGGCGGTTCATGCAGCCCTTTTTCAGGACAGAAGCATCAACGTAGCGGATGGTCACAAGAAGCTCTCGAGACTCGAAGTTGCCGTCGATGATGCCCCACAGCTTGGTAGCTTTATAGTGGTTCCGCAGGTTTGGCTCAATTTCGGAGTGGCTCATCTTCAGCCAAGAGAAGTGTGTCCCGCTCTCAGGGCTCCACACTTTGACGACCACAAGGTTGCCCAGCTGGTCAAGGTAGCTCACGGCATAGCGATAGTTGTTCATCGTTTTGTACTCATTCGTAGGAAGGTTGGTGTGGGTGTTGCCAGGGGCCGGGGCCTCGTCCTCGTCGCCCAGGAGCGGGAGCAGCACGTCGCCGTCGGTGTCGAGGTGACGGGTTGGGGGTTGGTTGCCGGGGGCGGCGGTTTTGGCCTTAGACGCCTTTTTTGGGGTTCGGCTCATGGTGAGCCCTCCTTCATTAGTATTCGCTTCGCATTTAACGAGAGATTTCGGGCCATGCAAGCAATTTTTTCTTTTATTCTAGCTAGTTGTCGAGTTTCGCAATGAGGTCTTCTACAGGCGCTACCCAGGTGCTACCCAGGCGTGATGAGACTTTTTTACATAACCCCTCCTTGGCAAAAAAAATATTTTTCTGCCGCCGGGTCGCCGTCGTGCGGCCTTCCTACGACGCCCTCTCGGCCCGCTCCGGCCCGCCCTGGCCCGCCGTGGACGCTTTGGGCGAATCCCGCCTTGTCGGCCGGTTTGCGCGCCTTATCGGGGCATCTCGGCTGCAATGGGTGCACGCGCGCCCAGGTCGGCTTGCCCCCCTCGCCCCTTCGGTCCCCGTGGACGCGTTGGGCGTATCCCGCGTGGTTCGGGCTGTTGCTGCGCCTTGTCGTGTCGCCTCGGCCGTGACGGATGCCACAGCGCCCAGGTCGGCTCCTCGTGGTGGATGTTGCCGGACTGTGCGCAAGTTCGGGTTCGAAGCGACAAGCAGCTATTCTATACTAAATTAGTATAGAATTTGTGCGTGGCGCAAAAAAACCAAGTTCGCAAGGTCATCAACTTCGGCAGTTCGGGAACTTCCCAAGGAGCCTTGTCGGCTCCCCGGGAAGCGGCGGCGAGGTGGAGTGGGCTAGCGGGGCCGGGTCAGAATGATCCGGTCATTTTCGAACGTCAGGTCAAAGCGCTGCCCTTTAGGGAACTGTTGGTCGGCGGGCACGGTCGCGTTGTGGGCTTTGATGGCGCTGGCCGCGATCATAATCATGCCACGATCGTCCCTGTAGGGTCGCTTGTCGTCGGTGCCCTTGTCGAAGTCGAGGTCGTAATCGTCCTTCTGCAGCCGCGAACAGCGAAAGATGCGTTCCATCCAGTAGGCGGAGATCTGCATCTCCTCAGCCCAGGTTGCCACGGGAATCATCTTCCCAGGGAACGCACCCGCTTCGGCGGCGGCGACCAATGCGCGGGCGTAGTCAGCGATCTGCTCGTCGGTCAGCTTGCGGAGCTTCGTCGCCTTTTCGGCGGCCTTGTTCGACTTGTTGGAAGCGCTTTTGGCCTTGGCCGGGCGAGCAAGGGGCGGGGTGGGGGTATTGTCGGAAGGGGCCGACACCGGAGTTTGAACCATGTTTTCCTCCATAGTTCTTACTTGGGTCGGCGTGAACGATCGGGTATCTGGGCCAAATGTAGACCCTTTCGTTCGTAGCCGGGCGTATAATGATGGCCCACGGGTTAGTGTTGAGGTTGGTTCGAGAGTTGCTTGGGGACGTCGAGTTCCTTGATACGCGGGCCGAAAGGCCCCGTCAATTAAAATTTCCAAAATTTTTTATTATTGTCGATTTCTCTGCGATAAGCAAGATTTTCCGTTTGCCCCGGTTTGGCCGGCGTCGGTCTACCGGTGGAGGTGGTGGAGATAGTGGAGATGATTTTCAGAACTGTTTGCCGCTGACGGCCTTGCTCCCCGCCTCGACCTTGGATTTCAGTGTTCGAGGAGGTTTTGCAGAAAATATCTCCACCATCTCCTCCACGTCGGTGAAGTCCAGCAAATATAGGCGGTTACATCGGTGAAGGTGATGGAAGGCGATCTCCACCCGATGTCCACCGACCGCAACGGTGCCGTAGGGCCGCCGGCGAAGGGCGAGAGGGCAGACGCCCAGTGTGGGCGCATCTCCAGGTGCGGGGGCGTGTATGTGGGCAGAAAGGGGCGGTTAGGGTTGCGTCAGAAGGGGCGCACTGTTTTTGGCCGCGCCGTCGATGTCGCCAGCGTCAGCCTCGAAGGCCTGGCTCCACTCGTCCCGGTCAAGCGTCAGAGGGAAGTCCGCCGGCATGGGCTCGAGGGCCGGGGCCAAGTCGACTTCCTGGTCGACGTCCGGTTCCGCAGGGCTAAGCCGGGTAAACGTCACCGGTCGCCCTCTTTTGTCCAAAGGCAAGAGCTCGCACTGCCAGCCCGCGAGCTCCAAGTATTTGGTGATCTCCTTCAGGCGTCGCGAGAAGGCATTGGGCGCTTGGGGTAAGACTCCCCGGCCGATCCCGCGGTCGGCAGCGTACTCCCTGAGGGCTTCCAATACCGCCATGGCGTAGCCCTCAACCTCGCCAATGCTGTTCAGGAAGTCGACTAGCACGGTGGCGAAGTCGTCGTCCTCAAGGGCATTCTGCTGGGCGCGCAGCGCAGCACGCTTGTGGGCCTTGATGAAGTCGTCAGGGCTATAGCCGAGGGCCAAAGCGGCAACGCAGGCCCAGGTGGCATGGTCAGCCATCCGGGGCAGGTCGGACGGCGGGGTGACCTTGTCGTACAGGTCGAGCATCTTGGAGAGGTGGCCGCACATGCCGCCCAGGATGCCGGGCAGGTCTTGCGCGTATTCCCGCTTGACGTCCCGCTCAAGCCGGCGCTGGCCCGGTGTCACGCGGTCAAGGGCGACCACGATGGCCCGGTCCAAGAGGTCGGAGGCGCTTGTCGGGATTTCCAGGGCCGTGATGAGCATGGCCCGGTTGAGCTTGTAGGTGACCACCTCGTCGTTCTTGTGCAGACGCCGTTTGGAAATGGACCCCGTTGTCGCTGCCAAGCACATGACATTCTCGATGTCTTTGGTGATGGTCGTCAGGTTGTCGAAGGCCGGGATGGCGTTTTGCTCGATGTACAGCGCCGCATCATCCACTTTTTTCTGGACGTAGGTGTGCATAGGAGCCGACGGGTCAAGCAGTCCTCGCAAGGCGGATATCGACCCAGACTTGCAAGCTCCGGGCGCGCCGTGGAGGATCAGGGGGGCATGAGAGATACTCGAAATGGCGGCCACCAGGGGCCACGTCAAAACGAGCAGTTCGTCGTCCTTGGTCTTCAGGTTCAAGGACTTGAGGAGCTTGCGGTAGTCGCCGTTGTGAAGGGGAGCCGGCAACGGCAGCATGTGGCCGTATCGGATGAACTTCACAGGCGGGTTCGTGACTACCTGCCAGCCGGACGAGGTGATATGCACAGCCCGGCCGGACTTGTCGCCGAGGTCGATGTAAATCTCGTCATCGACATGGGCGAAGCGGACATAGACTTCTTTGGTGATGCCTTGGCGTTCGCTTAAAAACTCAATCTTGTCACAGAATTTCTTCAGCTCGCGTTCCTTCGGAAGGCGGCCGGTAAGGTCAAAATAGGAGCCCGTGATTTGTTTCTTCAGGCCCATCTCGCCAATTTTATAAGTGCGATAAATATTTTCAAAATTTATTGTCGCGTACCCGATGCCGGTCGGGTCGGTAAAAAGGTCGAGGTCATGAAGGATGCTGTCAAACGGGTCTTGAGAGCTTTGGGAGTCGTCCGCGTCGCCGAGGTTAGAAATCGGGGGGGTGCCTTGAGGGGCGACCTGCTGGGGTGCAGAGTCACGCTTCTTGCGGGCCTCTAACGATTTCTCCTTCTGGACAAACTCTTCGAACTTCTTCCAGAGCGCCTCGTTGCCGACAGCTTCGGCAGCCTCTTTCTTCCGTTTGAACTCGTCAAAAGAAACCGTCATGGTATTCTCCATAGCCGATTTCTGCCGCACGATACACGCCACCGCACCTGGAGATGCGGCTCATCCGGCACTTGGGCCGGCAAAACGTGGCTAATTTTCAAGGAACGGGCCTCCCCGGGGGAGGGAGCGACTTTGTGCCCGGTATCCCGCGTAGATGTCAAGAGGGCCGTGGGCCGAAATGGCCTACCGCGAAAATAATTGTGCCGTCGAGTGGTCCGACGTGGGGCCTGGGGCTAGTCGTCCTCGGGCAGCATGATCGTCATGACCGGCTCGCCTTGATCGCCTGGGCCGATGGCCGCCACCACATGGACCGTGTCCCACCGCCCCGGTGCCATGAGGAAAAGGACGTCGAATTCAGCGCGGTCGCCGGTCCCGTTCCGAGCGGCAGCAACCAGGGCGCGAAAGAGGAGGTCGTGAAGCCGGCCCTCGACGGATTGCCCTTCGCCTTCCAATCCGGCCGGCGGCACCACGTACTCATTATAGAGGTGGTCGGTGACCACCGTGTGCACCTTGAAGCCCACTTCGGCGGCTTGGGCGGTGACGTCGATAAGGACGCCGTCAGCGATGGCCTGGGCGCGGGTGTAGCTGAAAATGATCGGCCAGTCGTCCATGGCAAGTTCTCCCTCGGGGCATGTTCGCGGTTACTCGTAGAACCTCGGGTCGTCCTTGGTGACCTTCAGGTCGTTGAACCGTCCACGGACGTTCCGCTCTTCTTTGTTGATTGCATTTCGAACATTGTCCCGACCAACAATGGCACCTCCGCCATGGGTGATCATCTTGATGACGCCGCCAGCGATAGCACCTAAGGCGATTCCGCCGATAAATTCCAAAATGATCATGTTCTGTTCCTCCGTTGAAGTTGATGATCTGCCAGGACTTCAGGCGTCGTCCGTGGCTGTAGCAAGCATTTGGTCGAGGTGTTCCCGAAAGTTGGTTGCGAGGTGCATGCCTATTTCCGCCCATCGGCGCACAAAGACGCCTTGAACCCCAGCATCCGCCGCGCCCATGACGTCGAACAGGTGCTCGATCGGAAGAAACCGTTGGATGATCTCTTCCAGGATTTCAGGCGGAATTTCGTGCGATGTTGCGTCGGGCGGCATGTTCACCTCGTGGGCTAGGGCTGGGACCCGGGAAAGGTATCCTGGGCCACGGGGCCGGTCACGGGGCGTCGGTGAAAAACGGGCATTGGGCCGGGGCGGGGTCGCCCTGCGATTTGGGGGAGCGGGCGGGGATTTGCCCCTAGTCCCTTGGGAACGGCCCAGGAAGGGGCGTAGGGCGCGAGCCAGGGGGGTGTCCGGGGCAGGAGGTTGGGGCAAGGGCTGTGACGGGACGAAGGACAAGGTTGTCCTTGGCGGTCTCGACGCCATGGTAGTCAGTTGCTGGTTGCCCCCCTGTATCTGGCCCGCTACATCGAACGCATGGGCACCAGCGCGGTTGAAATTATCCGCTGTTGCTTCAAAACGCGGCTGGCGGAAGCGATTTTTCCAGTATCCGATGGCTTTGCGACAACGCTCTGGCGCGTGACCGTCGCGTCCACCCCAGAAGTGCCCTCCAAGTCACCCGTGAAGTCACCCATGAAGTGACCCGGTAAGTCGCCCGGGTAGTCGATCCTTGGTCAAGGGGCCGGTCACGGGGCGTCGGTGAAAAAAGGGCATTGGGCCGGGGCGGGGTCGCCCTGCGATTTGGGGGAGCGGGCGGGGATTTGCCCCTGGTCCCATGAGAACGGCCCAGGAACGGGTGTAGGGCGCGCGCCTGGGGGCTGTCCGGAGACAGGGGCTTGGGGCAGGGCCGGGACCGGAGGGCGGCGGCTGGTAGCGTTTACGAGAAGCGCCTTGTTTGATGAGAACTGCATCAATTGAGTGGGTTGTGGTGTTTCTCCGTTTTTAAAAATTAGGATCTCCCGGGAGGATACCTATAGTCCTCGGGGGGCACGGGCAGCAAGTAAAAATACTTTAATCCGTAGTAGCTAAAAGATGCCTCCAATAGCTACTTGTAGAATTTCGGATCGCTATCAGTAACTTTCAAATCGTTGAATCGTCCCCTAACATTATTTTCTTCACGATCAATTGCATTCTGAACATCATCACGTCCTATAATGACACCACCGCCGCTGGCAATCGTTTTGACGACGTCACATGCGACAGCACCAAGAACAATCCCTACAATAAACTTAAAAAGCCCCATATTACACCATTCCAGATATTGTTGCCGATAAAATACTCGCCAACGATATTGCAAAATAGTTGTACCTAGATCAACACCTTTGCTCGCATCGCTACTTCTTGGGCGCAATTCATATTATATGCCTCTACCCGCTTAAACATGAATATGGACTCGAAAATGCCAAGCGTCGTCGGAATCCATGTCCAACAAAACACAACGTAAACAACACCAAGGAGAGTCTTTTTTAAATAAAAGTGGTGCGCTCCGAATGTTCCCAAGAGCAAGCTCAACCAAAATCCTGTTTTGGGGTTTCTCTTGTACTTGCTTACTTCAGAAATAAATAACGTTCTTTGGTCGGCCGTCATTTTCTTTGCATAATTGGCCTCGGGAAAAGTCATGTCCTTGTATGCTTCAACCTCCCCTGTGATAACATAGTTAAGCATGAGGCTCAGCTCTTCACAGGCATTAAGGTATGCGGTTTCAAGCCATTTTTTGCCGAGCCAAAAGCCAAACCGTTCTGCGATCTTAATTTCAACGATTGATTTTCCGTCAATATCACCAAGCGAAATATCGACTTTTATAGGAATAAGGCTATTCGTCGCACCTATTCTCCCTACAAGTCTGAAAAGAGAAGGAGATCCGAAATTGTACTGGAATGCATTACCACTTCCAGAAACTAACTCTCCACCCATCATCGGGAGAGCGAACCCAATCCTTCTTTTGACTGTTTCAACAGATTCATCAACCGGGATGCTAAGTACCTTCTGATCCAACATACGTAACCCCTTTAAGAAATTGGTACATCCAAAGATCATTGCTACGGTCAACCAAATCCAAGCTTCCTTTCCACCTGCCGGCCGTTTCACCGACCCAACCCCAAAATAGGTAATTTAATTCCTATTTACAAGATAAAAAGGTGTGCCGTCTGGTTCGCCCCCTGCCACCAGTCCCGTATTCGTATTCAGGGGGAGAAATGGCTAATATCCATGAAGTATTGGGGAAAAGAATCCAGTCGCTCCGGAAGAAGGCCGGTCTGACCCAACTGGAGCTGGCTGAAAAGGCCAATTTATCCTTAAAGCACCTCGGGGAGATTGAACGTGGCCGGGGCAATCCCACCCTGGAAAGCCTTCACAACTTATCAGTCGCACTCGATATCTCCCTAATGAAGTTATTTGATCTCGAAGTTGACTTGCTCACCACCAAGGCGAAAGAAGAGCTTGCTATCAACATTATTCAGTCAGCATCGTCGAAAGACAAAACAAGAATCCTTAAGATATTGACTGCTCTGACAGAATAGCATTTCTAGCTGCCGTTGCCTTTCGACGCAACAACTATCTGGTCAAGATATTTTTTGAAATTTATTGCGAGATGCATTCAAAATTCTGCCCACCGTCGCACAAATACACCCTGTACTCCTGAATCTACCGCGCCCAAGACATCAAAAGATGTTCGGGGGCTGAAATCACTTGGTGATTTCTTCGATCAGCTCGAGCATCTTGCCGCCGAGTCCTGCTTTGGTCGGCATGTTCACCTCGTATCCGGGGATGGGGTCTGGGAAATGTATCCTGGGCCACGGGGCCGGTCACGGGGCGGCGATGTAAAACGGGCATTGGGCCTGGGCGGGGTCGCCCTGCGATTTGGGGGAGCGGGTGGGGATTTGGCCCTGGTCCCATGGAAACGGCCCAGGAAGGGGAGGAGGGCGCGCGCCTGGGGGGTGTCCGGGGCAGGGGCTTGGCAGGCAGGGCCAGGGGCATCGGGCGGCGGTCGGCAGTGTTTGTCAGGAGTTACCCTGTGTTGTGAAAATAACATCAATTTGGTGGGTTACGGTTTTCCTTGCGAAATATCCAGAAAATTGGATAGTTAATACTGTTTCGGCGTACTGGTGCTCTTGATCTTGTCCTTTCCTGATAAAGATGGTCAGGAAAGGGGCTTTGATTTCAGTTTGAGAGGTTTGGTGTCTCGCGAAGTCGGCAGATGTTATAGAACGCGGATGCGTAAAGGCGAAGTTCTGCATGGACAAGAAATCCCTGAGCGAACGTGATGTTTGTACGAAGTTCATCACCCCGGCCTTGGTCAAGGCTGGTTGGGACAAGATGCTTCAAGTTCGAGAGGAAGTGAGCTTCACCAAAGGTCGCATCATCGTTCGAGGAAAACTTGTTTCCAGGGGAAAAGGGAAACGCGCCGACTACATTCTCTATTACAAGCCGAACATCCCCATCGCCATTATCGAGGCAAAGGACAACAACCACTGCGTTGGCGACGGGATGCAGCAAGCCCTCGAATACGCCGAAACACTAGGCATCCCCTTCGTCTTCTCCTCCAATGGCGACGGGTTCGTTTTTCATGACAAGACGGGCCTTCGACCCGAGAAGGAAGTAAATCTGGGGCTGGATGCCTTCCCCGCTCCTGCCAAGCTTTGGGATATCTATCGGTGCTGGAAGGGGATCACCCCTGACGCCGAGCGAATAGTCCTCCAGGATTATTTTGATGACGGCAGCGGCAAGACCCCGAGGTACTATCAGGTCAATGCCGTCAACGCCGCCGTCGAGGCCATCGCCAAGGGGCAGAATCGCATCCTCCTGGTCATGGCGACCGGTACCGGCAAGACCTACACCGCCTTCCAGATCATCTGGCGGCTGTGGAAGGCCGGCTGCAAAAAGCGCATCCTGTTCTTGGCCGACCGGAACGTGCTCATCGACCAGACCATGGTCAACGACTTTCGCCCGTTCGGTTCGGTCATGGCCAAGCTGAGTACGGGGACCAAGACGATCGAGCGCGCCGACGGCACCGAAACCGAACTGGCCACGGCCATCGACAAGAAGCGCCGGATCGACACCGCCTACGAGGTCTACCTGGGCCTCTATCAGGCCATCACCGGCCCCGAGGATCGCCAGAAACTCTACCGGGAATTCTCGCCCGGGTTCTTCGACCTCATTGTCATCGACGAATGCCACCGGGGGAGCGCTGCCGAGGATTCAGCTTGGCGCGAGATTTTGGATCATTTTTCCTCCGCCACTCAGATCGGCCTTACCGCCACGCCGAAGGAAACCAAGTACGTCTCGAATATCGAATACTTTGGCGACCCTGTGTATAGTTATTCGCTAAAAGAAGGTATTAAGGACGGTTTTCTTGCTCCCTATAAGGTCGTGAAGGTTCATATTGACCGTGATGTTCAAGGATATCGTCCTGAAAAAGGAAAACTTGATATCTTTGGCAATGAAGTCGAAGATCGAGTCTATAACCAAAAAGATTTCGACCGTAACTTGGTTATAGATGGCCGAACCAAGCTGATTGCCAAGAAAGTTTCTGAATTTCTTCGAGAAAGTGGAGATCGTTTTCAAAAAACGATCATCTTCTGCCTAGATCAAGAACATGCTGCCCGTATGCGGCAAGCCCTCATCAACGAGAACAAAGACCTTTGCGATGAAAACCCGAAGTATGTGATGCGTATTACTGGCGGGGATACGGACGGTTGCGCCCAGCTTGGGAACTTCATCGACCCCGAATCCAAGTATCCCGTTCTGGTGACTACTTCTCGTCTTCTCTCGACCGGGGTGGATGCCCAAACCTGCCGGCTCATCGTGCTTGAGCGGGAAATCCAGTCCATGACCGAGTTCAAACAGATTGTCGGTCGCGGCACCCGTATCCACGAGGACACCAAGAAATACTACTTCACGATCATCGACTTCAGGGGGGCGACCAACCTTTTCGCCGATCCCGACTTCGACGGTGCTCCGGTTCAAATTTACGAGCCCGGCGAGGATGACCCTGTTGATCCTCCGATTGACGTGCCGCCGCCGGATGATGGCGAGACGCCGCTGCCGCCGGAACCGGGCGATGATGAGGACGTGCTGGTCGATCCCGATCCTCCTGGCGTCGACGGTCCTGTTGACCCACCCCGCAAAATCTACGTGGATGGCGTTGCTGTCGCCATCGTGGCCGAGCGGGTTGAATACCTCGACGAGCAGGGGAAGCTCATCACCGAGAGCCTGCGCGATTTTACGAAGAAGGCCCTGAAAAAGCATTTCGTAAGCCTCGAGGAGTTTTTACAGCGATGGAACGCAACCGAGCGCAAGCAGGCGATTCTCGAAGAACTTGCCAACGAGGGCCTGCCCCTGGGGCCGTTGGCCGCAGAAGTCAACAAGGACCTCGACCCCTTCGACCTTATCTGTCACGTTGCCTTCGATCAGCCGCCTTTGACACGGCGTGAGCGAGCGGAAAACGTCCGTAAGCGCGATGTCTTCACGAAATATGGCCCCCAGGCCAGGGCCGTGCTTGAAGCCCTTCTCGAAAAATATCAGGATGCCGGCGTCCTTGCCCTGGACGACCCCGGCTTGCTCAAGATTGCCCCTTTCGACGCCATGGGTACCCCGATGCAGCTTATCAAGCAGTTCGGGTCACGTGCGGCCTTCGAGCAAGCGGTCCATGAGCTTCAAGTCGAATTGTACCACGAGGTTGCTTAACAGATATTCGTCAACTGTCGTTATTATTTGAGAGTACACTTTCGATGTCTATATTTAGTGATTTGTTTAGAAGCGTTGGCGTGTATTTTTCTACTAAAGGTAGTGCTCCGATGGAAATGTTTGCTGAAAGATTGGTTCATGAATTTCCTCGTCCAGAGGATTGGAGAACTCCTTTTAGTCGTGATAGGGCGAGAATTATTCATAGTTCATCGTTTAGAAGATTGCAGGGCAAGACTCAAGTAATGGGTACGGGAGAAAATGATTTCCATCGAACAAGGCTCACGCATTCTTTGGAGGTAGCACAAATTGGTCTCGGGCTGTTTGAAGGTCTTGATAAACGGGGTATGATTCCTAGTGATTTAGCAGCATTTGCTAAAAACTGTAGGCCTATACTTTCTGCTGCATGCTATGCTCACGATCTTGGGCATCCTCCGTTTGGTCATGGCGGCGAGAAGGCGCTGCATAAGCAGATGATTGAATTTGGAGGGTTTGAAGGTAATGCTCATACGATACGCCTTCTTGCAAAACTTGAAAAGTATAATAAGAATTATGGGATAAATCCAACGAGAAGAGTCATTTTGTCAGTTCTTAAGTATCCAATTGCTTTTTCAGCATATCCTCAAAGCCAGCAGAAAGACTTCAAGCCACCAAAATGTTATTTTGATACAGAAAGTCGTGTAATTGAGTGGGCTCTAGAGCCGTTCTCTGCGTCTGATCGTGAGGAGTTTGTGCGTTTATTCCCTTCTTCAGGTGGAAGAAGTAAGCCTCGATATAAAAGCTTTGATGCATCAGTTATGGAGTGTGGAGATGATATAGCTTATTGTGCTCATGATTTGGAAGATGTCGTTGCCAGGAAGCTTGTCGGAAAAGACGACTTGCTTTCTTGTGCAGAAAGATTTTTTCACAATGACAAGAAGGTTGGCGGCGGGGATAACTGTGTTTGTTTTGAAGATTTCAAAATGCTTTTTATCGATAGCTATGCAAGGAAACAATCTATTGGTAAGATCATAAATTTGTTGATGACAAATACAGATCTAAAGACTTTGCCGCAATTTTGTCATCCTCTGTTGAAATATCAACTTGTCTTGGATGAGTCTGTTCGTGAATTTGCTGAATTCTTAAAAACTGAGTTGACGTATGGTATGGTGGTGCGGAAACCTGAAGTTCAAATGCTTGAAAGAAAAGGCCAGCGTCTGATTGAGGCTGTATTTTTAGAGCTTGTAAGTGACCCAGAAGCATTAGTTCCTCATTGGGGTGAAACGGATGGGGGAGATACTGATGAACGACGGGTTTGTGATTATCTTGCTGGGATGACTGATGCTTTTGCTGCAAAAATTTATCACAGACTTTTTACCCCAGGGGTGGGTTCAAGTCGTGATGAATTATAAACAATATCCTTTCCGGCAAGTTGGGATCTTCGCTCAGCTCATTTTTTATAGGAGATATTGGGTTGTCAGTCCGTAATGTAGTCAAGTCCATCCAGGACATTATGCGCCAGGATGTCGGTGTTGATGGTGATGCTCAGCGAATTTCCCAACTTTGTTGGATGTTCTTCCTGAAAATCCTCGATGACCAGGACCAGGAACTTGAACTTCTCAAGGCAGAATATCAGTCGCCGATCCCTGAGAAGCTCCAGTGGCGCAATTGGGCTGCCGATCCCGAGGGGATTACCGGCGAAGAATTGTTCAACTTCGTCAACTCAGAGCTTTTCCCCACATTCAAGGAGCTCCCTCTTTCTGGTGCTCCTGGTGATCGGCGTCGGGTCGTTCGGGATGTCTTCGAAGATGCCTATAACTACATGAAGTCCGGCCAGCTCATGCGGCAGGTCATCAACAAGATCAATCAAGTCGATTTCAACGACTTGGCTGAGCGGAAGCACTTCGGCGACATCTACGAACAGATTCTGACCGACCTTCAGAGTGCCGGGAATGCCGGCGAGTATTATACGCCTCGGGCCGTCACCGCCTTCATGGTGGACCGGATCGACCCCAAGCCCGGCGAGCTGCTGCTTGACCCGGCCTGCGGTACCGGCGGCTTCCTCACCTGCTCCATCCGGCACATGCGCGAGCATTACGTGAAGACGGTCCAGGATGAGCAGCTCATGCAGCGGTCCCTGCGCGCGGTGGAGAAAAAGCAACTCCCCCACATGCTCTGCGTGACTAACATGCTCCTGCACGGCATCGAGGACCCGAGCTTCGTGCGCCACGACAACACCCTGGCCCGGCCCTACATCAGCTACAGCGCCAGTGATCGGGTGGATATCGTCGTCACCAACCCCCCTTTCGGCGGCCGCGAGGAAGACGGCATCGAGTCGAACTTCCCGAAGCATTTTCAGACCAAAGAGACGGCCGACTTGTTTCTGGCCTTGATCATCCGGTTGCTCAAGCCAGGTGGTCGGGCCGCCGTGGTTCTTCCTGATGGCACCCTTTTCGGCGAGGGCGTCAAGGCGCGGCTCAAGGAGCACCTCCTGGAGGAGTGCAACCTCCACACGATCGTGCGGTTGCCGAACAGCGTGTTCAAGCCATACGCCAATATCGGCACCAACTTGTTGTTTTTCGTCAAGGGCGAGCCGACCAAGGACATCTGGTTCTACGAACACCATGTTCCCGAGGGTCAGAAAGCCTATTCGATGACCCGGCCGATTCGGTTCGAGCATCTCCAAGGATGTCGGGACTGGTGGGACAACCGCGAAGAAAACGAGGTTGCCTGGAAGGTCTCGGTCGATGAGGTCAAAGCCCGAGGCTACACCTTGATTTCAAGAATCCTCACACCGAAGAAGATGACCTTGGCGACCCCGAGGAACTTCTTGCCAAGTTGGAGCAGTCCGAGCAGGAGACCGCCCAGCTTCGGGATCAGCTGAAAGGTATCCTGGCGGAGGCGTTGCTTCGATGAATGCCGCCCGTCTGCTCGAATACTTCGACCGAATCGCCGAAGCTCCTGATGCTGTTTCCAGGTTACGGAAGTTTGTTCTTGATCTCGCAGTTCGGGGGAAGCTGGTTGAACAAGACTCGAATGATGAGCCTGCTTCTGCTCTACTTAATAAGATATCGAGATATATAAATAGATGCTGCGAGTGGGATATCAAGGCAGATGGCAGTGTGCCGTTTAATGTTCCAGCAGGATGGGGGTGGTCCAGGGTAGGATTGATAACAACTAAGACTGGTTCTGGAAGTACTCCTCGAGGTGGTCAGTCTGTATATGCGAAGCAAGGCATTCCCTTCCTTCGGTCTCAGAATGTTTATAATGATGGTCTAAGGCTAGACGATGTTGCTTTTATCGATGTGGCAACTCATCAAAAAATGAATGGAACTTCTGTCAAGTCTGGCGATCTGCTTCTGAATATTACTGGTGGTTCGATTGGAAGATGCTGCAAAGTAGTGGATGAGATAATTAAAGCAAATATTAGCCAGCATGTAGCTATTATCCGCTTAGCAATTCCAGAGATGAGTGATTTTACCCATCTTGTTGTTCTATCTCCATTTTTTCAAGCCTACGTTGTTGATGAACAGACCGGTGCAGGTCGCGGTGGGTTGCCGAAAAATCGGATGGATCAAATACCTGTTCCAGTTCCTCCTCTCGCCGAGCAACACCGCATAGTCGCTAAAGTCGATGAACTCATGGCTCTTTGTGACCGGCTGGAGTCCTCCCAGGCAAAGAGGGAGAGCCGGCGGGACAGGCTTGCATCTGCTTCCCTGAAACGCATCGGGCAGCCCGAGGACGTGGGTAGTGGTGAAGAATTTCGGGAGAACGTGCGTTTTCACCTGCACCACCTGCCGCGCCTTGCGACCCGTCCCGAGCATGTGAAGGAACTTCGGCAGACCATTCTCAACTTGGCGGTGCGTGGGAAATTGGTGCAGCAAGACCCGAATAATGAGCCTGCTTCGGAATTGTTGAAGTCGATTGGGCGATTAAAAATTGAAAGACCTAAATTCGTAGATGACTATGATGATGGAACACTTCCTGGTGCAGTCAATTTTTCTTTGCCACAAGGATGGATTTGGTCGAAGGTCCAAGAGTTGTTGGAAAACGACAGAGAGATATCGTACGGAATTATAAAGCTTGGGCAAGAGCCGAAAGAATTTGGGATACCTGTGCTTCGTTGTAGCGATGTAAAGCCAAGGCATATAGATTTGTCAAATGTGAGAAAGGTGTCGGGCGAAATAGAGCAAGAATACGCGAGGACACGGTTGGTTGGTGGTGAAATTGTTATTAATATTCGAGGGACACTTGGTGGTGTTGCGTTAGTTCCCGTTGACATAGCTGGCTACAATGTTGCTAGAGAGGTGGCTGTTATTCCTGTCTCCCATGCATTGTGCGGTGAGTACTTGGTAGACGCAATGGCGTCACCATTTTTTTGGGAGACGATTCTTAGCAATTTAAGAGGAATCGCATATAAAGGAATTAATCTCGGTGCGTTGCGATTATTTCGGATACCAGTCCCACCTCTCGCAGAACAACATCGTATCGTCGCCAAAGTCGGCGAGCTGATGAACCTCTGTGACCAGTTGGAAGTTCATCTCGCCGCCAATCAGACTAATCAATCCCGACTTCTCGAAGCGACGCTTTGTGATGCCCTGGGCGTTAAGTGCCTTCCCGTCAGCCGATCGAGCCGGCCTGCGCCTTCCCTGAAGCAGGTGGCGGCTACGCATATCGAACAGCCGCCCAGGCCCATTGCGCCGCATCCTGCGCCTGTCCAGGCACCTACGGCGGCCGTACAGGGCAGCCTGATCGAGCAGGCGTCGCAGGTCGAAAAGCCCCGTGCGGCAAATGGAGACATCCCCGGGGCGATCCTGGCCCAGATGCAGCCCGGCCAGGAGTACTCGCGTGCCCAGCTTGCTGAAGCCCTCGGCCTGTCGGTCTACGAGTGGAATATGGCCATACGGGAGCTTAAAGAAAGCGGGCGGGTCGTGCAGACCGGGGAGCGACGTGGGGCGCGGTACCATATCAACTAGGCTATTTAGGTGGAGTTGGGAAAGGCTATGTCGATTTAGCTGGCACGTGCAGGTTGCAATGGCAAAAATTAGTCGGAATTTGCCCAAGTAATTCCTGGGTAAATAATGCTGAATGGCCTTATTTTTTTTAGGGAAAGTGGAAAATGAAAGCAGGCGTTCCGTATAAGATAAACCGTATTTCCGACGAAAATGTTGATGAACTAAAAGTATTGTGCAGGCGATCGTTGGATAACGAGGTGATTAAAAAACGACTGAGTTCCAAGAGACTGAATGTCGATAGCTATGTTGATAGCTTGTTTGAAAAGTTGTGGTTGAATGAAATTGAGTTTATTGGTTCTGGTGTAGCGGTCTAGGGTTTCTTGGACAGTTTGGCCGCGAAAGTTAGGCGGCCTTTGTGCCCTCAACCTTCTGCTGTTCCCTGACCTGAGTCGGTGAACGATAGCCATGCCGGCCGATGCGCCACTGCTGGTTGTAGACTTCCTTAAAGGCCAGGAGCGTCAACCGAAGCTCCTCAACCGTGTTGAAGCTGCGAATCCAGAGAAGATTTTCCTTGAGGATGCGGACAAAGCGTTCGGCGATGCCGTTGCCTTGCGGCTCCCGCACGTACGACGCCGAATCCTTTATACCCAGAAACTTGATTTCATTCTGAAAATCGTCCGCGATGAACTGGCTGCCGTGATCATGCCGCAAGGTCAGGCCCTTTGCCACGTCCTTGCCGAAAGCGCCGAAACTGCGGCGGACGCCCTGGCGGATCGGTTCCAACGCCTCGAAACGGGTACCGCGCTTGGCGGCGTGGATGCCGACCACCTCCAAAGAACAATGATCGATAGCGAAAAATATCGCTGCGTTGCCTTCCATGATCGTCAGCGTCGTGGTCATGTCCGTGCCCCACATGTCATCCACGCGAGAGGTCTTGATCGTCCCATCATGGGCCTTGGGACCGTGCGGGTGGCCGATGCGCGTGGGCGCGAGCCAGTTGTTTTCGCGCATCAGGCGCAGTGTCCGGACCGGGGATGTCCGGATGCCCTTGTTACGCAAGCCGGCCCAGATCTTCCGGTAGCCTTCTCCGGGAAACGGACGGGACGCTATCTCGGCTTTGATCTCTCCGGCCAGTACGGCATCGCTGTAAAATCCTTGCGGTCCACGACGACAGCCCGGTCTCTTCGGCTGCTGCCGTTGCCAATAGACGGTGGAACGCGGCAGGCCCCAGATGCGACAGACGCGCGCCACGCCGTAAGCTTTTCCGGTGGAGATCGAGGTGGACCGGCTCACTTCCTCGACCTCCGGAGCGCCAAAGGGCGGTTCTGCTCCAGACGGGCTATTTTCTCCCGAAGCAGCTCGTTTTCCATGGCCTGTTCGCCGATTTTCTCCCGCAGACGGCCGACTTCAACGGATTCCTTGACCAGGTGCGGCTTCAAGCCGGCTTCTCCTGCCTCCAGGAAGGCGTCACGCCACTGCGTCAGCGTCGCCGCGGTCACCCCGATGTCACGGCTCACCAGGTCAATGTCCTCTCCGCGAAGGAGCCGCAGAACCACTTGGACCTTGTGCTTCGCCCAAAAACGCTTGGGCGTTCCCCCGTCAATCCCCATCCGGCACCTCCTCAACGACCTCCAGAGTCGCCTAAGTTGGTGTCCAAGAAAACCCTATCCCGATCCACTGGCAAAATACTTAAAAACAAAAAAGAGGAAACCTATTATGACAAAGCTTTGATGGCCCATGAAAAAATAGATACGTTAATTTCAGCCTATAAAGCTAATTCCCTTTCGATGATCACGGGTGGAATAATAAAAATTTTGCGCAATCTTGATGATCCACTGACTCTTCCATTGATATCAAGGCAGCTTATAGAGTATTGGGCGTGGTTTGTCTATAATGAATCTGTCATGGTCACTTTGTTTTATAATTATAAGCACGAAGTTGATACTCTTTTTGTGTCAGATGTAGGTAGGAAAGTTATTTTAAATCCTACAAGCATAGAGAGTTTTGTAAGCAGCTTATGTCTTCCACCCGTAAGTCTTGCAACATACGTTATGCAAAAAGTTGGGGAAAAAATAGAATATGATATGCAGAAAAATAATTTTTTGAGTTTTCAAAAAGAAATAGTAAAGCAGGCAAAGATCTTTGTGAGCTATTTATTATCGTATACAAAAAGAGGAGATTTGTCAAAAATTGATAGTCTTGTGAACGAGTATAGGCTTTGTTGTTCGTTGACACATCCTACATCGTTGGGCTTAATTTTTTCGTCTCCTGTGTCTACTAAAGAAAAAACAATTCTAAGCGCTACATATTTAGTGTCTTCTCTGGATGCTATAAAAAATGTAAGCGAAAATATGTATTTGTTGCTGAACTATGCCGAGCGTCCAGATGGTGTTAGGCGGGTGTTGTATAATTTCAGCTTTTTGAACAAGTCTTTAAGCAAGTATGCCGTCAGGATGTTGGATTATAAAGTAGATTACTCGTACGATGTTATGAAGGAAATGTTTGAAAGAAAAGTTTTATTGTCAAATGCCCTGGAATAGTCTCGTGAGCTATGCTTTTTGAACTACAAGTACTCGCGCCTGGTGTGTTAGCTTTCGGCAAAGTATTTCAATAATACAACGTGTTTTTAAGGAAAATAGAATTATGGCAATTTGGCTGGTTCGTGCAGGTTCACACGGCGAATATGAGCAGAAGTTCATCCAAGAAAATCGCGTCTACGTAACATGGGATGGACTTGATGCCGATCTCAGCAAGTTCCATGAGCGCAAGGAACTTAATGATCTCATGGGGCGTATCTATCCTGATGCCAAACCCAGGACGATCCAGAACTGGGTGAGCCAAGTCTGGCCTTTTGCCCATGAAATCAAGCAAGGCGATCTTGTCGTAGTTCCACTCAAGTCCCAGCCAGTAATTTACTTCGGTGAAGTTGTCGGCGACTACCATTTCGAGCCGGAAGGGCCAGACCCCTATTACCATTGGCGGCCGGTGAAATGGGTTGGCGAGGCTATCCCCCGGTCGAACTTCAGCCAGGATATCCTCTACACCTTCGGCGCGTTCATGACGATTTGCCGGGTGCAGCGCAACGACGCCGAAGCCCGCATCAACGCTATGCGCGCCAATAATTGGCAGCCGGAGTCCTTGCGGGCCGCGACCGTGCAGCCGACAACGGCAACGGACGAAGAGGGCGTCGTCGCCGGCCCTGACCTCGAAGAGCTTGCGCGGGACCAGATCGCCCGAGCCATTGAGGCGAAATTCAAGGGACATGACCTGACGCGGCTTGTCGAGACCATCCTACAGGCCCAGGGATACACGACCTATCGCAGCCCTGAAGGAGCGGATGGGGGCGCAGATATCCTTGCCGGGGCCGGGCCGCATGGATTTGGCCAGCCACGGCTTTGCGTCGAGGTGAAGTCTGGTTCGACGCCTACCGACCGGCCGACCGTCGACAAGTTGCTGGGAGCTGTTACCAAGTTCGGAGCTACAGAAGGACTCTTCGTTTCTTGGGGAGGTTTCAAGCCAAATGTACAAAAGGAACTGGCCGCGAGTTTTTTTCGAGTAAGACTTTGGTCGCAGAAGGAATTACTTGAGCAGTTGTTCTCAACCTACGAAACACTCGATGAAGATTTGAAGGCTGAGCTTCCGCTAAAACGGATATGGACTGTTACTCCGCAAGATCAGTAATGATGCTCTCGGTGCTCAATACTGAGAAGCTTGTGAAAGTCTTGCGAACTATTTTTTCAGAAATTTCCCCATGGATAACGCTGCAATCTGGATAACATCTGGAGAACCGTTTGCCTTCGTCGCCAGGCAGGGTATGTCGAAAAAATGTTATCATTTTCCAAAAATCTTCAATGATTTCAACGAGTAGATCAGGTGCCCGGCCCATGGGGTTCAGGGGGTCGGAGGTTCAAATCCTCTCATCCCGACCAGTTATTTCAAGGGCTTACGGTGAATAACCGTAGGCCCTTTTCTCGTTGGATAACCGGGTGGATAACCTATTGGCCTGGGATTTCTGGGGAATGGTTATCCGGGGCGACCCAATGTCCAAATGTCAGGGGGTCTCCCTGCATTCCATCTTGGATGTCTGCCTTGCGCACTTGCGATTATAAGTCGTCTAGGTACGCATGAAACGGCCATTCCATCGCAAAGTTATAAAGTAAAGTTAGTTGGCTATGAAGCTAGATGTTCCAGCGGTTTTTTAAAAACTTCCTAACGACAGGGGTAAGGACCGCCACTGAAATTCCTGAGACAATGCTGCAGATGATGTAGGCAAAGGGATCGCTCATGCTCATTCTCCTTTGAGAGAAGTGTTTTTGCTTTTGGGCCTCGCCACATTGCGAAGTTTTCTCTTCGCATCTTCGTCTGCTTTCTTGAACTCTGGTTCGAGTTGTTTTAGTTTTTCTACCAAGCCTGTTAAGTCGTATATATTTGAAGTTCTTCCGTGGTTTTGGGCGAATCGTTCAACCCTGTTGATGAGCTTTTCTTCCTCAAGACGTGCAATGATTCGCTGGACTTGCCTAGGGCTTATCCCAAGGCGATCGCTAAGAGCTTGTTTTGAAGGAAATGGTTTTTTGTCATGCTCCCACCAATGGAGAGCGATTTGGAGTATTACTGCTAACTCAGTGGGCTTTATGCCAAGACGATTTTGAGATTTGAGAAGAAGCGATGGAATTATGGTATACCCTAATCCAATCACGGACTTCCCCCAAATCTTCTCCGAGGCTTTCAGCTCTTTCTCGTCGGTGCTTGCATTGGTAGTCATGGACCACCTCCTTTTGTTAAGAAGTAAATCTAAAAAAGTTCATGATCAAGGGGTGTTAGTGAATTTCCTCAAGACGAATATGTCTTTAGTCCCCCAGGTGTAATTGACTTGGGGGGGGAGGGCAAGGATGTCTCCAAAAATAGACTAGAAGCACATTTAGGACACAAAGCGAGGCAGGCCAAAAACTAGACTAGATTCCCCCCAAGCCCTTTTTGACTGGGGGGTAGAGTAAAAAAAATGGGGAGGCCTCTCGGCCCCCCCCCTCGTGTCTAATACGCTCTCAGTGCGTCAAAGTAGGTCTCAGTCGGCGACGTAGGCATGGTCCCTGATGAACCGCTCGAAGGAGGTCTTTGAGGCGAAGGTTATGGTCTTCTCGGTGCCATCGTACTTCGTCAGCGCGGTGATGAACTTGGCGACCGTCTTTGCCCGGAGCCGGTCGAAGTCGATGCCCTCGATTTCCCGGACGAGGACGTGGGAGACGGTGAGGTCGTCGTGCTCTTGGGCGCAAAAGAGCTTGCCGGTGGGCATGCCCGTGCCGGCAGCTGGAGTTGCCCACGGTTGCCTCCTGGACCCACCTGAGCGCGATCCTGTTCGTTTGCTGGCGTCACGTGCGCCGCCAGCAAGTTTCCCAATGTATCCACAGCAATGTGCAATTTGCTGCCACGCTTTTTTTTGTGCCCATCGTAGC
>Ga0183100_1000665_pt1 | contig 23444 bp, 20 predicted proteins | sample Biomet2_FD_127789 | JGI IMG/M metagenome (GOLD analysis project Ga0183100, IMG submission 127789) | Microbial communities from bioreactor (seeded with anoxic lake sediment) at LBNL, California, USA - Biofuel metagenome 2 | ecosystem: Engineered > Bioreactor > Anaerobic > Unclassified ...
ATTTGAGTCCGCCCAGGCAGTCCTGTTTCTACAATTTGCGTATGTACGGCGACGCCAAAAACGCGATTTGGATAGGCACTATCTTTATTGGGACGCATCAGGAAAAAATTGAAAACAGACACGATTATAAAGGCGATGGCTACGATTATGACGCAAAATTTGGGCTTTAATCGTATACTTTTTATGATGATCATTTAATCATTCCTATCTACTTCCATTTTTTCATTTATATTCATACAAACATACTTAAAATGAGCGAATTAAAAAAAGGAGCGAAAATTCGCTCCTTTATCTTATCTAAAATCACACGGGATGAATTTTTTCATCCATATAAACTAGTGTCGCATCAATTTGATACTTTTGCGCACGACGAAACTCAAAGAACTTCTTAGCAACCGGTCCAAACAGTGCATAAGACAAAACGTCTTCCGGTTGTTCTTCAAATTCTTTCATTTCTTTACGAATCGTTTCAAGCTCTGGTTTAATTAAATCAGCTGGTCTACATGTGATACGTTTCTCATCACCAATAATCTTTTTCACAATTTCATCGCTAATTGGTACTGGTGTTTTACCATATTCACCACGAACAATACCTTTGGTTTCTTTAGAAACCATTTTGTATCTTTCTCCTGCCAAAACGTTCATCACTGCCTGTGTACCAACAATCTGGCTAGATGGTGTAACGAGCGGCGGGAATCCCAAATCAGCTCGAACACGTGGTACTTCTGCCAATACTTCGTTGTATTTATCTTCCGCTCCCTGCTGTTTTAACTGCGATACTAAGTTGGAAAGCATACCGCCTGGCACTTGATAGCGAAGAGCATTCACATCAACGCCCATTACCTTGGTAGACATCAAGCCGCTTTCAATATCTCTTTCGCGAATCGGTCTGAAGTATTCAGCAATTTCGCTTAATAAATCAAGGTCAAATCCAGTATCGTATGGTGTACCCTTTAAAGTCGCAACCAAAGGCTCCGTTGCAGGCTGTGATGTGCCCATAGCAAATGGAGACATAGCCGTATCGACAACATCAACACCAGCTTCGATTGCTTTTAAAAGCGTCATCGAACCAACACCACTAGTATAGTGAGTATGAAGCTGAATTGGAATTTTGACCGTTTCTTTGATGGCTTTTACTAAATCATACGCGGTATAGGGCAACAAGAGAGCTGCCATATCTTTGATACAAATGGAATCAGCGCCCATATTTTCTAATTCTTTTGCTAATTTAACAAAAGACTCAACGGTATGAACAGGGCTTGTCGTATAGCACAAAGTAGCCTGTACATGACCTTTCTCTTTTTTACACGCATCAATCGCACATTTTAAATTACGAACATCATTAAGTGCATCAAAAATACGGAGAATATCCACACCATTCGCGATAGATTTTTGCACGAAATATTTCACGACATCATCCGCATAATGGCGATACCCTAAAATATTTTGACCACGGAACAGCATTTGGATTTTCGTATTTTTCGCTTTATCACGAATCTTTCTCAGTCTTTCCCAAGGGTCCTCATTCAAAAAACGTAGGCAAGAATCAAAAGTTGCACCGCCCCAAGCCTCTAAAGAATGGTAACCCACTTTATCTAATTTATCAATAATCGGCAACATCTCATCAGTCGTCATTCTCGTGGCGATTAATGATTGATGTGCATCTCTTAAAACAGTTTCGGTTACTTTAACTGGTTTCTGTTTTGGATTTGCCATGTTACTACCTCCTTAAAATCATGTATTAAGACAAAACGAATCCTATATGTCCTAAGCTAAAGAAATAAGGGCATCACCATTATTAACAGAAGCACCCTTAGATGTATTAACAGCAACAACTTTGCCATCTTGTGGAGAACTAATTTCATTCTCCATTTTCATAGCTTCTAATACGCAAAGAACATCGCCAGCTTTAATGCTATCACCAACGTTTACTTTAATATCGATAATCGTTCCAGGCATTGGTGCTTTTACAACGACACTACCTGCTGGAGCTTGTGTTGGTGCTGCTTTAGCAGCAGGTGCGGAAGCCGCCGCTTTGGCCGCAGGAGCAGGAGCCGATGCGGTAGTCGCTACAGGTGCAGGTGATGGAGATAAAGGCATGGCGCCGCCTACTTCTTCCACTTCAACTTCGTAAGATTTCCCATTTACATTTATAGCAAATTTTCTCATTGCTTTTTCCTCCAATATTTAAATTTGATGATCAATATTTTCGCGTCTTGACGCGGCATTCCAAACGGGAGTATTGTTAGGGATGCGCTTAATAGACTTAATATTTAGCCGATAAGTAGATGTATTTAATGAGTTCGCAATTGCCGCCATAATAACCGCAACAATCTCACTTTCGTCTTCTTCTGCATCTACCAATACCTCATTAATTTGCGCTACAGCTACTTCGGGAACTTTTGTATCCGTTTTAGTAGAGGTAGCTTTTTTGGATTTTTTAGGAATAAAGACCCAAACCAAAAACACAATAACTAATGCAATCGTTATAATATAGCCTTGTGGCATGTTTTTTCTCTCCTTTACACCGGAATATTCCCATGTTTTTTAGCAGGACTTTCTACTCGTTTGCTTGCGAGCATCTCGAGGGCGCTAATAATACGCGGACGAGTCGAATCCGGTTCAATAACATCATCCACATAACCGCGTTTTGCTGCTTCATAGGGATTGGTAAATTTCTCGCGATATTCTTCAATTTTGTTTTGTCGTTCACCAACTGGATCATTGGCTTCTGCAATATCTTTTCTAAAGATGATATTGGCAGCTCCCTCAGGACCCATAACCGCAATTTCAGAAGTTGGCCATGCAAATACCATATCGGCACCCAAATGCTTGGAATTCATCGCAATATAAGCACCACCATAAGCTTTTCTCAAAATCACATTGATTTTCGGCACTGTTGCTTCGCTAAACGCATAGAGAAGTTTCGCACCATGACGAATGATTCCATTATGCTCTTGTGATACGCCAGGTAAATAGCCAGGCACATCGGTTAGCGTGACAATCGGGATATTAAAGCTGTCGCAGAATCTTACGAAACGAGCAGCTTTATCAGAAGAATCCACATCCAAAGATCCAGCCATAAAGTTTGGCTGATTGGCGATAATACCAATCGTAGAGCCATTCATGCGAGCAAATCCAATAACGATATTTCGAGCGAATTCACTTTGCACTTCCAAGAAATCTCCACTATCAACGATTTGAGCAATCACTTGTTTGACGTCATAGGCTTTATTCGCTCCATCTGGAACGATGGATGTTAAAGTCTCAGAAAGTCTATTTAAATCATCGGTACATTCATATACCGGTACATTTTCTAAGTTGTTCGACGGCAAGAATGAAACAAGGCGTTTTACCTTTTCAATGCATTCTTCGTCATTAGCTGCTGCAAAATGTGCGACGCCGCTCTTAGAAGCATGCGTATTAGCACCACCTAGCTCTTCAGCTGTAATGGTTTCGCCTGTAACCGATTCCACTACCTGCGGACCAGTAATAAACATTTGGCTGGTCTTTTCTACCATGAATGTAAAGTCCGTGATAGCTGGTGAATAAACGGCACCTCCAGCGCATGGTCCCATAATCACAGAAATTTGCGGTATAACGCCTGATGCCATCGTATTGCGATAAAAAATATCGCCGAAACCAGACAGCGCACTGACGCCTTCTTGAATTCTAGCTCCACCGCTATCGTTAATACCAATGATAGGCGCGCCCATTTTTATAGCCATATCCATGACTTTGCAGATTTTTTTAGCGTGCATTTCTCCTAACGATCCACCAATAACGGTAAAATCCTGCGCATACACATAAACAAGTCTGCCATCCATTGTACCGTAACCAACGACAACACCTTCGCCAGGTGCTTTGGTTTCTGCCATAGAAAATTCTGTGCAACGATGTTCCACAAACGCATCTACTTCTACGAAGCTACCTTCATCAAGTAGCATGGCGATACGTTCGCGAGCGGTTTTCTTGCCGCTTTGGTGCTGTTTATCAATCTTAGCGGTTCCTCCGCCCTGCTCAATGACAGCACGACGGTTCTGAAGATCGTTCAATTTATCATTTGTACTCATCATGAAATCTAAAACCTCCACATTATCAGAATAGCATAAGTTACTATAATACTGACAAAAATTTAACTAAAATGAGGATTTTTTTGTATAAAATCCAAATCATCGCATTTTATATTATACACAAAAAAATGAAATACTTCAAGTAGTGCTATCCTTTTTTGTCTATATTTACTTGAATTTTTACCAAATATTAGTGATTAACTCTTTTTTCTTGCTAATTTCTTAAAGCTTAACATTGAGCACGACTCACACGCCATCATAAAAACTCATACTCTTTATTATGTCGAAATTCGTAAGAAACATGTTACAAAAAAAGAAAATCATATGCAAAGGCACATGATTTTCTAAAATTATTTTTATTTTTCACACATTGCTTTATTTCGCAACTTCCTCCATAACAGCGCGAACGCCGCGTGTTACGATGCCATAGAGATAATCAGAAACTTTTGTAGCTAAACCATCAATTGTGTTAAGGTCAAGACCCCAGATAAAGTCTTTTGCTAAAACTTCTTTTACTAATTTTTCCGTCCCTTCTTTGGTGCCGTCAAATCGACTCCAAAGATCTTTATAAACCTCTAAAATCGGCATATCATCGATTATTTTATAAGGCACGCCATTGCGACTACCGATTAGAGCGTTATCCTTTATCTCCGTTCCGCGATAGAACGCGATGAGTGCAGCAAACGCAAACGACATCACGGTCGGAACCTCATGGTATTTTTCAAAGTGACCCAAAATGGTCGGCAAGTTTCTTACTTTGAATTTCGAGTTGGAGTTTAAAGATATGGTGAGGCAATAATGCTTAATGAATGGATTCGAAAATCTTTCAAATACCGAATCAGCAAAATCCAATACATCTTGTTTTGGAAGTGTCATAAGCGGAACAGCTTCTTCGTAAAGTCCTTTTTTCATGTATTTTAGAATTAATTCGTCTTTCACACATTCGCCGACGGTATCTTTTCCATCCAAAAATGCGGCTAAAACCGTCATCGTATGCGTTGCATTCAAAACACGCACTTTGCGAAGTTTATAAGGCGTCACATCATCTGTCCAAACAACATTAAGTCCTGCTTTATGGAATGGAATTTCCTCAGAGAATTTCTTCGGCGCTTCGATAGCCCAAAGTCCAAACACTTCGGAAGTATCGATAAGGTGGTCATCATAGCCGAGTTCCTTTTGAAGATCAGCTACTTCATCTCGCGGGTAACCGGTAACAATACGGTCAACCAATGTACTAGCAAAAAATGTGGATTCATGAACCCAATTTTTAAACTCTTCGCTCAATCCCCATTGGTCTATGTATTTATCCACGCATGTTTTGAGTACAGCGCCATTATTATCAATAAGCTCGCAGGATAAAATCACGAACCCTTTATTCACGTCGCCGTTAAATGCTTTGTATCTCTCGTGAAGTAGAACCGTTAATTTTCCAGGGAAAGAGCTAGGCGGTGCATCATCAAATTTATTGGATGGGTCGTACGCAATGCCGGCTTCTGTCGTATTGGAGATAATGAAACGGATGCTCTCTTTATGGGCAAGAGCTAAGTATTCGGAAAATTCGTTATATGGATTTAATGCGCGGCTGATGCAAGTAATGAGGTTTCTCTCGTAAACAGTTTTTCCGTTTTCGATGCCACGTCTAATATGCGTATAAAGGCCGTCCTGCTCATTTAACATAGGAGCGAGACCTTGCGCGATTGGCTGTACGACGACAATACTGCCGTTAAAGTAGCCATTTTGATTCAACTTATTAATCATATAATCGCAAAAGCCGCGAAGAAAATTACCTTCGCCAAATTGAATAACTTTCTCTTCTAATTTTTCTTTTGTTCCTACCGATATATTTTCTGGAAATTCGTGATTCCCTTCAAGTAATGCTCTTGATAATCTTTCCAAAACAATCATCCTTTCCTAAATCATGACAAATTTACAAATTTAAACGTTTTTATTATATAATATCTACCCCAATAAAACAAGTAGGCTTCCCCAATTATATTGATGTTTCACCTTAAAAATCCAAAACAATGATCAATTATTATTATCTATGGGAAAAATAAATTTGTTTCTCTTCCTCATATTTTCTTAGCTCTCTATCGCCTTTTTCCACATCGCTTGGAATATCCACATGCACAATAAAATTTTTCCCTTTTGGACCATACCCTAGCTCATCATCACGAAGCCTAGGTATTTCTCCCGATAATAGTTCGAAAAACCGCGCCTCGTTCCAAATTCCATCAATATGCGAATTAACTAGCTTTAAGTTTTCATCCACAACTGGGATAAAAGGAGCATAATTAATAACTTTTACATTTTTGCCTGTATACTTTAAAAAAGAAGCGTAACTTCTAAGCTGCATGGTAGGGTCCTGAATTAAAAGCATGGTGTCGTATGCAATCTGCTTTTCTTTTAGTATTTCCACAGACTTTATGGCATTATCGCCGCAATTTGTTGACCTGTTTTCTACAATAATGTCGGATGCATCAACAGCATGAAACCTTGTCAGTATATCGAAAAACAGTTCCGCCTCTGCCCTTCCACAAAAATCGATGCTGTTGTAAAGGGGACTTTTTATGATATTTTCATACAAAAATTTCGTAGAATGACCGATTCCACCACTGATTAAAATCGTTTTGCACAAATTTTCGTGGTACGCTTTAGCTGCTATTGAGGTCGTATACAAAATAGAGTTGCCGAGCAACACTAAAACATCAACTTGGGGGACTGGGCACAATTTCTGCAAAGCGAACGCTGATAATTCATCGATATCTCTCCTAGCCAAAAAAGAACTAATCCTATTGATTTCTCCTTGCCTATTCGTATTCACTCTATACCTCCCAATCACAACTTCTACTTTCTAAGCATACTATACAAGTAGAGCAGAAGCATCTGCCCTCCCTGTCCAATCAGTTGTGCTTTTAGCTAGTTATTAGCGCAGCTTATTGTTCATATAAAAAGAGCCGGGAATTTTTCCTGGCTCTTTGAATTTTACGCTTTTTCTAAGGCATCCTTTACCATATCACTGACCATCTTAGGATTGGCTTTTCCGGCAGACTTTTTCATAATCTGACCCACTAAAAATCCTAAAGCACGATCACGACCGTTTTTGTAATCCTCCACAGATTGCGGATTAGCAGCTACTGTTTCAGTCACCATCGCCAAGATTGCGCCCTCATCGTTCATCTGTGAAAGACCCATTTCTTTGATAAGCTTTTCAGGATCTTCGTCAGTCTCAAACATTTTCGTAAACACTTTTTTACCGGCGGATACACTAACCGTTTTCTTATCAATTAATGCAATTAATTTGGCGAGCTTTTTAGGTGTAACCGGGATTTCATCATAACTTTTTTCGGTTTCCTTTAACAAACGGGAAATCTCACCCATGCACCAATTGCTGACTTCTTTTGGATTCGCCCCACAGTCTACAACCTCTTCAAAATAACGTGAAAATGATTGGGAGGACGTGATAATTCCAGCATCATATTCCGGCAAATCCATCTTCTCAATATAGCGACGCATCTTCACATGCGGAAGTTCCGGGATTGTCTTCGCAATCGATTCAATCCAAGCATCATCTACCACAATCGGCATAACATTAGCTTCCGGAAAATAGCGATAGTCGTTAGAATTTTCTTTGCTACGCATGAGGAAATTCTGGTTAGCCGCATCGTCCCAACGTCTAGTCTCCTGATCAATCACGCCACCATTTTCGATGACTTCTTGTTGCCTTTTTGCCTCATATTCAATGGCACGAACGGCACCACTAAAGGTGTTGACGTTCTTCATTTCACAGCGAGTACCAAATTTGGTATCGCCCTCTTCACGAATAGACACGTTGACATCACAACGGATGGAACCTTCCTGCATTTTACCATCAGACACTTCAATATACTGCAAAATAGAACGAACTGTTTCCAAAAACACTTCTGCTTCACGAGAAGAACGAATGTCTGGCTCGGTAACTACTTCAATAAGCGGCACGCCAGCACGATTAAAGTCCAAAAGTGACCCATCCGTAATATCGTGTAATAGCTTACCAGTATCCTCTTCGATATGGATACGCGTGATGCCAATGCGGCGCTCCACGCCATCCACCATAATATCTAAATACCCTTCATAACAAAGGGGCAAATCGTATTGCGTAATCTGATAAGCTTTTCCCAAATCGGGATAGAAATAGTTTTTTCTGTCCTGTTTAGAAAATTGACGAATTTTACAATTTAAAGCTAATCCTGCTTTAATCGCATAGTTTACCACTTCTCGATTTAAAGTAGGTAATATGCCAGGAAACCCCATACAAATTGGGCAACAGTTCGTGTTAACAGGGCTCCCAAATTCATTTTTGCAAGAACAATATGCCTTTGTATTTGTTGACAACTCGGCATGTACCTCAAGACCGATGACTTTTTCGTAATTCATATCCACACCCCCTATATTTCTGGTTGAATTTTAGCAAAATCCGCTGCGGCCTCAAAAGCCGCCCCTGCACGAAACATCGCTTTTTCGTTAAAGGGTTTTGCTAAAATTTGCATACCGATAGGGAGGTTTTTGCTGTCATATCCGCAAGGCACGCTCATAGCCGGAAGTCCCGCTAAATTTATCGGTGTTGTGCAAATATCAGCCATATAGCGCTTAACAGGATCATTTTCATTCTCACCAATTTCAAAAGCCGTACTAGGCGAAACTGGCGTAATGATCACATCATATTTAGAAAATGCCTCATCAAATTTCTTAGAAACCAATGTACGAACTTTGAGTGCTTTTTTATAATAAGCATCATAGTAACCTGCGCTCAGCGCATAAGTACCCAGCATAATTCTTCTCTTTACTTCCGCGCCGAATCCTTCAGAACGCGACTTTTTATAAAGGCTGTCCAAATCCGTAATATCTTCGCTACGGAAACCGTAACGCACGCCATCAAACATGGCTAAATTGGAGCTTGCCTCTGCACAACCAATGATATAGTAAGCTGGCAGAGCGTATTTAACGGTATCCATCGAAAATTCTTCGATTTTTGCTCCCAAACTTTCATAGGTTTTTAAAGCTTTATAGATGGCATCTTTTACGTCATTATCGATATTTTCAAAGTACTCTTTGGGAACACCAATGGTAAAATCCTTACACCCTTTATTTAAATCATCCATATAATCTACCGCATAATCAACAGTGGTACTATCATATGAATCGAGTCCCGACATTTCGGATAAAACCAAAGCCGCATCGCCAACATTTTGCGCTAAAACACCTGCTTGATCGAGCGAGGATGCATAGGCAACCAATCCATAACGCGAAACACGTCCATAGGTAGGTTTGACGCCAACTACGCCGCAGTATGATGCAGGCTGACGAACCGATCCGCCCGTATCTGTACCAATCGAGTAAACCGCCATATCTGCTGCCACGCATGCCGCACTTCCGCCTGAAGATCCGCCAGAAACGCGACCCAAATCATAAGGATTTTTCGTCACGCCAAAATAGGAAGTCTCGGTCGAAACGCCCATAGCGAACTCGTCCAAATTGACTTTTCCCAAAATAACACTGCCAGCACCCTCCAACTTATTCCATAAAGTTGCACTGTAAGGCGGTATAAAATTGCCCAAAATTTTCGATGCGCATGTTGTTTTAATCGACTTCGTGCAAATATTATCTTTCACACTCATCGGAACGCCGCATAATGGTGAAACATTCTCACCTGATGCTAGTTTTTCATCTGCCGCGTTAGCCGCCGCCAAGGCTTCTTCTTCGGTGACGGTAATATAGGCATGCACCTTTTCGTCTTTGCCTTTAATCTTCTCTAAATAGTCTTTCGTCACCTCAACAGAGGAAATCTCTTTATTATTTAACTTATTTGATAATTCTTGTATGGTCATAATGGCCTCCTACTCTACAATTTTTGGCACTTTATAGCATCCCGCATATTTTTGGGGTGCGTTTGCCAAAAGTTCGTCGCGGTCAAACGAAGGCTTTATCACATCATCACGCAATACATTCACGTTTTGCGTGATGTGTTCCATACTATCAATCTGATCCGTATCGATTTTATTAAGCTGATCGGCAAAATCCACAATAGACTGCATTTCGCCGGTTAGTTTTCCACATTCTTCATCGGTAACTTCCAATTTTGCCAAATCGGCAATATGCAAAATCACTTCTTTTGTTACTTTCATGCGCCTGTCTCCTCACATCTTAAGTTTCACATTCTAACATTTACCTATTATTATACGATATTTTCTATCATGATTCAATCATTTTTTGAAACTCTGCTTCATCGATAACTTGAATTCCAAGCTCTTCAGCTTTCGTAAGCTTACTGCCCGCCTCTTCGCCAGCTAGTACATAGTTTGTTTTCTTAGAAACCGAACCTGCCACTTTACCGCCAAAATCCTCGATGATTTGTGCGGCTTCATTTCGCTTATATGTGGGAAGCGTTCCCGTTATCACAAATGTCTGCCCAGAAAATCGCTGATCGGATATAACTGTCTCGGCCGCTTTCATATTGACGCCAGCGTTTTTAAGGTCCTCAATCAGCTCTCGGTTTTGCTCGATACTAAAATACTCCACCGCACTTTGAGCCATTTTTCCACCAATTTCATGAATACTGCAAAGCGTGTCCATATCGGCTTCCATGAGCTTGTCCATGTCGCCAAAATGCGCCGCTAAAATCTTGCCAGCTTTTACGCCGATAAATCGGATACCCAAACCATAAATCAGCCTATCTAATGAATTTTCTTTGGAGCGTGCAATGGCATTAACCAAATTTTGCGCCGATTTATCACCGAGTTTCTCCAAATGCACAATATCGTCTTTCTCTATCCTATAAATATCGGAAACCTTTTTAATAATGCCCTCATCCAAAAACTTTTGGATAATCGCCGGACCCAAACCCTCGATATCCATGGCATCGCGTGAGCAAAAATGGATGATATTTCGCTGTATTTGTGCGGGGCAGTTTGTTCCCGTGCATTTCGTAGCGGCTTCGCCCTCTTCGCGCACCACTTTCGCCCCACATTCTGGGCAAACTTCTGGCATAAAAAATTCTCGTTCTTCTCCCGTACGTTTTTCTTTCACAACAGACACAATCTCGGGGATAATATCACCCGCTTTTTGTACAATAACATGGTCGCCGATTCGAATGTCCTTATCGCGTATGTTATCGATATTATGGAGAGTGGCACGCGACACAGTTGACCCCGCTAAACGAACTGGCTCAATTAACGCGTTCGGCGTCAGTGTACCAGTTCTACCCACCTGCACATAAATGTCCACAATGGTGCTTTCTTTTTGCTCAGCCGGAAACTTGTAAGCCACCGCCCATTTAGGAAATTTTGAAGTAGAACCTAAGAGGTTTCGATAGGCGAGATTATTGACTTTTACAACCGCTCCATCAATATCATAAGGTAGCTCTCCTCTTTTATCCGCTATTTGCTGTATCTCTGCACAAACCGCGTCGATGTTATCTAAAACAAGACTTCCGTTCACGGTTGGAAATCCAAACCTTTGAAGCATCGAAAGCCCCTCTGCATGGGTAGGCGGTTCGTTTTCGCTCATCCTCTGAATGTTAAATACGAAAATACTTAAGTTTCGCTCGGCTGTGATTTTCGAATCGAGTTGGCGAAGCGATCCTGCCGCCATATTACGCGGATTCGCAAAAAGCGGCAATTCACTTAATTCCCTTAGTTCATTGATTTTTTCAAACTCTTTTTTTGAGATATACACCTCGCCGCGCACTTCCAAAAAATGCGGTGCGTTTTTTATAAAAAGCGGGATACTCTTAATCGTGCGCAGATTCGTCGTTACATCTTCGCCCACATTTCCGTCACCACGAGTTGACCCCCTCGTAAACTGCCCGTCCTCATACTCTAAAGATACAGAAAGGCCATCAATTTTATGTTCCACCACGTATTCTACCGCGCTACTGCCAATCGCATTTTCCACACGTCTGGCAAAATCCTTTACCTCACTCAGTGAAAACACGTCCTGCAAACTTTCCATTTTCACTTCATGCACAACGGTCGTAAACCCTGCTAAAACAGCGCCGCCCACACGCTGAGTAGGTGAATTCGCCGTAATGAGTTCAGGAAACTCTTTTTCCAGCTTTTTAAGCTCATTCATTTTGCTATCATATTCATAATCGCTAATGGCGGGATTGTCATAGACATAATATCGTTTGGAATTTTCGTCTAAACTTTCTCGCAAGGATTCGATTTGTTTTTTGGCTTCTTCTACTTGCATAATCTCTCCTTCTACTTTTGCATCAGTGCAATCATTGCTTTCGCGCATATTTTGGCGTTCTTTATAAGGCTTTCTTCCGTGATGAATTCGTTTGGCATATGAATGTTGCCTTCGCTGCCATCACCGAACGATGCACCAAAAGCCACCGCACAAGGACCCATGACTCTGGCGTACGTACCGCCTGCCATGGATACCGGCTTTCCATCTTTACCGGTACTTTCTTCATATACGGCACGTAATTTCGAAATAAGTTCGCTGTCCTCTTCCACATAGAGGGGATTTAAGTTTTCCTCTACGGTAAGTGTCAACTGCTTTAAAGCATCTTTCAATTGGGCTACAATTGCCTCTCCATCTGCCGTAACCGGATACCTTATATCAATACAGGCTTCGCCTTTGCCGCCTTCAAAAATCACTTTTCCTATATTAAGCGTGAGCGGTTTCGAAATAGAATCGCACATGGCAATGCCAAGAGATTTTCCGTCGGTTTCCGTTTTAAAACGGTCGGCAATTTCCAAAAAAGCTTTGCCCGCTCTTTCTCCATAAGTATCTGCCACAAACAACATCAAATTTAATACCGCGTTAAATCCATATTCGGCAACACTTGCATGAGACGCTCTGCCTGTTGACGAAAGTTTCAATTCACCGCGCACCATCTCCGCTATGATCTGGCATTCTCCATTTTGATAGGTTTTGGCCTTTTCATTTAACGAATCAATGTCCACGTTTCTATCGTCTATGATACAAAAAGCATACGACGGCACCGCGTTATACACAAGACCACCATAGAACTTTTTCACAACGCTATCGTATCCTTTGAATTTGCCTAAAATATTGAGAATTCCCGATTCACTGTTTGCCATCGGATAGTCACCGTCCGGCGAAAACCCAAGCGTCGGATAAGGCTCCTTTTTAAAATAATAGCTTAAGTCCGTCATGCCAGTTTCTTCGCCGGAACCGATGATTAAACGCAGTCTGCGGTCGCCTGTAAGACCTAACTCACGGAGCGCTTTCATGGCATAGAGCGCACAAATTGCCGGACCTTTATCGTCACTGACGCCACGACCATAAATTTTGCCATCTTTTTTCGTTAAAGTAAACGGTTTGCTGTCCCATCCTTCGCTGGCTGGTACCACGTCTACATGAACTGCTACCCCCACATATTCATCACCACTGCCGTACTCAGCATGACCGGCGTATCCATCACAATTATAGGTGTCAAAACCCATATCCTCTGCAAGCTTTAATACATAAGAAAGCGCCCTGAAAGAGTCCACACCAAAGGGCATCCCCTCCTTTTTGCTACTGCTTACACTGGGAATCTCCACAAGGTGCGTTAAATGATACAATAGTTCGTCCTTATAACTATCTATCTTTTCTTCGATTTCTTTACTAAATGTCACGTCAAATCCTCATTTCTTACGGGGAATAAAAAGTCGGTCTTCGCTAATACCTAATTTTTCTATCATACTAATCGGATAATCTAACATACAACACTGCTTTAAAAGATGGCAATCCGAACCCATCGAGAACATAGTGCCGCTCTCTTTCGCTACCTTTAAAAATTCTTCATGTGGCTCATGCGGATTTTGCCATAAATTGCTGATTTCAACAGCAACATGATATTTTAGACACAAATTAATAACTGCTCTGTCCCAATCACGCCTAAATGGTGTATCCCCCATCGTCTCATAGATTGGGTTAACTGTTGCATGCCCCAAAATATCAATCCGCTGGGTTTTCATCGTTTGTTCAATCGCCTTTAACATGTTACCCAAGTATTCTTCCAAGCGTTCGCTTTCAAAATTGGTTGTATAATTATCGCGAGCGCCACTTCGATAGCAAAAATAATCGGAAAAATACAGTTTTCCCTCTCTGTCATCTAACGAGTGAATGCTAGCAATCACATAATCAATCTTGTTTTGGGTACTGTCAGGCAAATGATAATCTTCACCAATATTGGCTTCTACACCGACAAACGCGTCAGTTTTTCTCACATAATCCACATAGCGTTCAATTTTTTCTAGGGTATCATTGCCGCCTGCGAAAATATGATCGGAAAATCCCAATCCATAACCTTTTTCCTGCGCTGTTTTTAATAAATACTCCACCGTAGCTTCCCCATCGGAGAAAGTGGTATGGGTATGTAAATCATAATATTTCATGTTACCCTCCTAATCGATAGGAACGAGTGTTGTGGCATTCTTATCATAAATTTTATCCAGTATTTGCTTCTTTAACCCTAATGAGTTTAAAAATTCCTGCATGGAGTTATCAAGTGTATCGCGACCAAAACATGTTCTGTCCTGAAATTCGTCCAACAGTTCTTTTGTAAAAGATACGTCGCGCTTTAGAGCATTTAGTGCAGATGAACCCGACAAATCCAAATAAAAATTATCATAGGTATGGAGGAGTTTAATGAGCTTTCCTCCGGGCACAATAGGTGCCTTTGGATAGTACGCTTTATTATACAAATCATCACCCGAGATATGTGCCCAAAATCCTTGGCTATGTCCAAAAAACACAGTATCAGGGCATCGTTTCAATGCTTGTTCAAATGCATCAATACCACCGCCGTACCAAAAATCCAAAAAGGGTGTATTGCTTTCTCCCAAAATCCCATACTCCATCTCAACGATAACAGGAATTCTGCGCCTCGCGCAAAATTTAAACATAGAAATCGCTTCCGCATTATCGTAACACATGCGAAATTTCATGACACCGTATACCGAAACCCCGTATAAAGCAATGGCCTCTTCCATACGAAAGATTGAATCTGCTTTGCGTGGATCTGGTGCGTAACCAATGATAAACCTGTGATCTTTGTCATCAAAATTGATGGAACTTGGAAAAGGAAGTGGTTTCGTGGTTTTCATCGTAACATTTTTTTCGTTATCTGGTGTTTCCACTGTCAAAAGCCACGTCTTGTCAATCCCACACTTGTCCATATTCGCAATCATTTCTTCAAAAGTCAATCCATAACAGCTGCCCTGTGTATGTATATCAATAATCACAAAAATCCCACCTCACTTTACCATTATTCTTTTACAAAAGGGCTGTTAGGAAAAATCCCACAGCCCTTTTTTGAAAGTCGAAAATATGACCAACATATTTTTTAAATATTTAAAAATTCGTTTACCATTTGAGGCATTTCGTCTTTTTCACAAGCAATGTTGAAAATCGTTAATTTGTTCTTTAACTCAGCTAAAGACTTAGGTGCACGAAGACCTGATTTCTCAGCTAACTCAGCAAGCAAGGTGAATTCATCCTTACCAGCAACGCTTTCAATGCCATCCATTGCCATTAAAACGCTTTGGCTGAACTTAAAAGGACTAGCAGTAGACGCAATAACCGTTTTGGTTTTATCGCCGGTCTCAGCCACATATTTATCATAAACATTTTTAGCCACAGCTGTATGCGTATCCATGACATAGCCGTACTCTTTTTCGGTTTCGGATATGCTCGCAAATGCAGCCTCATCATCACAGAAACCAGCCCACATAATCTCCTGGATCTCAGATAAAAGCGCATTATCTACTTTGTATTCGCTCTTCTCTTTTAAGTCGCTCATATACCCTTTGACCTTTTCACTTCCTGCTAGTAGATATAAAAATCTCTCTAAGTTGCTGGAAATTAAAATGTCCATCGAAGGAGATGCGGTTGTAAAAAACTTGCGGTTCTTATTATAGAGTCCTGTATTAATAAATTCGGTTAATACATTATTTTTATTAGAAGCACAAATTAATTTGTTAATCGGAAGACCCATTAATTTGGCATAGTAAGCAGATAGAATGTTACCAAAGTTACCAGTTGGCACACATACGTTAATCTTATCTCCACTCTTAATTTCATCGTTATGCAGCATATCCGCATAAGCTGAAAAATAATACACAATCTGCGGAACCAGACGTCCCCAATTGATGGAATTAGCCGAAGACAAAACAAAATTATTGTTTGCCAAAAATTCTTTATATTCTTCGTCTGTAAAAATGGTTTTTACACCATTTTGTGCATCATCAAAATTACCTTCCACAGCAGCAACACCAACGTTATTACCTTCTTGTGTCACCATCTGCAATTTTTGAATTTCACTAACACCGCGTTTCGGATAAAACACGATAATACGCGTACCGTTTACATCTTTAAAACCTTCTAAAGCGGCTTTGCCGGTATCGCCCGAAGTCGCAACTAAAATAACAACTTTACGTGTCTCGCCTGTTTTGCGAATAGAAGTCGTTAAAAGGTGTGGCAAAATTTGAAGTGCCATGTCTTTAAATGCGCAAGTGGGACCATGCCACAATTCCAAAAAATAAGTTTCATCATTTAATTTATAGAGCGGTGCTATATTTTCTGTTTCAAACCTTTCTTTGCTGTAAGCTTTGGTGATACAATCCTTTAGCTCTTCTTCTGTAAAATCATCTAAAAACTTAGAGAGAACATCATATGCCCTTTCTTGATAGCTTTTTTTTGCCATTCTTTCTATTTCTAAAGAAGAAAGAGACGGTATCTGTTTCGGAACAAACAACCCCCCCTCTTCAGACAGACCTTGTTTGATAGCCTGCGCAGAAGATAAATCAATTTGTTCATTCCTCGTACTTTGATAACGCATTTTATAACCTCCAAATTTTTGTAAACGCAATAAAAGGGAGAAACTTTGAAGAAAGCATCTCCCTTTGGCTTGAAGCATTTATGTAACTTTCAAATGCTCGCCACTATATATATTTCTTAATGCTTTCTGGTAATTCAGATACATCATTGCTAATCGTAATAAAAAAGGAAATGTTAAAGTCAGACGACAATTTTTCAATGGCTTCCATGAATTTATCTAAAAAGCTTAAATCATCATTACAAATCTTTGTTAAGCTATCGATATAAATTGTGGATGTATCGTAGTCCTGCGAAATAAGACCACACAAAAAACCATAAAAGGAAGTAAAATACTGAATATCAAACTCGCCCGTATCAACCATTCGGACTGTGTGATTAATGTCATAGATATGCCTTTTGGTATTATTGCTGATAAAGACGATATGACCATCAGCAATATTAACGGAACTATTCGCATTCTCAATAAGTGTCTTGGTTTTTCCACTGCCTTTTTTACCCACAACTAGCTTTATCATGAAAACCACTCCCTTTTTAATTTTGTATAGTCCTTTAACTTAGGATACTATATTTAACAAATAAATTCAAGTGGTTTTTATAAGATTATCTTTCCTCTAAAGCTTTTTTTCTATCTTCATATCCAGGCTTGCCGATTAGAGCAAACATGTTCTTCTTGTATTCTTCTACGCCCGGTTGATTGAAAGGATTTACCGCCATTAAATTGCCGCTTATAGCAACTGCTTTTTCAAAGAAGTAAACCAAATATCCAAAATTGAACTCATCTAATTTAGGAACATTTACGACAAAGTTCGGAACGCCGCCATCATTATGAGCAAGCAAGGTTCCCTCAAAAGCTTTGTGATTTACGAAATCAAGCGTTTTTCCAGCAAGGAAATTAAGGCCATCCATATTGTCCTTTTCTTCTTTAATAGCAACGTCCAATTTCGGGCTTCCTACATTGATAACCGTCTCAAAGATATTACGCAGACCATCTTGGATATATTGACCCATAGAATGCAAATCGCTCGAAAAATCAACTGCTGCTGGATATATGCCTTTTTGATCTTTTCCTTCGCTCTCACCGAAAAGCTGTTTCCACCATTCATTGAAATAGTGTAAATCTGGTTCATAGTTTACCAAGATTTCTGTGGTTTTATTCTTTCTATACATAATATTACGGACAGCCGCATACTGATAAGCAGCGTTTTCTTTCAAACTTCTCTTGGAAAAATCAACAGATGCTTCCTCGGCACCTTTCATCATGGCATCAATATCTGCTCCGCTTACGGCAATTGGAAGTAGTCCAACAGCTGTTAAAACGGAATAACGTCCGCCAATATCATCCGGCACAACAAATGTTTCAAATCCTTCGTTATCAGCTAAAGTCTTTAAAGCACCTTTTTCTTTATCGGTTGTGACAAAAATTCTATCTTTTACTTCTTCTTTGGAGTATTTTTTCTCTAAAAATTCTTTGAATACACGGAATGCAACAGCAGGCTCTGTCGTTGTACCAGATTTTGAAATAACATTAACGGATACATCTTTGCCTTCCACTAATTTTAATAGCTCTGCTAGATAAGAAGAACTCAGGCTGTTTCCTGCAAAATAGATTTGCGGCGTTTTTCTATCTTCAGCCTTTTTGTTATTATAAAATACACCATTAATAAATTCGATAGCGCATCTAGCACCCAAATAAGAACCACCAATACCGATTACAATGAGTATATCGGAATTGTTCTTAATTTTTTCTGCTGCTTTTTTGATGCGAGCAAATTCATCTTTATCATAATTAGAAGGAAGATTAACCCATCCCAAAAAATCGTTCCCGATACAAGTACCATTGTGTAACATGTCATGATACATGCCAACAACTGGCTCCATGGCATCAAGTTCTGATTCGTCAAAAAACGGCAATGCGTTTTTATAACTAAATGTTAATTTGTTCATTTATTTTTCCTCCACATACTATTTTTTTCTCTATTAGCTACTATATTACAAATTCCCTTTGAAATCAACATAAATCGTATGAAAAAATTAAGATTTCGTCATTTTTGTTAACTTTTACGACAAATTAATACAAAAACATCGAACTTTAGTTTCCTTATTATAATATGATACCCAGATGCCGTAAAATAAACAGGCTACTTTTTAAAAAAACAACATATGATAAAAGAGGACTTCTCACCTTCTTTTATGTAGGAGGTTTTTATATGTCAAATGAAAGTTCAAATGATGCTAACAAAACGAATAAATGTAATCCTTGCCATAATGGTGTATCGGCTAACGAGAATCTTGTCCTATTTGCTACCAATCTTGCCTTTGCTATATCTCGAGGCTTGTCCCTGAAGGGATTAGCTACCCTCACAAATATTTTATTTATAACCTATGAAACACTATCTTCTATTTTAGTTCAACGAAGACTCGATTGCCCAACACCAAAAGAGGAATTTCCAACAGTACCCCCACAATCCTCACGAGAACGTACAGAACGCACGGTAGCACGCCCCAAAAAAGGCACGGAAAAACACCAAACTCTCTAAATCCCGCCGATTCATTTTCAAATATTAAAGCTATTTTGAGAAATCAGGAGATATTTCTACATAATTTCTATATTTGCCATCAAATTGACTTATTTAGCAAAAATTGAAATTTGATAATCCTTGAGCGTTAAACTATATTATAAGTTGTTAGCACTCATGTTAAATGAGTGCTAACTCAATCCAGAATACACTTTATTTATAGGAGGTTGTTTTTTATGAATATTAAACCATTGGGTGATAGAGTTGTCGTAAAAATGGTTGACACGGAAGAAACCACAAAAAGCGGAATCGTTCTTCCTGACAGCGCTAAAGAAAAACCACAAGTTGCTGAAGTTGTAGCCGTTGGTCCTGGCGGAATGGTAGAAGGTAAAGAAGTAAAAATGGAAGTTGCTGTTGGTGATAGAGTTCTTTTGAGCAAATATTCCGGCACAGAAATCAAACTTCATTCTGATGAATATACCATTGTTCGTCAATCTGATATCCTGGCAAAAGTAGAAAACTAAGATAAAATCTTTTCATACAATAAACAAAACAAGGAGGAATTTTAATTATGGCAAAAGACATCCTATACGCCGAAGAGGCTAGACGTGCATTGCAAAATGGTGTAGATACACTTGCAAACACCGTAAAAATTACATTAGGTCCAAAAGGTAGAAACGTTGTTTTAGATAAAAAATATGGTTCTCCCCTTATCACAAACGATGGTGTAACCATTGCAAAAGAAATCGAATTAGAAGATGCGTTTGAAAATATGGGCGCACAACTTGTTCGTGAAGTTGCTACGAAAACCAACGACATCGCTGGTGATGGTACAACAACCGCTACTTTATTGGCACAAGCTTTGATTCGTGAAGGCATTAAAAATGTGACATCTGGTGCAAACCCGATGATACTTAAAAAAGGAATTCAAAAAGCTGTTGATACTGCTGTTGAGACCATTAAGGCAAACAGCAAAAAAGTAAACGGCAAACAAGATATTGCTCGTGTTGCTTCCATCTCCGCTTCCGACGAAACTGTTGGCGATTTGATTGCAGACGCTATGGAAAAAGTAACAAGCGATGGCGTTATCACGTTGGAAGAGTCCAAAACAGCTGAAACATATAGCGAAGTCGTAGAAGGTATGCAGTTTGACAGAGGTTACATCACCCCTTACATGTGCACCGATACTGAAAAAATGGTGGCTGAATTAGATAGCCCTTACATTTTAATCACCGACAAAAAAATTGCCAATGTTCAAGATATCTTGCCTCTTTTAGAGCAGATCGTTCAACAAGGCAAAAAACTTTTGATCGTTGCTGAAGACATCGAAGGTGAAGCTCTTACCACTTTGATTGTTAATAAACTTCGTGGAACCTTTACCTGTGTCGCTGTAAAAGCTCCGGGATTTGGTGACAGACGTAAAGAAATGCTCCAAGATATTGCTACCTTAACAGGTGGTACCGTTGTTTCTAGTGATATCGGTTTAGAGTTAAAAGATACCGCAATTGAACAACTTGGAACAGCTAAACAAGTGATCGTTCAAAAAGAAAATACGATCATTGTTGATGGTGCTGGAAAATCAGAAGACATCAAAGCAAGAGTTGGACAAATTAAAGCTCAAATCGAAGAAACCACTTCTGAATTTGACAAAGAAAAATTGCAAGAAAGATTAGCTAAATTAGCTGGTGGCGTTGCTGTTATCAAAGTTGGTGCAGCTACCGAAACCGAAATGAAAGAAAAGAAACTCCGCATTGAGGACGCTTTAGCCGCTACCAAAGCTGCTGTTGAAGAAGGCGTTGTTGCAGGCGGTGGTACAGCATACGTTAATGCAATCGCGTCTGTATCGGCTCTGTTAGCAGATGCACACGGTGACGAAAAGACTGGTATTCAAATTGTTCTAAAAGCTTTAGAAGAGCCAGTTAAGCAAATCGCTACCAATGCAGGATTAGAAGGTTCTGTTATTATTGATAAAGTCAAAGCCGAAAAACCAGGTATTGGTTTCAATGCTTTAACAGAAGAATATGTAGATATGATTGCAACTGGTATTGTAGACCCAACAAAAGTAACCAGAAGCGCTCTTCAAAATGCAGCAAGCGTAGCTGCTATGGTTCTTACTACTGAAAGTTTAGTAGCTGATAAACCTGCTCCAGAACCTGCTATGCCGGCAATGCCGCCACAAGGTCCTGGCATGTATTAATCGATAAAAACAACTGAAATAGTCAAAAAGGGCTCCTAATTTTAGGAGTCCTTTTTCTGTTTAGTCATTTATAGGATAATCGTGTAAGGTTCTTAGTAGCCGTTAGATTTAGATATATTTTTATGTATTGGTTATGTCTTTAAGCGTTCCGCTTTACCAGCTACCGTAACAACGCCCACTGGGCTATCTTACAATCTTCTCTAACTTGTAAACAGCCGTATCACAATCTTAAAAAGGATTAACCAATTGACCCTATCTCAACGTAAGACATCCAAAGGGAACTCTTTCTCTTTGGCGCACTTTTCTTCCTCTTCTTTTCTTGTGGGAGAAAAGAAGAGGCTGCCAGCGGCTTACTAGCATATAAACACAACTCGAACTAACGGCTGTTATAATTCTATCCCCATCAAACATAAAGTAAGCGTTGATACAATATCTGTATCAACGCTTATTTTGTGCAACTATAATCGGCAGCCATCGTACTATTACGACTTTTTTTAGCCGCATATAAGGCTTGATCTGCTTGATTAATAAATTCATCAATAGACGATACGCTAGAAGGAATCATGGTATTAACCCCCACGCTAATTGTCACGTACGGGGATATGGAAGAATAGGCGTGTGGGATATTCAGTTCTTCCACTTTTTTTCTAATTTGTTCGGCAAGTTTCCATGCACATTCTTTTTCCGTGCTGGGTAGTATAACCGCAAATTCCTCTCCACCATATCTAGCCACCGTATCAAAATGACGCTTGCAGACCAGTAAGACCTCCGCCACCTTCTTTAAGCATTCGTCACCTTCCCTATGCCCATACGTATCATTAAACAACTTAAAAAAGTCTATATCAATCATCAGGAATGATAGAAATCTTAATTGGTCCCTACATCGATTCCATTCCGATTCAATCATTTTGTCAAACATGAACCGATTAAAAATTCCCGTTAAACCATCGGTTTGAGATAGCTTCTCAAGCTTTTGATTCGCTTTCTCCAATTCCATATTGATTCGTCCTAATTCATCACTTTTTTCTTGTATTATCTTGGCGTCATTGAATGATTTCATTTGCCGTTTATATCTCATATAGGATATAGCCCACGATATGGTGATAAAACCAGTGGCGTTTATCGTGTTTCCAAATACCCAATCGCTCGTAGAAAAGAAAGGCAAAAAGCAAAGAAACACAGTATTAACACAAGAATATATGATTAAAATCACATATGGCTTATACAAAGGAGTTACGGCGACTGCTAAAACAGCTACAGTATAGACAATAATCTGTCCGCTTGATATCTGATCCAGCAGAGATATTCCGGCACACCATAATAGTATAAAGCTGGCATAAAGCACACCTAACACATCGATGCTTTTCCCATAATGAGATATATCCTTCCCAAACTTGATAAATAGCCATAAAAATATGATCATGACCCCTAGCATGATGACATACATAACAGCATACCATAAATTCAGATTTTTAAATATATCGTTTTTCTGGTCAATATAAGAAGCAATTAGAATCATAATTTCTAAAAAAATAAAAACGGAAGATGTTACTTTACCTCTAGAAATATTTAATCTATTGATATCTTCTTCGAACTTAGCCTTATCAGAGTCAGGCACGTCAACAAATAAAAACCCTTTTATCAATGATATAGCTTTAAAAAACACTTTTTTTATGCCCATTTTCACGCGTTCTATGGCATACTTAGGAACATCTATACCACAAAAAGCTTCCTCCCCCTGTGCCTAATATAATGAATCTAGTGCTCAAGGATATTCGCCTATTGAGAATTTTAATTGCTATTTCCTTATTATCATTATACAAC
>Ga0183100_1000666_pt1 | contig 23431 bp, 22 predicted proteins | sample Biomet2_FD_127789 | JGI IMG/M metagenome (GOLD analysis project Ga0183100, IMG submission 127789) | Microbial communities from bioreactor (seeded with anoxic lake sediment) at LBNL, California, USA - Biofuel metagenome 2 | ecosystem: Engineered > Bioreactor > Anaerobic > Unclassified ...
TGCGGACCTCAGCGGAGCAGTACTTGAGGACACACGATTCCAATCAATTTCAGCGCTCAACACTCTAGAGCTATCATTCCGAAGTAGAGGAACAGGAACGGGATGACCAGGGCGAGCACCCGCAGCACCCCGGCCGCGGCCCGGTAGTCCGGACCGAAGAGCAGCAGGATGACCGGCTCCGCCGCCAGGTACAGCATCACGGTGAGCGGGGCGGCGGCGATGCACAAGAGCCGCACCAGCCGCATGAGGTGCTGGGCATAGCCCGCCTCGTCGCGCCCGGCGGCGCAGCGGGCCATGACGGGCAGCCACGCCCCGGCCAGGATGTATGGGATGAGCCACAGGCTGTAGACGATGCGCGAGGCCACCGTGAACATGCTCAGGTCTATGGACGTGGCCCAGGCCTGCAGAAAGAGCACGCTGCAACGCAACAGCGCGTCGAACACGAACATGAGCAGCGCAATGGGCAGCCCTTGGCGCAAAAACTCCCGGCCAGCGCCCGGCGCGGTCGTCCGGCTGAGCGGGGCCAGCCGCAGGGAGACGATAAACACCAGAGCCACCACCGGGACATAACTACCCAAGCGGGCCAGCGCCATGGGCAACAGGCCGGAGTGCACCACGCCGGAGTAAGCAACGAAGGCTGTGAACAGGCAGAAGCACACGGGTTGCAGCAGCCCCGCCACGCCCTCCCAGACCATTCTTTCACAGCCGCGGAACACGCCGTAGGCCGTCAGAACGTAGGAGAGCATGATGTTCGCCAGCCCAAGTATGGCCACGGCGGCGAAGGTCTGCTCGCCGTCGCTCAGCACCAGGCCCACTCCTAAAATCGTCATGTAGCAAACGGCGCTGAGGCCGACCTTGAGCTTGAGGACCGTGGCATGGACCACACCGGCCCGGGCCCGGTCGCGGGCGATCTCCCGCGTGACGATGATGTTCAGGCCGCCGTCGGCCGCGTAAATGACGAAAAGGGTCAGCTCCTGGGCGAAGGAGTACTGCCCGAACACCGCTGGCCCCAGGCTGCGAGCGGCGATGATGAAACCTAGGAACTGCAGGGGGATGCTGAGAATATTGCCGATGAGCGAGGCCGATGCGTTCTTGAGCATCCCCGCCAGACGGCCGTTCCCCTTCGGCGCTGCGGCCGCAATCTCGGACATGTCGGACCCTCGGCTCCGCTAGGCCATGTCGATGACGCAGCGGCCAGCGGACTGGCCGTTTTTCATACGCTCGATTGCGGTATTGATGTCCGTGAGGGGATAACGCTCGGTGACCAGCGGGGCCAGCCGCAGCCTTCCTGCCTGCGCCAGTTTGGCGTAGCGGGGAATGTCCACGGTTGGGTCGCCGTCGCCGCCGTGGGTGCCGACGAGCACCTTTCCGAAGTGCAGCGGCAGGGAGTGGATGGTGATGTCTTTGTCCGCCCGGGGCACGCCGATGAGGACGGTGCGGCCCTGCGGCTGGGTGATCCTATAAGCCAGGGCGATGAGATCGGTGTTGCCGGTGTTGTCCGCGACGACGTCCGCCCCCGCCGGTCCCACGGCGGCGGCGATGGCCGCAGCCAGATCGTCCAGGGCGAGCCCGCGGGAGTTGATGGTGTGCGTGGCGCCAAGCTCGCGCGCCAAGGCGAGCCGGTTGTCGTGGATGTCCACCGCAACGATGGGGTGGCAGGTGGTGAGGGCGGCGGCCTGCACGACGTTCAGCCCCACGCCGCCGGCGCCGAGCACCACGACGCTTTCTCCGATTTTGAGGCCCGCGGTGTTCACCATGGCGCCGAATCCGGTGGTCACGGCGCAGCCCAGAAGCGGCGCGAGTTCCATATCGAAGTCCGGCGGCAGCTTGGTCAGCCGGTTTTCAGAGACCACGGCGTGGGCGTTGAAGGTTGTGACCCAGCCGGCGTTCAGCTTCCGGCCCCGCCACTGGTAGGCCGCTGGCGCGGCTTCGCTGCCGCTGCCCTTGCGCCAGTGCATCACGACCCGGTCGCCGGGGCGCACATTGCGCACGCCTTGGCCGGTTTCCAGCACCTCGCCCGAGCCTTCGTGACCCAGCAGATGCGGCAGGTATTTGTCCGGGCCCTTGATCCCGGCAATCTCGCCGAGCTGCGAGCCGCAGATACCGCTGTACAGCACGCGGACCAGCACCTGACCGCATTCCAGATGTTCGGGAAGGGATATTTCGTCCACAACGAGAGGGGCGTTCTGCTCGACGAGGATCGCCGCTCGCGTGGTTTTGGGATGGCTCATAATTGCTCCGTGGTGTTCATGACAGAATGTGGTCCAGGGGGAGGAGGGACAAAATTCGCGCCGACATGCTCCTGGGGCGCAAGGAACTGGCATGTTGTGGCTGTGATTCACCCGGGTAGCCGCTAAAAATATCGCAGGGTAGCAAGCGTCTTTTACGAACGACCCCGTAGAAAATCTTGCAGTTCAATTAGTTGCAGGCTATATAGTTCGCCTCTGCGAAGGTTGTCAATAAAACACCATAATGCCCTTGCCTCAGTCCATCTCATACCGCTGAAGGCAATCCGAGCCAGCAGAGGAAGGAGGTTCCATGCGTTCAGCCCTATGGTGCCTCGGAGTCTTAAGTTTCGCCTTTTTGTGCCATATCGTCTTGTGGCATATCCGTAGGCCAGTGGCGCAACGTGCAGTACTTCTGCGCATTTTTTGTGCTTTTTTTGTCAGCTTTGCCGTGGCATCAGTCTTGTTTTCTCTTGTCAGTGCTTGGGAGTTCATCCATATAGCCCTTTGCTACATTCCATTTTCCCTAGCATACATTGTGTTGTTCTCGGCCATTGAGGCCGACAGTCCTTCTTTGACTATGGTCAAATTCGTAGCCGCTGCTGGAGCGTCCGGTCGTAGCGCGCAGGAATTCACAGAGATAATCAACGATGAGTCACTGCTGATGGCTCGCATTAGCGCAATGGTGCAGGATGGCATGGTTCATTGCAAAGGTGACATGCTGTATATTACGCCTAAAGGCGTAGCCATGGCGCGCTTTTTCCTTGTGGTGGAGCACATTCTCAACCTGAAACAAGGAGGCTGAAGTGGACTCGCCGATGCTTGTGCTCGCGCCGGTTTTCGCCACCACAGTGGATGTGGTCGTCCACTTGCTATTGTCGCACTTGCTGCCACGTGGTCAACAGCGAAAAGCTATTGTTTTAAGCTTTGCGGCTGGGCTGATCGCGCTTATATGGCTAACCATGCGATCCCTGCCGCAGGAAGTGGTAATGGGCGATAAGACGGCCCTCTTTATCTTGAATCTCGCGGCGTATTGGGGATTTGCGTTTGGTTATTTCGCCGTGGTCAACCTGAACATAGCCTCGTTGCGCATCCGCATTCTCAAGGAATTGCTGGCCAGCCCTAAGCACTCAATTGATTTACGGGGGCTATTTTCACGCTATGGCGCAGCAGAAGTGCTCCATCTGCGCCTCATACGGCTTACCGAAGGCAAACAGCTTGTGCTGGTGGACGGTCGCTATCACACGGGAAAGCCGGTTTTCCTCGCAATCGCTCGCGTTATGGATCTCCTCAAGTGGCTCATCCTGGGGCCAGCAGGCGTGCGCAGATTTACTTCGAAATCATCTTCGCAAGAGCACCCCCAAAAAACTGTAATGTAGTAACAACGCCAGGAGAAGCGCCTCATGGAAGATACCCAGACGATAACGCAAAATTTGCTTAATATGTACCGGCGGGCAGATAAAATTACTATGGCCAACTACTGGTTGCTTTACCTGCTCTCTGGATTCAGAACTGCCCAGCGTGATGCCCGGATTCTTGACTGTGGATGCGCACTTGGCATTTTCCTTTCTTTTTTGAAGCGCAGAGGATTTACACATGTGGAAGGATTTGATGCGTCTCCAGAAATGGTAACTGCCAGTAAGGCGTTCACCAATTGTGATGTCAAAGTTGCAGACGTCCTCAACCTTGGTGCCCATTATGCTTTAAGCAGCTTTGATATTGTATGTGTTTCAAACCTACTACACCATGTTCCAGACAAGACTAGCTGGCACAGCATATTTAGTGGCATCAGAGAAATACTCAGTCCAGAAGGAGTGCTCATAATCCGCGAACCCAAGATGACCCTCATCAATAAGGCCCTCTTCTCAATGTCTAAGCATAAGATTTTTTATTTTCCCCCTCTGACATTCCGCCTTCGTTCGCTGATTGAGGAAAAAGAGTATCTGGATTATTTTTTCCCTCGCTGGTATAAAGACTATCAAGATATTCTTAGCGAACATGGCTTCTTCATTCTGAAAGAAGGGACATCAATGGGCGAACAGGTGCTGACCTGCCAAAAAAAGAAGTAAAGAGAAGCTGCGGTCAGTCATCAATTAAAAGTTCGCGGGCGCGCGAGCGTTTTTTGCCATAAGAAATCGCACTTACGCGGCGAATGGCAATCTCCGCGAAAGTGTGCACCACAGAGAGGAGGTTCCGCATCGTGAGCGCTGTGGAGTCTTTGCCTTTGAGTTCGCGTGGCCCACGGTGTCGGCTTTGCAGATAGGTTATGTCCTGCTGCAGCATTCTGGTGACAATATCCGCCTGAAATCCAAAGCCTAGTGTCTGGGGGGGGAAGCGGATGACGTGCTCACGCCGAAACACCGGCAGGGAATTGTAGTAGAGGATGTGGTTGCCGGAAAGCAGGTTCACAATTCCCGTGAATAGACGAGAGAGAACTCGGCGTTGCCAACTTCTGCCGCTCACTTCGGATTGTACTTGGTACGGTATAATGAGGTCCGCTTTGCCGATGAGACTGAAGATGTGGGCAAAGGCTTCAGCCGACTCAGCATTATCGCCACAGCAGAGGCGGTAATATTTCCCCCGACCAAGGAAGGCTCCCTCCACAAAGTTGCCTCCAAATCCAAGGTTGGTTTGGTTGCGATGCAAGCGTAGCCGCGTAAGCGCTCGTTTTGCGATGTAATTTTCGACGAGTTCGGCAGAATGGTCCGTAGAACAGTCGTCCATGACGATGACTTCGTACCTTCCTCCCCACTGATCCAGGGCCGATGTAAGCAAATCCAACGTGTCGAGAATAAATTTGTGTTCGTTATAGCAGGTGACTACGACCGTCAGGTCAACTTCACATGCCAGCGGGTCTCTCTTTACCCCGGGTAAATTGAAGTTCATAAATTGTGCACCTTGATTATAAGCGGATGGTTTGTTCTGTTGTGCTCAATGGATACAATTAGTTGCAATCTATTTAGGAGGAAAAGTCAAGACGTTCGTCGGCCTCGCCGCGCTGTTCGGTGGTGACTGCTTTCTGTTGTCCGGATTCCCACTTGCCGATGCAGTCGGCATCCACTGTGTCAACATCGCCTCATACGCCAGCCTGACATTCTGCTATTTCACGGCGATCAACCTCGTTTTGGCGTCGCTGCGCATCAAGATCCTGAGCGGCCTTCTTGCCGCGCGTAATGAGGAGATCTAAAAGCAATCGATACTCTCTGCCTACAACTCGCATACAGCTCTCGCCAACCGGCTGGAACGGCTAGTGTTCTCAGGGCAGCTCGCCTACAGCGGCACCCGTTACACCCTGAACAAGCATTTTTTCCTTATCGTCGCCCGCATCATCAACCGCTTCCGGCGGGCGATATTCGGCCCATCGTATCGCCCGTGGGGCAGCCGCCACGTTGATCCCGGTTTAGTTTTAAAGCGCAAGGCCTTTCGCTTAGCGAACGTACCCATGCGTTCCCTGCAAGTGGAAGCGACCACTGGTGCTGTCAATAAGCCTCAAAAGGGAAAGGCGAACCCAAGAGTAAAGAAGACTCAACACCGTGTAGAGGGGCTGGGCAGTGGGAAATCAGGAGGGCGCACCAGCCTGCCGCAGTGGTCGTCGGCAAGGCGCGTGGCTATGCCCTGGGCCACTGGGGCTGGCAGACAGAGGAACACACTGGCGTCCTCAGGCACCTGATCGGGCCGCAGAACAGGCCGTTCGAACAACAGCCGCCCCACGCGATTCGCGTCTTCATCGACGAAAAAATGTATCCGTTCACGCAGTTGACCGAAAAGCCATGCCCCGCCGATCGACGTGCCGAAGACGCCGAAGTTCGGTCCAGCCGTTTCCGACACGTGCCATGCCTCCCTCAGAACGGCCTTCAGCCACTCCAGTGCTCTCAGGGCGTCGGGCGTGGAATCCTCTACGTCCTGGGGCCGCGCCCGGTCCAGCGAGGAAGACGTCCGCCGCTGGGCCAGCAGGGTCAGCTCCTTGGGCACCACGTTGTTTTCCAGCACCAGAATGTCGAAGCCGGCATCCTTTGCCAATGCGCCAAGACTTGCCACTGTAAAGTGCGAGCAGTGATCGGCTATGCTCAGGTCGAAGGGATTGGCGGTGAAATCCGGGCACTGAACGAGTAGCAAGCCGTTTTCGTCCAGCGCTGCGTGGGCCTTTCGCAAAAAAAACGCCGGATCCGGCACATGCTCCAGACAGTGCATCATGCTCAGCATGCCGAAACGCCCCGGCACCTCGGAAAGGTCGCAGGAAAAGAACGCCTCCGCGCCGGGCAGGGCCAGCACAGTCTCGCGGCTGCGGCCATCCAGATCCAAACCGTTGAGCCGCCATCCAGGCAGCAGCGCGCCAAAGGAACGCAGCAGAACGCCGTTACCGCACCCCACGTCGAGCATGCGCCCGGAGGACGGCAGGGGCCAGCGCTCAAGCAGCTGCCGCAGCAGCCGCTCGGACCGGGCACAGGCCGCGCCGTCGGTCCCGAAGACGCACTGTTCGCAACCACCAGCCTGATGGTACACCGCATAACTTTGGTAAATGCGATCGCAATCTTCGAGAAAGTCCTGGTCGACCACCTTTTGCAGCAGCCCACATGCCGGGCACCGGGCCAGTCGCCGCAATCCGCTCCAGGGTCTGCAGTCGGAGGAAACCAAGCCAAGGGATTCGAGCCCCGGCACGATCTCAAGAGGCGCGCCGCAGGCATGACAAGAGAAAACATCGTGTTGAGTCATTGCAGCGTCTCCAGGAATTGAGCCAGCGTTTGTCGGGCCAGTGGAATTTCCAGCGCAAATTTCGTGCAAATCAGTGTACTGTCCAGCGTGGTATGCTGAGGAACATGTTCCAACGCGGGTAAGGCCTCTCGCCAACTTGTCGAGAGGACAAGCTCGGATGGGGCCCCCAGCGACGAGCACAAACTTCGCGCCGCATCGGCATAGGAGATATCTTCAGCAGCACTGAGCTGCCAGATGCCCCCGCTTCGGGATCGCAGCAACGCCACAATCGCCTGGACAACCAGATCAAGAGGAACAGGCGCGAAAGGCATGTCTGAGAAGGCCCGGACCACCCTGCCAGAGAGGATCTCGTTCCTCCAGCGGGCGAATAATGGCATGCGCGGGGTCAACACCTTAGAAAGACGCAGGACTGCAACATTTTCCCCCAAGGACAAAAGAAGCGATTCCGATTCGGCTTTTTGGCGACCATATTCGCAGGCCGGTCGCCGGGGCGCGTTGGCCGGGCAGTGCGGCGTTTCGCCATCGAAAACAAGATTCGTGGATGGGAAAATTACAAAACAACCACTGGCGACAAGCCGTTCCACCAGACGGAAAGTATTGTCCACGTTAATCCGCCGGGTGCCCTCAGGGTCGCGGCGACAGCGTTCTGTATTCGTCACAGCGGCACAGAGAACGGCAGCACTGATGTTCTCCGGCAAATTCCAGGTGGCCGCATCGCTCGAAAGGTCAAGTGGGAGCAGCCCAGCCATAGCTGCATCGGGCCGTCTCGAGGTGCCCACGGGGGGCAACCCGTCGCCGGAAAGGTTTCGAAGCAGTGCGGCACCTATGTTCCCGTCACCGCCCACCACGAGCGAACAACTGCGCATCACTGTCTCCGCTTCGGTATGCAGATCCGTCCAGCTATGCAGCAGGCCGAGAGCGCCACACAACGCTCACGTCCAAGCACCGCGTTTTCTCCGCAGTCTATTCCTTTTGCGGAACCTACTACGGTCGCGAACATCAATCCCATCATGACGCTTTGAGTCCTTGTGCTGTGCCTTTCCAGGAGTGATGCGGAAACTTTCCACACCCCATTAGTACCAGCCAGGTCGTCAGTAAAGTCCTCTTTGGGGTATCTCTCGTGGTGCAACTTTTGCCCATATCTTCACGGTATGTAGGGTGATAAGGTGTCCTATTTGCAAAGCGCCGGTTTTAGCATGTCCTCGGAACGAGTGGAGGAATACAGCGAAATGTGGTCATAATCTTTATACAACAGCTCTCCTGTATCTGAAAACTGAGGGCACGTTTCCTCATCACAAAAAAACCGAATCGGATCAATGATTGTAGAGTTCGTGGAGGTTGCGATTTTTTGCAGCCGAGAACGGACAGGCTCATCTCTTTCTATGGCAGCAGCCTTTGATAAGATTGGAGGAGAAACGACCTTGAATCCAGTCCATGACCGTTCCAGCATTGCATGAGGATCCAGCTCTTCACCAAATGGATTATCCAAAATGAACACGACATTTTTTCCTAATGAGCGCAAGGAATTCACCGTTTTTTCTATACACAAATCAATGGTGTCCATTTTCTCTGAGGTGGAGAGCGGAATGGTTGCACGTCCAACTGAGCCATTTTTCCCTTCTCCACAACACCGCACAGCTTGATTGACACTTGCGCTACCGTAGCGCAAAGCCCAGAAATACGAGAAAACAACAGTATCAACAGCTTTATCATTAAGCAATTTGCTATCGATATCGTTAGTGGTTGGGAAAAAATCAGCTGATTTAAAAATGACGGATGTGGTGTCATGCGTTATCGCATCGGGTCGCACACCACTAAACGCGTTGAAGTACTGTTCCATGTGCGAGTCTCCTACAAAAAGAACTACTCGCTTATTAGACTTGCCAATTCTCAATAAATCCGTAGCGGGGTCTTTGAAGGCGGCTTTCGGCTGCGGATAACCGCGAAACTTCCAAGCCGTGGCGATCTTTTCGATATTCGCTTCCGCCCCAGGCGCCAACAGTCTAAACCGGGTGATGAAACCGTCGTGCTGATGTATGATATACCCGGCACCCCCAAAGCAAATACTGATGGAGACTAAAACAAAAATCAGGGTTTTGCGATGGTTCACCCTTACTTTACATTCAATGAATAAATACGTCATAATGGACAACAGTACGGAAAGAATGGCAATAACCATTCGCGGAACAATACCCGGGGCTTCACCCTCAATGATTCTGGTGAAGGAAAGCATTGGCCAGTGCCATAAATATAGTGGGTAGCTGATCAGGCCGATAAAGACGGCGACTTTATTGGTGAGAATGGTTCTGTTAATTATAGCGTTTTCGCCAGATAGAATCAAAAATAATGAACCAACAACGGGAAATAATGCGACGAACCCAGGGAATCTTGATTGCTTGGTTATCGAGAAAACTCCGTAGAGGACAAAAAGAAGTCCGACGGCTGACAGAAAATTCCGTACAGTCGCATCACTTATCTCACGCGGAACGCGACGATGGTTATTGCGGTAGCCAAACACGGATAGCTTGAAGCTAAATGACGTTGTTTCGATTCTAGCTTTATAAACGAAAGCCAGCAGAGCACCCGACAAGATCTCCCAAAATCTGGCTTGCGAAAAATAATAACATTTTGCTCCAGCCGTATAAACGGAGACGATGTTATATCCAAATGAAAAAAGAAATATGGCAGTGCCGAGCTTTATAAGGTTAACCTTATACCTGTGCGCAGCAAAAATAGCCAACGGCCACATGAGATAAAACTGTTCCTCAATACTTAAGCTCCATAAATGCTGTAATGGCTTTGTTACGGCTGCATTGTCGAAATACCCAGTCTCATGTGAAAGAATCACATTGACGTTAAAGATTGTGCTCCCGGCGATATGCCGACTCATCTGTGCATACTCGTCAGGAAGAAGATAAAACCAGCCAAATGCATAGCAGCTTAGGAGAACCAGCAGCAGGGCGGGAAGTATGCGGCGAATCCTTCGAAAGTAGAATTCCACGAAATCAAATGAATCTGTGCTAACCTTGCGATAGATAATAGACGTAATCAAAAAGCCTGATATAACGAAGAATACATCGACGCCGATAAAACCGCCGGTAATAACCTGGGGAAACAGGTGAAAGCCGACGACGGAAAGCACAGCTATCGCGCGCAACCCGTCAATGTCCGCCCTGTAGTTCGGATTCGGCTTCAACCAAGTGGATACAATTCCCGTGTTCGTTCTTGTGCTCATGCCGAATTTGTCCTTACCAGTCTTGCCCAGGCGCACATAGCTGATGAGCCCGGGGAACTCGGAACAGTATCCTATTGATGCCGCTGCTGTTATGGAAAATAGACACAACTTCTGAAGATGCTAAAAATCGAAGCCACTAAAGTCTTGCGACTTCAGTCAGCGTTGAGCGAGCACAAGCCAACGCGAAAGGCTAGCGCGTCTGTACTGCCACACGGTTGCGCCACAGATTGAACCGGACGCGTTGCCTGCCAATGCGGAAGTAAGCCGGTCGGATACCCGGAGCGAGTAGCCGAGGGTTACCCTGCGCCGGATCATTCGAAATAAATGAACGAGTAGTCGCCGTCGTACCCGGTGGTTTTGAACCACCAGAGCCATTCCTCTGGCGTGCAGAACGCTTCGCAGGTGACCTGCCAGTACAGCAGGTTCGCCTTTTCCATCTCGTTGCGGTACGACTCCACGCACAGGTATTTCGGCCCCTTGGCCACGCGCTGCATCTCGCGCAGGGCGAGGTCCAGGTCGTAATTGTGCAGGTTGTGCAGCGTGGTGATTGAATACACGAAGTCGAAGTGTTTGTCAGGCCAGGGGAGCGCGTTGGCGTTGCCCAGGGTCAGACGGTCGCGCACGGACTCATGGGCGTTGGCCAGGGCGTATTCGGAAACGTCCAGCCCGTAGACCTCCAGCCCCGGCTCCGCGCTTTTCAGCTCCACCAGCTGGAAACCCTTGCCGCAGCCGATGTCGAGCACTCTGTCCCCGGGCTTGAGGCCATAATGCCGCACCAGCTCCTGGGCCACTGGGGCCCAGCGGCCCGGCATGTACCGGTAGCCGCCGTAGCAAATGCGGCGGTCGCCGTCCCAATAGTCGTAGCCCCATTTCTTGGCCATCTCCGCAGCCTTGGGCTTTGGAAATTCTGGGTCGTTGACGCGCGCCAAGTAGTCGCGTGTGGTCGCTTTGTGCAGTGGGGAAAGAAAGTCAATTTCCTTCATCGGACATCTCCTGAACAGCCAGGTATTGGGTGAGGCTTCCCCTGGCAAGGGCCAGTTGCCGGTCCAGGCGGGAACTGGCGGGGCCGGCCTCGGCGAAGGCCCGTCGCGCCCCGTCCATGGGCAGGAAGTCGTTGAGCATGATGCAGCACCACTTGACGCCGTAGGCGGGGAACAGCAGCCGGACGCGCGCGCCGAGAGCCGCGTCGTCAGACGAGGCCTGGGCCACTCCCGCCAGAAACGTTGGCAGCAGCCCGCGCGGCACCGGCACCTCCGGCTGGCAGAAAAAGTCGCAAACGAGCTTGGCCGGATCGTCCATGCCTGCATATTCGAAGTCAAGGAAGGCCAATGTGCCCCGAGGCGTGAGCAGCGCGTTGTGGAAGCCGAAGTCCGAGGGCGATATGCGGCGCAGTTCTCGCGGCAGCACTGCGGCCGCCCCACCCGGCAGGCGCGCGGCGCGCTGGAGAATCGCCGCCTCAATGGTCCGCCAGGCCGGAACCAGCTCGTCCGCCACAAAGGCCGCACCGTCTGCGCGCATTTCCCCTTGCCGGGCCGCGCTCGCCAGCCGATCCACCCGTCGGCGCACGCAGGCCAGGTGTTGCTCCGGGGAGAAGCAGGCCTCGGAGGCATCGGGCAGACCGGCCGAACGCCGGTTCAGCGCCAGATAAAAGTCGAGCGCCTCGGCCACACGGCCCGCGTCGATCTCCTCCGGCGCGAGTTTGCGGCCATAGATGAATTCCAGAATGACGAGGCCGGCCTCACGGTCTGCCGCCAGCACACGGGCCACGCGGTCGATGCCCAGGGCCTCGGCGTGAGCCAGCAGCGCCGTCTCCGCGCCGAAGCGGTCGCGTGCGTCGCCCGGATGGCGGAAATAGACTTTGAGAAAGGCGCGCTGTCCGTCGTTGGTTTCCAAAAGGTACGCGCGGTTGTTGCGCCCCCCCTGCAGCGGTAAGAGCGACACCAGGCCGGGCAGCCCGGCGGCGGCGAGCAAATGCGCTACGCGCGTGAATGCCGCGTCGGTCTCAGCCACGCGGCGCCTCCGCGCCGAGCAGCCGTCCGGCAATCTCCGCCCAAGAGGTGCAGGGCGTCACTTCCGGTCCACGGGGCAGCGCGCCGGCGGGGGCGAAGAGCAGGCGGTCAACGCCAGCGGGGAATTGCGGATCGGAGAGGAACTCCGGCAGATCGTCGATGAAGTGTGTGCAGCCCAGGTTGGCGATGCGCGCGAACTTGCCGGTCTTGGATTCCTCCAGGAACACGTGGTCGCGCGGCAGGCCTATGCCATGGGGATCGAAGAGCCCGCGCGCCTCCATCCAGTCCAGGGCGGCGGCGTGCAGATCGTAGGCCGGCCCGGCGTAGGGCGTGCGTGTCTTGTGGCTCACGATGAAGGCCTCGACTCCGGCCTCATGGCAGGCGAGGAAGAATTCCAGCGCGCCGGGAAACGGGTCCACATCGGCCATGCGGCGGCCGTACACGTAGCCTTGCATGGCGGTCCAGTCAGACTCTCGGCCTGCGGCGCGCAGGAAGTCACGCACGCGTTCCTTGATGGCGGGCAGCTCCGCGGGAATGAGGCCCTGTGCCAGGGCCACGGCGTGGAACACCGCGTCGTACCGGACAATGGTGTTATCGAAATCGACGCCGACGCGCATGGGCCCTAGCTCATCAACCGCTGGGCCACGGCCTCGGCCATGGACGGGGCGTCCAGCCCGCAGTGCTGCCGGGCCTGCTTTTGGTTGCCGCAGGCGCACAGAAAGTCCGCGCCCGTGTCCAGGCGCAGCAGCCGCGCCCGGGACACGCCGTCGAGAGTGGCGTCGGCCAGCCATTCGGCCACGGCGCCTCCAAGACCACCCACGCGGCCGTGTTCCTCGATTGTGACCACGAGCCGGCAGGCGGCAAAACAGCGGGCCAGGAAGGCCACGTCCAGCGGCTTGACCGTGTGCATGCTGGCCACGCCTGCGCTCAGGCCGCGCTGGGCCAGCAGGTCCGCAGCGGCAGCCGCCTCGGGCAGGGTGTTGCCCGTGCTCACGAGCATGGCGTCGAGTCCCTCGCGCAGGACGAAGGCCTCGCCGATGCGCAGCGCGGGCGCCGCGGGATGCACCAGCGGCTCGTTTTTCTTGCCCAGGCGCAGGTACGCTGGGCCTGGGCCCTGTACGGCCTGCGCCAGCAGAACGCCCACTTCCAGGGCGTCGCCGGGGCAAAGTACGGTCATATTCGGCAGGGCCCGCAGGCAGGCGATATCCTCGCAGGAATGATGCGTTGCGCCAAGGTTCGCGTAGGCCAAGCCGCCGCCAACGCCCGCCACCACCACAGGCAAGTTTTGGTAGCACAGGTCCAGGCGGATTTGCTCCAGACAGCGGTAGGTGTTGAAGGGCGCAATGGTGTAGGTTACGGGGCGCAGGCCGGAAAGCGCCAGGCCTGCGGCCACGCCGGTCATGCCCGCCTCGGCCACTCCGCAGTTGTAAAAACGGTCGGGGAACAGTCCCTTGAATTCGTCGAACATTCGGTTGCCGATGTCGCCGGAGAGCAGGACGATGCGTTCATCCTCTCGGGCCAGGGCCGTCATGGCCCGCGCGAAGGCGTTTCTCATGCGCCCTCCAGCTCGGCCAGGGCGCGCGCCAGCTCGTCGTCGTTCGGGGCGCGGTAGTGCCAGTTGTTGTCGTCCTCCATGAAGGAGACCCCCTTGCCCTTCACCGTGTGCGCCACGATGACCAGCGGCTGGCCCACGGCCGTGGACGGGCCGGACATGAGCGCCGCCAGAGCGGCCACGTCGTGCCCGTCGGCCTCCTCCACGCGCCAGCCAAAGGCGCGCCACTTGTCCGCCAGGGGCTGCAGGGCCAGCACCTCGCAACTGCGGCCCGTGGCCTGCCAGCGGTTGAAGTCGATGATGGCGCAGAGGTTGCCGAGCTTTTGGCCCGCAGCGAACATGGCGGCCTCCCACACGGAGCCCTCGTTCTGCTCGCCGTCGCTCATGAGCACGAACGCCCGGCTGGGACGGCCGGTGATGCGCGCGGCCAGCGCCATGCCGTTGCCGATGGGCAGGCCGTGCCCCAGTGAGCCAGTGGCGGCCTCCACCCCCGGCGCGGAGCGCGGGTTCGGATGCTCCTCCATGGAGCAGCCGGCGGTTGCGAAGCGTTGCAGTTCATCCTGCGGGAAGTAGCCGCGCAGGGCCAGGGCGGCGAACAGCGCCGCCGCCGCGTGCCCCTTGCTCAGGATGAAGCGGTCTCGGTCGGGATCCGCCGGGCTGCGCGGATCGATGCGCAGAACTCCCCAGTACGCCGCGGCGAGGATGTCCGCGCAGGACAGGGCCGACCCGAGGTGTGCCGCCCGCGAGCGGTGCGACATCCTCACGGCCTGCATGCGGATGTCGCGCGCGGCGCGGCGCATGGCCGCGACGTTCTCTGGGGTCTCCGGCATGTCGGCTACAGCTCCGTGAGCTTCTTCATGGTGCGGATGTTGTAATGGATGTCGCCGTCCGTCAGCCGTCCGCCGCGGTAGGCGTCGATGATGTCCTGGATGCCGTCGGCCACGCCATGACTGGGCTTGAAGCCGGTCTTGAGCAGCTTGTCCGAGTTCAGCCGATACGAGCGCGGATCGTTGGAGGGCTTGATGGTGATCTTGGCCGGCACGCGCTGCACCACCATGTTGGCGATGTCGAGGATGGAGATGTTCTCGAACCCGGCGTTGTAGATGCCTGTGAACTCGCGCCCTTTGCCCAGAAAATGGATGAAGATGTCGGTGATGTCCTGAATGTGGACGTTGGGACGGGTCTGGGCGCCGCCAAGCACGGTGATCTCGCCCTTGACCAGGGCCTGCATGGTCAGCATGTTCACGGCCACGTCGAGTCGGGTGCGCGGGGAATAGCCGCACACGGTTGCCGGGCGGATGCTGAAGATCTCGATGCTGTCCTTGTAGCTCAGCAGCACGCGCTCGCTGATCATTTTGGTCTTGTTGTAGTCGGACAGGGGCACGAGAGGGAGCTCCTCGGTGACCTGGTCCTCGTCCTTGAGCCCGTAGACGCTGCCCGAGCTGGCGAGCAGGAATTTCTTCACGCCGCAGCCGATGGCCTTTTCCAGCAGCTGCATGGTGCCCAGGGCGTTGACCTCCCACACGAGCTTGGCGTTGAGGTCGCCGCAGGGGTCGTTGGCCACGTTGGCGAGGTGGATGATGGCGTCCACGCCGTCCATGGGGATGGTGTCCACGTTGCGGACGTCGCCCTTGACCACGGTGAGACCCGGGGCGACCGCCAGCTCGTTGCCGAACCACATGATGTCCGCGACGACGACCTCGTGCCCCAGGCCCAGGAGCTTGGGAACCAGAACATTGCCGATGTAGCCGCAGCCGCCGGTGACAAGAATGCGCATGGGGAAATGCCTCGCGGTTATGGTTTGTGGATGTAGTCCGCCGGGAGGGCGCGCAGGGCGTCCAGATTCTCGCGGACCCAGGCGATGGTTTCGTCGACGCCCTGCTCCAGGCCGATGGCGTCGTTCCACCCCAGGGTGGTTCTGGCCTTGGTGGCGTCGAGTAAATAGGCGGCGTCCTTGCCCAGGCGCTCGCCCACGATCTCAACATGGTCCTCGAAACGCACGCCCACCCGCTCGGCGATCATCGCCACGAGTTCGCGGATGGAGATGTTGCGCGTGGTGGAGAGGTGGTAGATTTCTGACGGCGGCGCGTTGCGCGCAATGCGCAGGGTGCCGTCGCTGACGTCCTCTATGTGGATGAACGAGCGCACGGAGTGGCCCCCGCCGTGCAGCTGCAGCTTGCGCCCGGTGAGGAAGAACAGGATGGCCCGCGGGATGATGCGGTAGAGCTGCTGGCCCGGGCCGTACACGTTGGCCGCGCGGGTGAAGACCACGGGAAAGCCGTAGGCCTTGTAAAAGCTCATGAGGCTCATGTCCGCGGCCGCGCGCGACACCGCGTAGGGCGTGCTCGGGTTGTAGTTCGTGTTCTCCGGCACCAGGCCCTGGCACGTTCCGTAGACCTCTGGCGTGGAGATATGCACGTACTTCTTGAGGAAGTCGAGCTTGCGCAGCCGGTCGTGCAGGGTCACCGTGGCCACGGCGTTGGTCTGGAACCATTGCTCCGGGTGCTCCCAGCTTTGGGCCACCATGGACAGGGAGGCGAAGTTCACCACGTAGTCCGGTTTCTCCGACTCCATGACCTCGATCATGCGGTCCAGATCGTGGTTCAGGTCCAGCCGCATGAACCGGAAGGGCGCGTTGTTGCGCTTCGTGTACGGGAGAAAGGCCGGATGCGGCTCCTCGGACCGGCTCATGCCGATGACCGAAAGCCCCTGTCTCAGGCAGTAATCGACGAAGTGCGCCCCGGAGAACGAGTTGCTCCCGATGACGACGACCGTTTCGCTCATGCGCCCCTCTGGTGTTGTTCGGACAAAAACAGGCATTCGATGGCGGCGTGCAGCAGGGCTTCGTGCCCCACTTCGGCCAGCCCGTACAGGCTGAAGGAAAGATGGAAGGCCGCGTCGGCCGGGCGGGCCCACAGCTGGTTGCCTGGGTCGAAGGCGGAAAGCGTGACCAGCCGCAGCCCGGCGTCAGCGGCGAAATCAGCGCAGGCCAGGATGTTGGAGGAATTCCCCGAGCTGGAGATGGCGATGAGCAGATCGCCCGGGCGGGAAAGCTGTGCCAGCGGGCGCGCGTAGACCTCGGCGTAGCCGAAGTCGTTGGCCATGCAGGTCATGAGCGAGGGATCGCTGAGCACCTGGGAGCGCAGGCCCAGTTTGTTCATCACGTCCTGGGACAGATGCGAGCACATGGCGCAGCTGCCGCCGTTGCCCACCCACCAGACGGATCCTCCCGCGGCCCGCGTTTCGCGCAGGAGACCTGCCACGGCGGTGAAACCCGCGTTGAGGTCGGCGTCACGCCCGGCTAGCCGACAGCGCGTGGCGGCGGCGATGCCGCTCAGGGCGTCGAGCCATTGCAAAGGGTCCATCATTGCGTTCTCCCGGGCCGGACGTGGTTCGCGGTGTCGCAGGCGAGGAAACAACCCAGGCCGAGGCCCCCGCATGCCCGGATGTGGGCGGGACCGTCGCCGCTTTGCTCCATGAAGAGAAAGGCGCCTGGATGAAGACGTGCGTTTTTGTGCAACAGGGCGAACACCCTGTCAAGGCTGCAGTCCGCCGGCAACGAAATCAGCGCCGGTCTGGCCAGCGCCTCAATAGCCTGCTCGGGCGATGCCGGCCGGATCAAGGGCAGGTCAAGCGCGCCGGCCAAAGCTTCGGCTAAGCGGCGCGGCAGGGCATGGCCGTTTGCGGCGCACAAATCGGCCCAGGCGTCGTGGCCGGGCTGGCTCTCCCACGGAGCGTGTCCCGGGAACTCGGCCTGCGCGGCCAGCAGGCTCGCCACGCTGCCGATATCGCGGAGGCAGGCATCGTTGCGCCAGCTTTGAATGCGCCCGAGGAAATGCGGAATGACCTCGGTGCTGAGATCCACCACCTCGCGCCCCAGCCCAGCGGCAAAGTCCGCCACCTCCGGCTCCACGACGTAGACCGCTGCGTTGGCCAGATTTCCCGGCGGATCGGCCACTTTCTCGTGGAAAGCGCGCACCACCCCGTTCTCGTCCAACTCCAGAATGCCGCAGCTGCACGGGCAGTCCGTGGTGAAACTCATCATGGTCATGGCCGCGCCTTGCGCACGGCGGGCATGTGCGGCGAAAAAAACCTCGAAATCGGCGCAGCACAGGTTGTCCGCATGGGCCAGCAGCAGGGGGCCGCCGCCTGCGAAGTCCCGGTTGGCCGCAAGCGTGCCTCCGGTGCCCAGCAGCCTGCCCTCGCGCACCACGCGCACCCGTCCAGCCCACGGGCTGGAGGCGAGCCAGCCCTCCACCAGATGCGGCAAATGATGCGTGTTCACCAGAATGTCGGTCACGCCGGCAGCGTCGAGACGGCGCAGCCAGTGCTCCAGCAGCGGGCGGCCGTGGATGGGCATGAGGCATTTGGGCAGGACATTCGTCAAGGGCGCAAGCCGTGTGCCCAGCCCGGCCGAGAGGAGGATGGCGTTCATGGAGGCGGAACCTTCACCCCAGCAGCGAGGCCACGTAGTGCTCGACGCTCTGCTTGTCGATGGACTTTTGGTTGCCCAAAATCCCCACGGCCAGCGCGCCCACCACGTTGCCGATGAAGCACACGAGTTCCGGCGGGGCGTTCAGCTTGGCGGCCATGGCCGTGACGGAGAGGAAGGCGTCGCCCGCGCCGATGCGGTCCACGATTTTGCCGGCGAAGGCCGGAACCGTGATGTGGCGGCCGTCCTCGCAACGGATGGTGCTCCCGCGCTTGCCGCGCGTCACCGCAAAGCGCGGACACTTGAGGCGCGGGGCCAGCGTGTCGATCATCTGCCCCACGGGACCGCGCATGTCGCGCATCTCCAGGCGCATCTCGTGCTCGGCGATGCTCACGTAGTCGGCCCGGGAGAATTTGGAAATGGTGTGAAAGCCGCGGTTGCCGGAATTCGCCTGGGCGTTCACCGCCAGATAGGGGGCGCTCTTCTCCAGCTGCCGCCGCATGGCCGGGCTTACCGCGCCGTGGCCGAAGTCCGCGGCAATGACGAGGTCGCAGTCGGGCATGGCCTCGGCCACGGCCTCGCGGAAGCGCTTGTCACGCTCGGGGGAAAGCCCAACGTCCTCCATATAGTAGATCTCGAGGAGTTTGTTCTGGGTATACCCCTCCAGGTAGCGGCGCTTGCGCACAGTGGGCGCGCCCTCCTGCATGGCGAAATGCGGACGGATGCCCGGGTTGAGCCGGGATTCGACGAATTCGCGGCGGCTGTCCTGCTCGCCGAGAACGGTGAACAGCCGCACCTCGCCGGCGAAGTTGGACACGTGGTTGGCCACGGCGACGATGCCGCCGGCGAACAGGTCGCTCGCGCGGTAGCGAAGGGCCAGAATGGGGTCCTTGGACGAGACGCCCAGGGTGTCGCAGTAGCAGTATTCGTCGAGGATGGTGTCGCCGATGACGGCCACCTTGAGCTGGCCCATGGCCTCGATGATGCTCTCCACCTGCTCCCGGGAATAGTTCGAGCGGAACAGGTTGAGGTACTCGTGCACGTCCTCGCCCAGACCGGTCAAAAAGCGGTTGATGCTTAGGGTGGAGCCGAAGTCCACGCTGGGGGTGCTCTTCAGCGGAATGTCGAGCCGTGCGCAAAGGTTGGCGATTTCTCCGTCCCCAGCGTCCCCGTCCTCGTCGCCGGAGACTGCGCAGACAGCCGGGTGGATGCGCCGCAGCGCCTCACCGGGATCAACGCCCAGAAGCACTGCGTCCACGCAGTCGAGGTGGGTCAGGGTCTCGGCCTGCAGGGATTCCGGCACGGAGGGGTCGGGCAGCGGCACCACCACCAAAACCGTGCCCATTTCACGCGCCTGGCGCAAATGCCGGATATGCCCGATATGCAGCGTGTCGTAACGGCCGTACGTCACGACGATCTTCCCGTCGCGAGCGTTCAGGTCAGCGGCCCATGTTTCGAGTTGGTCGGCGGAGATTATCTTCGAGGTGTTCATGAGGGTTCCAATGTCTGGCGGAATCACGTGGCGCGTGGGTTCATATCGCAGCTTGGCGGGCTTCCGCATAAAGGCCCCGCCCCGCAACGGTCCAGTTACTTAGCTTATGCTCGTAGTCATCGCAAGGACTATTCACGAGGAGGGCATATAGCGAACTGGGTTACTGCGGCAACACCTGGTACAGGTAGATGTTCCAGTAGGAGTCCGGGTCCGTGAATAGGCGCAGGAAGGACAGATGCGGGGTGGCCCCTTGCACGATGGGGACCGAGGAAAGGATGTACCGTCCCTCCATGGCGTACAACTTGGCGTAATTCAGGTCGAGCGAGATCGATCTCGGATTCTGCTTGGAACGTACGTACTCGGGAAAAAGTTCGGCCGAGAAGACGAAGGCCCGCGAACCCCAGTCGTCGAAATAGCTTTTCATCGCGGGGGACTTGTCCAGCTCCGGGGCGATTATTTCTCGGAACGCCAGCTTGTAGCGCAGCGGATATTGGGAGACGTACCCGTCCAGCGTGTAGAATCCGTTATAGGATGCGACCGACGGATATAAACCAACGCAGACCACGCGGTACTGCGATTGCGGCAGGCCGATGAATGCCTTGATCTCCGCGAACTGGCGCTGGGCGAAGAACTCGGCGTACGAGGGGCCGCTGGTGTTTTTGCGTTCCTCATGGTGCGCAAAGTTGACAGCCAGTTGCGCGCAGACGACCAGGAAGATGACGATGGACAGGCGCGGCAAAGCCCTCACCAGAATCAGCAGCGCCAAGCCGAAGGCGATGTACCAGCAGGCCGGATACAGCGAGAAGAAGCGCAGTTGCACGGGGAAAAGTGAAAAAATGCGCGAGTACAGGCCGAACACGGGCTTCCACAGCACGAGGGAGTTCAGCAGCGCCGTGCTCATGATGAACGCCAGCAATGCGGCAATGCCCCAGACCAACGGCTTCGCCTTGCGGTAAAACAGCAGCGCGACGGCGATGACGGGCAGCACGATGCTTTTGTGCAACGGCTGGATGTGCTCTTGTCCGTTGAGGAACTGGCGCAGCGCTTGGCGCAGCGCTTCCGCCAGGCTGTCCTGGGGAACGACCTTCCACGTCACGCGGTGCGGGACGAACCCCGCGCCGAACAACGTCTGTTCGAGCAGCCTGTAGTCACAGCCGAGCGACACGGCGGAGAACAGGACTATCGCAAAAAAGAAAGGCCAGTCGATCCTCCGCGCCCGGATGCAGCAGTATATGAAAACGCATCCCACTGTTATGATCAGAAACATGCCGAGGAAGACGAACTCGACAAGCAGCGGCGCCGTGGCGAGAATCAACCAGTCCCACCACTTCGATTTGCGGCAGGCGATGTTGGCGAAGGAGAAGACGCACAACGGAACGATGGCCGAGGAAACCTCGGTGAGAGGCGTTGGCAGCGTGGCGAAGCACGCCGCGGCGCCGGCGGCGATCCACGTCTCACGCTCCCCGGTCTGCGCATACCGCTTGAGCAGGGCGAACAGGCCGAGGAACCCGATGCTGCCGGCCAGGGTCTTGCATACGGCGATGGCGGCATACGTCGGCAACAATTGGTACAGGAATGAGATGACGCTGAAATCCGTGGGCAGGCAGCTGCGCGGAATGCCATTGAACAGCTGCGGAATGAGCGCCGATCCGGGCGCATGCAGCATTCCCGATTGCAGCAGCATGGGAAAGTAGAATCCGTCGAGCGAATCCCATACCATGATATGGAACCGCTCCCCCAGTACGAAGTAGGCCGCGAAATACGCAGCGGAGACGCAGGCGAAAAAAAACACGAGCAGCGTCTCGCGTCGTTGTGACAGGTGACCTTTCATCCTCTCTTATCCTTGCGGTTCAGCGCCGCGCTCTGAAAAGGCCACCACATGACATTTTTAGGTGAACCGGAGCCACGCCGCCTAAGGTGGGCGACGATCTTCGCCACGTCTATTTTTATAAAAATACATGTCGGCGGCATGTCTGTCAATTTTCGCAGCGGCGGGTGCGATCGGCCCGGACCAGGGCGGAGGCGTACGCGGCGGGTGCGGCCGGGTGCCGCCTTTCTTTCTTCGACCGGAAAAAGGGCGGTAAGCCCCGTTGCCTCGTCTTCAGCTGCGTCCGGGGCGGGTCCAGCGGTCGATGAAGGCGTGCGTGTCGAACTTGCGCGCGGCGCCGCGCGCGGTCATGGAGCGCACGGTGCCGAACACGGGGCGCTCCGGCCAGGGCCGGTCGTGTACGCCGCCGATGCTCCAGGCCGCGCCCGCATATCCGTTCACATCGCGCCCGTCGAGAGACAGGGTGTCGTTGAGGCGCAGCACGCGGGCCAGCGCGGTTTCGGCGTCGCGCGACCAGAGCAGCATCTGCTTGGCCCAGTACATGCGCAGCCAGCCGTGCATGTGCCCGGTGGTCAGCAATTGGCGCTGGGCGGCGTTCCAAAGGGGATCGGGCGTTTCGCCCGCGTCCAGCTGGTTGTCGCTCACCAGGTAGGGACGCAGGTCGCCGCCGTGCTTGGCAAGGGTGGCGCGGGCCCAGGCGGGAAAGGCCTCGGGCGTGTCGTAGTTGGGGTTGTGCAGGCAGAAATTCTCGGCAAGCTCGCGCCGCACGATGAGCTGCTCAAGGAAGGCGTCGCGCGCCTCGGCCGGAGCCTTTGCGGCCATGACGCGCCGCGCCGCGGCCTGGGCCGAGAGCTGCCCGAAGTGCAGATACGGGGAAAGCAGCGAGCATGCCGGATCCACGGGCGTGTTGCGCTCGTCGGCATAGTGGGGCAGCCCGGTGTCGATGAAGCGCTCAAGCGCCGCGTGGGCCGCCGCCTCGCCCGGGAGGAAGGACGCGGGAGCCGGGCCGAATTCCGCCAGCAGGGCGGGCCAGTCGGTCTTGGGCAGGGGCCCGGGCCAGGGTGCGGGCCAATATCCGGCCTGATCCGCAAGCGCGGGGAAGGCATCGAGGAAGTCCGGCAGCAGACGGTGGATTTTGGGGCGCAGGGTGCGGGCCATGTACTCGGCCTTTGGCGTGGCCGTGCGCGCGGGCACGATGTTGCGCGCGTCCACTTCGATGGCCGGGCAGTCCAGATCGGCCAACAGCGCGGCCAGCCAAGCCCGCTTGGGCCGTGTGGGATCGGCGTCGGTCACCAGCAGCCCGGCGCGCGCCTCGCGGACGAAGGCGGCCACCTCGCGTCCGGGCTCGCCCCGCAGCACGATGAGGGGGATGCCCCGGGCGGCCAGAACTTTTGCCGTTTCCGCCAGGCCGTGGACCATGAAGGCGAAGTGCATCAGCGAGGCCAGGGAGTAGCGCCGGGCCAGGCAGAACACCACGGCCAGCGGCTGGCGGCGCTGCGCGGCAAGGGCCTGGGCGTGCAGCAGGGACCAGTTGTCGGCCGCGCGCATTTCCCGGTGCATCCAGTAGAGCACCGGGCCGGGCTGTTGCGGCCGCGCATGGATGAGCCGCGCGCGTTCAGGCTGCATCGCCCCCGGTCGGGACTCCGTGTCGGGCGTGCGGGGCGGCATCAGGCGGCGCCGCGCGACGCCTGGACCACCGCCTGGCGCTGCCGCGCGATGGACAGGCCCCAGGGGGCGGCCAGCAGCAGCAGGGTGCCCCCCCAGGCGAGGGCGGCGGGGTTTTGCAGTCCTTCCAGCAGCGGCGTGGCCACGGCCGCCAGGGCGAAGGCGGCGGCGAAGAGCCATTCCTCGCGCGGGGAGCCCACCGGGCGCTGCGGCAGCCGCGGGGCCAGCAGGCGCCGGCCCAGGCACAGGGCCACGGGGCAAAAAAGGGCCACGCGGGAGG
>Ga0183100_1000667_pt1 | contig 23396 bp, 20 predicted proteins | sample Biomet2_FD_127789 | JGI IMG/M metagenome (GOLD analysis project Ga0183100, IMG submission 127789) | Microbial communities from bioreactor (seeded with anoxic lake sediment) at LBNL, California, USA - Biofuel metagenome 2 | ecosystem: Engineered > Bioreactor > Anaerobic > Unclassified ...
TATTAATTTATATGCAAAAAGAATTAAAAATGTAGTAAAATATTTTTCTCTTAATACTTTAAATACAAAAATACTGTAGTAGATTTACTTTTACATAAATCTATCTACAGTACTTTAATGCTATATATAATTTCTATTTAAACACAATAAACGAAGTCATTAATTTATATTTTTCACCCAGATATTCATGTCCTCAAATGTACCACATATATTACAGTTATTAACTAACCTACCTGCATATTCATAATTGTGCTTACTTAATACAATATTAACTCCTGGAATTATTGCTCTAGATAGACTATACAAAGTAATAAAGCTCTTCTTCTTAAGATCTAATTCTAGCGAATAAATAATATTTGACAATATGCCTTTACCTCTATAATCTGGATAAGTAGCACAGTCAGTTATTTCTGCATTTAAATTTTCTTTATCCATATCTGCTGATGCTACACCAATTATTTTTCCATCATAAACAGCAACTTTATATAGAACTTTTTCATTCATAGTTTGTTTCAAAAATTCTTCATCATAAATAGGAGAAGGATATGTTGAAAACACTGTAGAAAATAGTTCTACCATCTCTTCTATATCATTTTCATTTGCATTTCTTATACAATATTTAGGATTATCACTACGTTGTATAAAAGTATCTCTTACAGCTAAGCACTGTTTTACTAATAACTCTTTCTTAGGAAAATTGCTACAAATTTTTCTGTCGCTACTTATAAAATAAGACATACAAAGTGCATCTTTACCTTTAAAATAGCCTTCAATTTTGCCTTCTGAATAAAATCCAGCTTCAATAAAAATTTTAGAAGATTCAAAATCACAATTACAAATAATTTTACCTAAATGTTCTCTCGAAGAAAAGTGAATTATTCTTTTTATGTTTTGAACTGATATATTATTTAAATCAATTATTTTTACACGTTTATTAGTATAATCAACATATATTTTAGTGCGATCTATTTTAGTATAATAATTATCATTAAAATTGCATCTATCTGCTTTCATTAAGCTCTTCTCTCCTTTTCATTCTAATGTTACTTCTTGGGGTTAAACAGATTTGTTCATCTCTGAAAAGTTTTTCTAGACCTTTATAATCATCTTTTTTAAATTTGCCACATAGTCCACACTGTTTACATTCATGGCTTTTATCAGTTGGTTCAGTATAAGTACATAATACACCTTCATAGTTTCTGAGTATTACTTTATCAGGTGATTGTGAAATTAAATACTGAGGGTTAACAGGTATTTTACCACCACCACCTGGAGCATCAATTACAAAAGTAGGTACTGCAAATCCAGAAGTATGTCCACGTAAAAGTTCTATAATTTCTATGCCAGTTGAAACTGGTGTTCTAAAATGTTCAATTCCTTCTGATAAATCACATTGATATATATAATAAGGTCTTACTCTATTCATTACTAATTTCTGAACTAGATTTTTCATAATATATGGACAGTCATTAATATTTTTTAATAGTACAGATTGATTTCCTAGTGGAATTCCTGCATCAGCAAGCATTTTACAAGCAATCTTTGATTCTTCAGTTACTTCATTTGGATGGTTGAAATGTGTATTAATCCAAACTGGATGATATTTTTTTATAATGTTGCAGAGATTTTGAGTTATTCTTTGTGGCATAACAACTGGTACTCTAGTTCCAATTCTTATAACTTCAACATGACTTATATCCCTTAGTTTTTGTAATATGAACTCAAGTTTTTCATCTGAAACACACAATGCATCACCGCCTGATATTAATACATCTCTTACTTCCTTATGGACTTTGATGTATTCAATAGCTTTTAAGATATTATTCTTTGATAAAGATCCATCTTTCTGTCCTGCAAAACGTCTTCTGGTACAATGTCTGCAGTACATTGAGCATTGCTCAGTAATAAGAAGAAGTACTCTATCTGGATACCTGTGTGTGAGTCCGGGGACAGGAGAATCAAAAGTTTCGTGCAATGGATCATTACTATCGCATTCTGATATTTCTGTTTCGTGAATTGTTGGAATAGCTTGTCTTCTAATTGGACAATTGTAGTCATCCGGATCAATTAGTGTTGCATAATAAGGTGTTATTGCCATCTTTAGTTTCTTAAGACTAGCCTTTACCCCATCCTTTTCTTCTTCTGTAAGGTTTACCACTTGTTCTAATTGTTCTACTGTAGTAATTCTATTAAAAATTTGCCATTCCCAACTCTTCCACTGATCTTCTGTAACATTTTTCCATAGTGATATATCTTTAAAATTTCTTTTCAATTTAAACACTCCTTTTAAATTTTAATATTATTGAAATAAAAATCTAATCTACTGCTACTATATCTTTAATATTTCCAGAATTCTGTTCATTTTTGCATATATATAAATCTTCTATAACTTTTGATAAATTTAATACATCTCTCATCTCATAGAAGCCAATTTTGCTTTGAATAAAATTTATTGCTTGAATTGCACCTGATGCAAAAACTTTTCTTGAAAAGGATTCATGGGAAATTGTAATTCTATCATCTTCTCCAGCAATCAATACCTCATGCTTTCCAACTACACCACCAGCACGTACTGAATTAATAGATATTCCTGCATCCGTAATATCTTTACCTGCGTATAACAATCCCCTCTCTATTTCATTAGCTATCTTTACTGCAGTACCAGATGGGATGTCTTTCTTGTTTTTGTGATGAATTTCTGAAATTTGAAAATCATAATTATTTAATAAGATAGCTGCTAGCTTCGTTAGAACCATCAGTACATTTACTCCAAGTGTTATATTAGGTGCATAAACTATGCCTACATTATTATTATGGGCTAAAGCTTCTATTCTTTTTAACTCCATCACTGAAAAACCTGTAGTACCAATAATCATGTTAATTCCAAGTCTTGATATTATCTCTGTATTCTTTAAAGTAGCTTCAGGTGTAGAAAAATCAACTACAACATCGGGATCAGATTTTAATATAACCTCATCTAATTTATTAGTACCTTCTATCTTAACCCCAATTTCTTGAATTCCAATTACTTCTCCTAAATCCATATGTTTTTTCATACTTCCAGGACCGCACATAGCTGATACAATTTTCATATCCTTTTGTCCAAATATCATTTTCGCAATTTCTTTTCCCATATTCCCCATACCAATTAAACATACTTTTATCATAAAAATGCCTCCTTAAGATGATTTATAAAATAATAATAAGCTGCAGAGAAGTCTCTACAGCTTTATCAAGCCTTATTATTCACATATATACCAAAAAATGTATGATATTAGTATGCCAAAAAACTTCTCTTCAACGCTTACGAGATTAGCTGACGGATTCGGGTCGAAGAAATTAACCCTACTTATCATAACGATAAGATTCACCCCAAAAATTGGTTCTCCCGCTCAAATTGATTCAGCGTTATTAATATTTTATTATTTTGCTATAATTCATATTATCTATAATAACCATATCACTTCAACATATATATGTCAATGTATATACATTTACATATATGTATTGTTACAAATCTATGACTTAAATATAATTATTGTTAAATGAGTTATTGCATTAATTAGTTGAAAATAATCTATGTAAAAATAACTATTAAATGTTTATATTTAACAAAGAATTTATATTGTAAAAATATACAAATATAAATATTTATAAGTTTGTGATATTATATTGCGTCTTATATATTGACGCATATATATGTGAATGTTAATATAATTAAAGTTATATTAACTTTAATTATATTACAGGTTGATTTAGGGATATTATGATGCTATTGTCTATTTTTTCTATTTATTATACATAACTTATAACAATGCTAAATAGCTGTAAGTTATAGTTACAAAATTAAAAATTATATATGGAGGTTACTTATGGATGAAATACTTGCTTCAAAAGAACAATTGATATCTAAAATGGAAGAATTAATATCAAAGAATGAAGGACCTTTTAGTGTTGTAGTTGCTGATATTGATGACTTTAAAAATTTAAATACTTTATATGGTGATGAAGTTGGTGATGAAGTAATAAAAAAATTTGTTTCAATTCTAAACAATAATTTATCATCTACAGACATTATTTGTAGAGCTGGTGATGAATTTAATATACTTCTTGTAAAAAAAGGTGCTGAAAGAAGTTTTATGGAATTAGAAGAAATAAGAAGATATTTATCTGATAATACATTTAGTTTAAGTGATGATAAAGTAGAAAATATTTATTTTACTTTAAGTTTTGGAGTGGCAAGTTATCCAAGGGATGCTAAGAATGTAATTGAGCTATTTAGAGTAGCTGATAGCGCTTTGTTTAGAGCAAAAGATTTGGGGAAAAATAGAATTTGTCTTTCAGAAGCAGAAAGTATGGTTTTAAAATCCAACTACTTTACTAAAACTCAACTTGATAGACTTTCTAGACTTTCCAAGACAAATGATAGAACTGAAGCATTTCTTCTTAGAGAAGCTCTTGATGATTTATTTAAAAAGTATAGTAGATAAAAAACTCGATTTAAAAGTAGAAGACAAGTATTTGAATGCACTTTTTGAGGCTTCAGGCTTTTAGCTAGAAGGCATTTGTGAATCTAGAATACTTAATTGCAATACAAGAAACATTAAATAATTATTCTAACTTGCAAACAGGATTGATTACTAAAAGCGATATTTAGTCCTTACAAGATCCAGTCCTAAAATAAAAATGACCTTCAGAATTACTGCAGGTCATTTTTATTTTAGGACAATTATATCATTTTTATTACTATTTTTGTTCATGCCTTTTGCCTTCTCTACAAGGTTTCTTTTAATTAACCTTATATACTATTTAATCTACATTATATTCGTTTACTATTTTTTGAACTAATTTTTTAATAGCACTTGCTTTTGATATTAAAGACAAAACTAATAAGAAAATTCTTATTCTCTCCTCATCCTTATCTTTCAAATCAAAATTCTTTACTATTTCATCTAATTTATCTTCATTAGTCAAATACGGAACCAAATAATCATCTAAACTTTCTTTTTGTATTTGTATAAAGGTCTTATATGTTTCTTCCCACGATAATATATCATCATTGTTATCGTTAATTTCATTAAAGGCAAGTTTAAAAACTTTTTTAATCTCTTCAGTTGTTAAAATTGGTCTCATATAGCTAAGTAATACTAATTGAATTAAATGAGTTTTAGTGTACCCTCTTTTTTTTCCATATTCCGGTTTAGTTATAACTTCGCTTTTCGTATAATTTTGAACTATATTATTAGTAAATTTTTCATCAACAAATTTATCATTTAAATATTCTATAACTTGAGATAGAAACAAATCATACCTTGGGAAATCGTCATATGAAACTGAACTACTTTTAGATATTTCATCAGCTAATTCTTTTATATAATTTGAATCAAAAATTTTTTCCATATCATGCACCTATACTTTCTCATGTAAAATATTTATATCTATATTATAGAGTACATATTAACTTATTACAAATTATTTCTAACATCATACCTATTTATATCTTAGATAAAATTGAATCTAAGCTTAATAAAAAATAAATTTGAAAGAATCCAAGAACTTTTAGGTCATTCGCTAATGTAAACAACATCAAATATTTATGATCATGTTACAAAAGAAATGCATAATGAAGCTACAAGTGTTATATCAAATATTCTTTATACAAAAAAAGCAAGGGAAATATAAAGGAAAATGTATATACATTATTCCTTAAATCCTTGCAATTACTTGTTGCGAGATAAGCCATAAGCCGAGTTCTGTATTAAGCAATCATCTATCTAGGTCTACTGTTGCCAGTAGACTCAAGCGACGCACCCGGAGGCGGGACGGGCAGCCCCTTAATGCCTCTCTATTCGGTCTTGCTCCAAGTGGGGTTTACATAGCCGTGAAGTCTCCATCACGCTGGTGAGCTCTTACCATCACCTTTCCACCCTTACCTAAGTAAAACTTAGGCGGTATATCTCTGTTGCACTTTCCTTCAAGTCGCCTTGACTGGACGTTATCCAGCACCCTGCCCTATGGAGCCCGGACTTTCCTCTCCTAGATCTAAGTCTAGCAGCGATTGCACGTCTCACTCGCAATATATATCTTAACATACTTTTTAAAAATATACAACTAAATCTGGCAATTAAACATATGTCAGAATATACACTATTATCCCAACTTGTTAATTTTAATATATATTCCTCATATTAAAATAAATATTAATGTTAATAAAAATATTATTATCACTCCATATAAACTTACCCCACAAAATAGCAATGTTAAAAGGATTACTCCCGCAACAATTAATTTAGGCCAAAGTAACATCAAAAGAGGAGATTTAAAAGCGAACAATGGCGGACGCCAATTTGGTCGTCTTCCACAATTATTTCTTCTGTTTGTGCCTCTAAAAAAACCTTTAATTGCCCTTTTACTATGTTTAAATATATTTTTAAAATCCTTCTTCAAGTCTTCTCCAGCCCCATCAGTAAAATCATCATCTCTACTCATAATCCACCCATAAAATTATTATTACAATATCAGTATATGCATATGAATCATAGTTTAGTTATTTAATATATACTTGTAACTCCTACTGTGGTATCTATATTACTAAATAAAGTCATAAGGATCTTTACATTTTTCTGAAGCGATGAATTCTACATATTTAAATTTTTCTTTTAAAAATTCTAATGTCTTTAAAAACACAAGATATTCTGTAGAAAAATGTCCTGCATCTATTATACTTATTTTCATTTCTTTAAAATCTGATGCAAAATGATAAGTTGTATCTCCTGTTATTATGCAATCAGCCCCAAGGCTTTTTGCTTTATAAAATAAGTCTTGACCACTACCATTTATTATTGCCAATACTTTTACTTTCTCGCGACCTTTAACAATTCTCATATTTTTTATATTTAAATTTTCTTTAACAAGTTCTATAATCTTACATAGTGAAATTTCTTTTTCTAATCTTACTAATCTTCCAATCCCAACATCTTTGTAATTTCCAGATTCATTAGGTTCAATTATTTGATTTGAATTAAATCCCAACATATTGACTATTGTCTCATTAATGCCATCTTTAGCACTATCTAAATTAGTATGGCATGAATATAGAGTTATATCTTCTCTAATTAAAGCTATCACTTTATTACCTAGTAGGTCTCCTTTAATTATATTTTTAGGTTTTTTAAATATCAATGGATGATGAGTTATAATTAAATCACTATTCAGATTTATAGCTTCTTGAATTACTTCATTTGTACAATCTAAGGCTAACAGAACTTTCTTTACTTCTTTATTTTCATCTCCAACCATTAATCCTACATTATCATAATCTTCCTTTAGAGATTTCGGAGCAAATTCTTCAATTTCTTTTGCTATATCTCTTACTTTAATCATCATTTCACCACCTAAAAATTTTTTAATAATTTCTCTAATTTATAATTTTTTTCTTTTAATTCATTTTTACGTGCTATTGCATGTTCAGTATTATCTTTAATAAAATCCATAACTTTTTTATTTTTTTCAATTTTACTTTCTATGTATAATTTTAATAAAGGCAATTTTTTATTTAACATAATTGGGCTTATTTCATAGAATGTATCTTCTAACGCTATATAATCTGCTGTTTTATATTTTACTTTAAATATCTCATAATATTTATTTTCATCTAAACATATATCTTCTTCTAAAATTTCATAGTTATTATTATATAGATATTTTCTTAAAATTTCAGGATTTTGAGCAGGTTGAAGTATTAAATAATCGAAATTTTTAACTTTATTCAAATCATTTTCTAGTATATCTCTAATTAGGTTACCACCCATTCCAGCTATTATTATAGCGTCTGCTTCTTTGTTATTTAAAGGAGACAATCCTCCACCTAATCTTAAGTCTATTTTATCTAGTACTCCATCTAATGATGCATTAATTTTTGCTTTTTTTAAAGGCTCTTTGTTTATATCTGATGCAATAACTTTTTTAGCTATATTATTTTTAACCAAATAAATGGGTATATAACCATGATCTGTTCCAACATCCATTATAACTTCAACTTTATCCAATTTTTCTATAATCCAATTTAGTCTTTTACTTAGTTCCATATTAACGGTTTCACCTTCTTTTATTATATTTTTAAAATTTAATTATCCTTTTTTAATAAGGAACATAAAACATTTGATATGACTTATGTCTAATTGAAAAAGAAGTGACTATCTCAAAAATATCAATTTTGAAATAGCCCCTTAGTTGTTTAATCTAAATAATCCTTTAATTTTTTACTTCTTGATGGATGTCTTAGTTTTCGTAAAGCTTTCGCCTCAATTTGTCTAATTCTTTCTCTTGTAACATTAAATTCCTTACCTACTTCTTCAAGAGTTCTAGCTCTTCCATCATCAAGTCCAAATCTTAGTCTTAATACTTTTTCTTCTCTAGGAGTTAATGTATCTAATACACTAATTAATTGTTCTTTAAGCATTGTAAATGCTGCAGCTTCAGCTGGTGCTAATGCTTCATCATCTGGAATAAAGTCTCCTAAATGAGAATCTTCTTCTTCACCTATTGGAGTTTCTAATGAAACTGGTTCTTGTGCTATCTTTTGAATTTCACGAACCTTTTCTACTGGAAGTTCCATAACCTTTGAAATTTCTTCTGGAAATGGATCTCTACCCAATTCTTGCAACAATTGTCTTTGTACTCTTATAAGCTTATTTATAGTTTCTACCATATGAACAGGTATTCTAATTGTTCTAGCTTGATCCGCAATAGCTCTTGTTATCGCTTGCCTAATCCACCATGTAGCATAAGTTGAAAATTTATATCCTTTTCTATAATCAAATTTTTCAACAGCTTTTATAAGTCCTAAGTTTCCTTCTTGAATTAAGTCCAAGAATAACATACCTCTTCCAACATATCTTTTAGCTATACTTACAACTAATCTTAAATTTGCTTCTGCTAATTTCTTTTTAGACTTTTGATTTCCTTCTTCTATTTCTCTAGCATATGTTATTTCTTGTTCTGAAGACAATAAAGGCACTTTTCCAATTTCTTTTAAATACATTCTAACTGGATCATCTATGGCTATACCTTCTGGCACTGACAAATCAATTTCTTCGTGCCCAGTATCAGTATCGTTCACATCACCTATAATTTCGACATTTGCCATTTCGAAAACTTCATATATCTTTTCTATTTGTTCTGGACTCAAGTCTATTTGTTCTAGTGTTTCCATAATTTCTTTATATGTTAACGAACCATTTTTTTTACCTTTATCAATTAATTCCTTTACAGCCACCATCTTGCTATTCTTATCTTTTTTATCATCTTTTGGCTTTGCTGCTTTTCTATTCATTTTTTGTTCCATATTATTATTGCCTCCTTCCGCCATAACCTTTAACCTCTCTCTCCCTTTTTAAGTGCTTCTGATAATTTAGTAAGCTCCATAGCAATTCTTATAGATTCTTCAATTTCTCCTTCTTTTTCAAATCTATTTTGCTTTTTCTTTAAATCTTCAATTTGTAATTTAAGTTTAAAACTTTTGACTTCCCTTATATAATCATTTATTAATCTTTCTCTATCTGCGAAAGCTAAAATTTCATGTTCTTTTATTTTAGTAAATTCTTTAGAACTTTCTATATCATCACATCTGCTTTCTACATAAGATATTATATTAATAGTATCCACATTTTTGCTTTGTAATATTAATGAATAAATTTTATTATGCGATTCTATTACAAACTCTCCTGGTTTTATAACACTTTTAAGTTCATCATAAAATTCATCTTTAAGCATCAATTTAATTAATGATCTCTCAGCTTTTAAATATCCTGGTTCTACATATAATTTTGTTCCAAAACCTTCCTTTTCATTGGTAAAATTTTCTTCTTTTTGTTTTTTTAATATTACTTGTGAAAGTAGGTCATATAATGCCTGTTCTTTAATTAATGTTTCTTCTGAAATCTTCTTTATATATACATCTTTCTCTATAGGGTTTAGATCTGCCAAAATTTCCGCAAATTTTTCTCCGTACATTATTAATTCACTTCTATTTTTTAAATTTATGCCTTGTGCTGCTCTTTTAATTTTATATTCAATTAGCGGTAGTGCTTCTTTTATTAATCTTAAAAACGCCTCTTTTCCATTGTTTCTCACAAATTCATCTGGATCTTTCCCTTCTGGTACTGTTAATACTTTCACATCAAATCCAGCATTTCTTAAAATGCTAAGCCCTCTTAGTGTAGCAGTCTGACCAGCAAAATCGGCATCATAAGAAATTATTACTTTATTCACATATTTTTTAAGAAGTCTTGCTTGATTTACAGTAAGTGCAGTTCCAAGTGATGCTACAGTATTCGTTATACCATATTGATGAAGTGCTATTAAATCCATGTATCCTTCAACTATAATAATATAATCCTCTTGTAGCTTATTCTTAATTGCAAAATTTAATCCATAAAGATTAGTTCCCTTTTGAAAAATCATTGTCTCTGGTGAATTTAAATATTTGGGTTTTGAATCATCTAAAACCCTGCCTCCAAATCCAATAACTTTTCCTTTTACATCAAATACAGGAAACATTACTCTATTTCTAAATCTGTCATATGTATTCCCAGTTTTTTCACTTTTAGAAATTAACCCTGCTTCAAATAACAAATCATCCTTATATCCATTTGCTTTCAAACAATTTATTGCTCCATGCCAGTTATCACGTGAATAACCTAAACCAAATCGTTTTATGGTTTCTTCTTTTATTCCTCTTTTTAAGAAATACTCTTTTGCTATTTTATTATTTTGCAAATTTGCAAAATAATATCTAGCAGCATCTACATTTATCTTGTATAAAAGTTCCTTTTTTCTAGAAATCTTATTATTTTCCTGCCCTTCTATTTGTAATATAATATTAGCTTTATCTGCTAAATATTTTGCTGCTTCTAGAAAAGTAAGTTTTTTATATTTCATAACAAATGTAAGTACATTTCCTGCTTCACCACACGAAAAACATTTATATATTTGCTTTTCACTAGAAACACTAAATGATGGGGATTTATCATTATGAAATGGACATAACCCCATATAATTTTTTCCTGATTTTTTTAACCTTACATCTTCTGAAATAATATCAACAATGTCACTTTGTTCTTTTATTTTTTCTATTACTTCTTCTGGTATCTGCAAGGAGACATCTCCCTCCCTACTGCTTTTTTTCAACAAGTATATATTATTCGACATATTATTGAGTTTTCCTTCTAATTATTATAATAAATTTTATAATAGTTTAAGATTTAATCCATTTTGAAATAATATCTAGTTGAATAGCACTATTATTTAATAATTCTTTTTTTTATTTTAAAATCCTCTTTTTTTATTTTAAAATTCTCTTTACAATTTTCAAACTCTATTTGTTTATGAAAATTTAGTTTTAATATATGTTCATTATAATGGAGGATATATGTTAATCAAGTGAATCTTACTTGATATATTTATGTTTAATATATGTTCATTATAATCAACATATATATTATAAGCTTAATAACATTAAATAAATTCTTAATTGAAAAATATTAATCTATTACTACTTTAGGAATAAATATTTTATTAAACAATAATAAACAATAATCATCACTCATTCCAGCAATATAATCTGCTACTGCTCTTTTCAGACTTTCATTTTTAGCTATTGTTAAATAAATTTCTGGCATTTGTTCTGGATTTTCTTCAAAATATTTAATTAATTGCTGTAATATAAATTTTGCTTTATTTCTCTCAACCTTTAATGTATTTCCTAAATATATATTTTTAAACATAAATTTTCTAAGTTCTATCATTGCTTCATTAATTTCTTTACTTAATCCAACTTCTTTTATTCCATTATCAATATTATCATTTGAAGTTTTAACAAAATCTTTTATTAATGTATCTAGTCTTTGAGTAGAACTATCTCCTAAAACTTCAACGATATCTTTAGGTAGTTGTTTTTTACTTAGCAATCCTGCTCTTATAGAATCATCTATATCATGGTTTAAATAAGCCATTTTATCACTAAATTTAACTACAATTCCTTCTAAAGTAAGTATATCTTTTATATTTCCAAGTCCACTATGATTTAGTATTCCATTAATCACCTCTTTTGTTAGATTGAGTCCCTGCCCATCATTTTCAAGTTTAGTAACTACTCTTACGCTTTGTTCATTATGACGAAAACCACCTTTTAAATATTCATTTAATACTTCTTCACCATTATGTGCAAAAGCAACATGACCTAAATCATGACCCAATGCTATTGCTTCAATTAAATTTTCATTTAATCCAATTCCAACACCAATAGTTCTTGCAACTTGTGATACTTCTAGCGTATGCGTTAATCTAGTTCTATAGTGATCCCCAAAAATTTTTATATATACTTGTGTTTTATGTTTAAGGCGCCTAAATGATTTGCTTTGAATAATTCTATCTCTATCAAGCATATAACAAGTTCTAATATTGTCTTCTTCTTCTCTAATTTTTCTTCCTAACGATTTTTTTGAAAAAGCAGCTTCTTTTATTAATGTCAAGCTTTCAAAACCCTGAATTTTTTCTCTCACATTCATATATTATCACCTCTTTTTATATATTCTATATTTATCATTATATTCCTCTATTTCTCGACCATATTTATTATTTGCAAAAAATAAAAAAATACTACGTTCGCATATAATTTTTTATATTTTTATCAAATTCTTTAAGTATATTACTAAAATAACTTTAATATTATTTAATAATAAAGAATTTTATCCGGAACCTTATAAAGGAGTGTATTTATGGGCAATGAAGTTTTATATTTAAAAGAATCTAATCTTTCCCCTGAAATCATAAAGCAAAATGTTTTGCCACGCTACAATTTGCAGAATTCTAAAATTTCAATAATTAAATTTAAAGATACGGATAAACAAAGAGCAGTGTATAGAGTAGATTTTAAAGGAAAAAGTTATTGTTTAAAAAAAGTTTATTATAATAAAAACGATTTACTATATGTTTATTCAGCAATTGAATGGCTATATAGAAATAATATTAGAGTACCTAAACTTTTACCTACTATTGATAATAATAGATTTGTATCTTATGAAAACATGCTTTTTATATTAACCCCTTGGATTCAAGGTGAAAAATGTAATTTTGATAATATTAAGCATGTTATACTTTCTGTAAAAAAGCTTTCTACAGTTCACTCAATATCTCGTGACTTTAAACCTATTTTGGGCAGTTCTTTAAAAGAAGGATTTGATGATTATTACATATCAACCTTAAAACATTTTCAAGATTTACTTCAAGGATCAAATGAGGCCTTTAAATATAAAGATACATTTTCAAGACAATTTATTTCAAGCTTTGATATAAATTTATGTCTTGCTAAAATTTCTCTAGATATCTCAAATAAAATTGATAATGATACTTTGAGTAAATCTTTGTGTCATGGTGATTATGTAAATAAAAATATAATTTTTCCATCTGATTTAGATCCTTGGATAATAGACTTTGACAAATGTAAAATGGATTATTGCGCGAAAGATTTAGCATATTTTATGCGTAGATTACTCAAGCGTGAAAATACTAAATGGGATATCGACTTAGCTTTATCAGTATTAGAAGTTTATAATGAATCATCACCTTTAACAGAATCAGATTTAAGATATTTAATTTCATATATTTGTTTTCCACAAAAATATTGGAAAATATCAAGAGATTATTATAAAAACATTACAAAGTGTAATAAATCTGCTTTTTCAAACTTACTTTTAAATGCAATCTCAAAAACAAATTTTCAATATAATTTTGCACTAACCATAATAGATACAGTACAAAAAAAATTCAATACAACTTTGCTCTAAAATTATAGGTATTGCACAATACCGTATACTATGAAAGAACCCCTTGAATTTAAAATTCAAAGGGTTCTTTCAATTTTTATTTTTTATTTTTTATTTTTTATCTTTTATTTTTTACTTGTGATTGTGCTGCTGCAAGTCTTGCTAGTGGCACTCTAAATGGTGAGCATGATACATAGTCAAGACCTATGTTGTGGCAGAATTCAATTGATGATGGATCTCCACCATGTTCTCCACAAATTCCAAGATGAATATCTGGACGTGTAGATTTTCCTTTTTCTACAGCTATCTTGATTAAAGAACCAACTCCAGTTTGATCTAATTTAGCAAACGGATCTTGTTCGTAAATCTTCTTTTCATAATAAGAAGATAAGAACTTAGCCGCATCATCTCTTGAGAATCCAAATGTCATTTGAGTTAAATCATTTGTACCAAAAGAAAAGAACTCTGCTTCTTTAGCTATTTCATCAGCAGTTAAAGCTGCTCTTGGAATTTCAATCATAGTACCAACTTTGTATTCTAAAATTACTCCTGTTTCTTCCATAACTTCTTTCACTGTATTTACTATAACATCTTTTACATATTTTAATTCCTTAATTTCTCCAACTAGCGGAATCATTATTTCTGGAACAATGTCATAACCTTTATTCTTTTTAACTTCTATAGCTGCTTCTATTATTGCTCTTGCTTGCATCTCAGCAATTTCTGGATAAGATACTGCAAGACGGCATCCTCTATGACCCATCATAGGATTGAATTCATGTAACTCTTGAACTGTAGATTGTAATTCATCAAAAGTTATTCCCATTTCTTTTGCTAATTCTTTAATATCTTCCTCTGCTGATGGTAAAAATTCATGTAAAGGTGGATCTAATAATCTTATAGTAACTGGTTTTCCTTCTAACGCTTCATAGATACCTATAAAGTCTGCCTTTTGCATTGGTAATATCTTATCTAATGCTACTTTTCTTTGTTCTAAATCTTTAGATGTAATCATTTGTCTTACAGCCATAATTCTATCTTCTGCAAAGAACATATGCTCTGTTCTACAAAGACCTACACCTTCTGCTCCAAATTCAACTGCTTGTTGTGCATCTTTTGGACTATCTGCATTAGCTCTAACCTTTAGCTTTCTTATTTCATCTGCCCAACCCATAAATATTGCAAAATGTCCTGAAATTTCTGGAGTAACTGTCTTTATTTTTTCTCCATATACATTACCAGAAGTACCGTCAATTGAAATAAAGTCTTTATCTGTATAAACTTTCCCATTAACTTCTAAAGTTCTCCTTTTTTCATCAACTCTAATAGTTCCGCATCCAGCTACACAACAAGTTCCCATTCCTCTTGCAACAACAGCAGCATGAGAAGTCATACCACCTCTTACTGTAAGAATTCCTTTTGCAGCTACCATACCTTCTATATCTTCTGGAGAAGTTTCAAGTCTTACAAGTACTACATCTTCACCAAGTGTAGCCCTATCCTTAGCTTCATCAGCTGTAAATGCAATCTTACCACATGCAGCTCCTGGAGATGCTGGCAACCCTTTACCAATTGGATTAGCCTTCTTTAAATCCTCAGTATAAAATGCTGGATGTAACAATGTATCTAATTGCTTAGGTTCAACTTTTAAAATTGCTTGTTCTTTACTAAGCATTCCCTCTTCAACTAAATCAACAGCAATCTTTAAAGCTGCTTGAGCTGTTCTTTTACCATTTCTAGTTTGTAAGAAGTATAACTTGCCTTCTTCTATTGTTATCTCCATATCCTGCATATCTTTATAATGAGATTCTAATTTGTTAACTATATCTTCAAATTCTTTATATATTGTAGGATCTTGATCCTTTAATTTTGATATTGGAAGTGGTGTTCTAATTCCTGCAACAACATCTTCACCTTGTGCATTCATTAAATATTCACCATATATTTCATTTTCACCATTAGCTGGATTTCTAGAGAATACAACTCCTGTTCCTGACGTTTCTCCTTTATTACCAAATACCATTTCTTGTACATTTACTGCTGTACCCCATTCTCCCGGAATATCATTCAATCTTCTATATACTATAGCTCTTGGATTATCCCATGATCTAAATACAGCTGTTATAGATTCAATCAATTGAATTTTGGGATCACTTGGAAAATCTTCACCCTTTTCTTTTTTATATAGTTCTTTAAATTGACTAACTAATTCTTTTAAATCTTCAGCAGTTAAATCTGTATCAACTTCAACGCCTTTCTTTTCCTTAAGTTCATCAATCTTATTTTCAAATAATCTCTTTTCTATACCCATAACAACATCAGAGAACATTTGAATAAATCTTCTATAAGAATCATATGCAAATCTTGGATTATTAGTTAATCCTGCCATAGCTTCTACAGCTACGTCATTTAATCCTAAATTTAAAATAGTATCCATCATACCTGGCATTGAAACTCTTGCACCAGATCTTACTGAAACTAATAAAGGGTTTGAATTATCTCCAAATTTTTTACCCGTAGATTCTTCAAGCTTTGTTAAGCTATCATAAATTTGACCTATTATATCATCAGAAATCATTCTACCATCTTCATAATACTTATTACAAGCTTCTGTTGTAACAGTAAACCCAAATGGTACAGGAATTCCTATATTGGTCATTTCTGCTAAATTAGCACCCTTCCCACCAAGTAAATTTTTCATTGAAGTATTTCCTTCACTAAAAAGATACACATACTTATTTGACATCTCAATATTCCCTCTTTTCTTATAATTTCTCAATATATTTACTATCGATTCCTTCCTCCAGCATCTTCAAAAAAATAATTAATCAATCTGCGCTGTTCTTTTCGTGCTATACTTTGTTGATTGAATTGAATATAGCATCCACTATTATTGAATTCAATCTTCTCGTCCAGTACAAAATATACATAGCATATTAGACTATTCTTTTTTTTAGGTGCCTAAAGGCATCGTAGTTACCCCAATAATTAATTTTCATTTTCTCCAAGTTTAACAAATAATTTTGTTATGTTAGTCTTTGATACCTTACCAATTATTTTTATTTGGTCTCTTCCATCTGTCTTTTTTAATATCTCAACAACTGGGATACTGTCAATTTCATGTTCAATAATTTTCTTAGCTAACTCATAAGCATTATCATTTTCATTTGCACAAATTATATTTGGCATTCTAGTCATAATTACACCAACCGGAACCTTATGTATATCCGTTCCACCTATTGAAATTTTAAGAAAATCTTTTCTAGAAACTGCACCGGTAAGTACTCCTTTGTTTTCTATAAATAATGTCCCTACATCATTAAGGAATAGGTATACGATTGCATCATATACCATTGTATCTTCACTTACTGTCACAGGTTTAGACATTATTTCAGATACTTTTATTTTACTTATATATGAATACACTAATCCACCAGAAGATTTCCCAGAATATACATATCCAACTTTAGGTCTAGCATCTAAAGTTCCTATCATTGTAAGAACTGATAAATCTGCTCTAAGTGCTGCTCTTGTTACTCCAATTCTCCCAGCAAGTGCTTCACTTGTTATTGGTGCGTTTTCTTTAACTAAGCATACTATTTCTTCTTGCCTAGGTGATAATTTCAATCTTATCCCTCTTTCTATAAATACAAGAAATATTTAGTTAATATTCATTAATTTTTACTACTCTCTAATTATATCATGTAATTATTGTTTGACTAGACTTAATTTTCAGAAAAATCAAATAAATTCACTAATTATTTCTTGTATAATAATTTTATATCACTTTAACTTCTGCTTTTCTCTATATTCCTTTGAATATCATTTTTCTTCTAAATTTTCTTTTTCTTCATCAAAGTTAACAGTATAGCTATATACCGTATCAGAACCTGTATATAACTTTTGTTTTGAATCAGAACTATCATTCTTAGTATCTTTCTTCATTTCGTTGACTTTATTTTTAACTTTATCTGCAAAATCATTTGCCTTATTTTTAACATCATTTGCAACCTTAGAAATCTGTTTATTTATTATTTCTACAGTACCATCTTCTTTAGTTATTTCTATTGTAATTTGAGTTGCTATTGCTGCAATAACACATGCTGCAAGTATTGGTGGAATTATAATAGCTACAACACCTGCTGCAATTCCAGCGTTAACAGGAATATCAATTAACTCTGTATCATCTTTTTTAATCTTTATTCTTGTAACATTACCTTTTTCTATTATTTGTTTGAACCAAACCTTTAACTCTTCTATAGAAATCTGAGTTTTATTTTGCTCCTCATCCTTAGAAGAGTCATTATTATCATTTAATATACCTTGAGTCTTTTCAATATATATTAAAGCTTCTAAAACATCGCCTTCACTTACTTCTAAAGCTTGCTTTGCTTTTTCATAACTTACACCGGTTCTTTCACGTACCATATCAACTTTTTCTAATGTTATATTTCCCATAAATCATCACTCCTTAATAAATTTTAACATATCTAGACTTTTAGGTTTCCTTGCATAATTATTATATATAAAAAAAGTGGTTACCTTTTCTATTTCATCTTTAATCTCATTATTTAAATTTAATCTATATAACTTATCTACATTCAGATTCTTCAAGAATCTCAATGCATTATATGCACCCTTTGATATGAATAGTCCATGTTCTTTTGGACATTCATCACATATTCCCCCATAGTAAGATAAACTTATATAATTTGATGAAGATATTTTTTTTCTACAAATACTGCAATTATCCAATGTTAAATTATACCCTGTAGCTGTTAATAATTTTAATTCAAATGATCTTATCAGTAATTCATAATCTATTGCATCTGTATTTAATAAATATAATGTTGTCACTAAATTTCTAAAAAGTTCAACATTAACTTCATTATCAGAACATGCAATATCTATGAGTTCACATAAATATGATGAATAAGTAAGTTTATATAAGTCATTTAAAAGCCCTTGAAATGAGTGAGTTATCTTTCCTTCTTGAAGGGTGTATAAATTTTTACCTTTATACACCATATATTCTCCATAACATAAAGGTAATGCCAATGCTAAAAACTTGCTTTTACTTTTTTTTGCACCTCTAACTACAGCTGTAATCTTGCCTAGCTTTTCAGTATAAAGCCAAACTAATTTGTCATTTTCTTTAAAATCTTGTGTCTTTATAATAACAGCTTTAGTTTCAAAAATTGACAGATTAATCATCTCCTGTTTATTTTTTTGGTGCCTTATAACCTAATTCCTTTAATAAAAGTTGATTATCTCTCCACTCTTTTCTAACTTTAACCCATATTTTTAAATTAACTTTGGATTTTAAGAATCTTTCTAATTCATATCTTGCGGTTTCCCCAATTCTTTTAAGTGTTTGCCCATTCTTACCAATTATTATCCCTTTATGTGAATCCTTTTCACATATTAAATCTACCTCTATATGATATGTACCAATATCATTTTGTTTCATTTGAATTATATCTACTGCTATACCATGAGGTACTTCATCTCTTAATGTTCTTAAAGCTTTTTCTCTAACTATTTCAGATACAACAAATTTCTCTTGAACATCTGTTATCATATCATCTGGATAATACTTAGGTCCTTCTGGCATCGCTTTTTTCATAAGTTCTATTAATGCATCAACATTTTTTCCTTTAATTGCAGAGATAGGTATTATTTCTGCAAAATTAAATTCTTTTGCGTACATTTCTAAACTTTTTGCCACTCTATCTTGTGTACTTTCATCAACTTTATTTAATACTAAAAATACTGGGCACTTTTTATCTCTTAAAGTTTCTAATATAAATTTGTCTCCTTTTCCTATTTCCTCATCTGGATTTGTTAAAAACAACACTAAATCAACATCTTTAGTTGATTCTTTTGCTGAATTTACCATATACTCTCCTAATTTATGTTTAGGCTTATGTATCCCCGGTGTATCAACAAATACCATTTGATAATTATCACCTGTTAATATTGTTTGAATATTATTCCTTGTTGTTTGTGGTTTATTTGAAACTATTGATAATTTTTCTCCCATTATGTAATTTAATAAAGTTGATTTTCCTACATTTGGTCTTCCAACTATTGTAACGAATCCTGATTTAAACATTTTTTCCTCCTCAAAATAAGCTTCATTATAAAAAGCTTAAATAACATTATGCTACTTTACAAATAGTATACTCTATTTATAAGTTAATTGACAACGTGCAAATCTTAAGCAGATAATTAAAGTCTAAACAATGTGAAAATGAATAAAGTTAATAATATCCCAAAAATTGCTCCAACTATTACTTCAAGAATACTATGAACTTCTGAATCAACTCTACTTTGTGCAGTTATAAATGCTAATAAGAAACTAAGCAGTATGCAAATTGGTTCTTCTGTTATCAGAGATATTGCAGTTGCAATAGAAAATCCTAGTGCACTATGCCCACTTGGCATTCCACCTTTTAAAGGAGTACCCTCTCCAAATATTGCTTTTGCTATTATTGTTACTATACACACTATCACTAATACAATAAATATTGTGTATGGTTCTGAGTTTTTAACCTTTTTAATTAAATCAAATGAAAAGGTAGCTAATTTATCCCAAAATATAATGTATGCAACTAACAATGCATTTATTGCTGTAATCAGCACACCACCTGCTGCTGCATTTTTAGCTATTTTAGCCAATGGATGATAATAATTAGTTGTCATATCTATAGTTGCTTCTATAGCTGTATTTATTAATTCAGCTGTTATTACCATAGTTATTGCAACTGCTAAAATAAGAAATTCATATTTTGTTATATCAAAGAAAAAACTCACAATTAATACACCTAAAGCCACAATTAAATGTATTTTCATATTTCTTTCTGTTCTTACAGTGTCTATAATCCCAGTTATTGCATTATTAAAACTTTCTAGAGTTTTTTTAATCTTCATTTGCCTTCACCCACTTTTCTATTAAGTGACTTAAAAAATTGTATAGATACCAAAGTTCCAAATTACTCTTACCCCAACATATATACATATGTATCTATATACATTTCTAAAATTAGGAATAAAAGGAGATACATATAAGTATAAATCGGGAATTTGGTATTTATATGCCTTATCTAGTTATACTAAGTTTATTTAGAATTTCTTCTTCTCTACTTCTCATAACACTTTTTTCTTCATCTTCCATATGGTCATACCCTAAAAGGTGTAATACAGAATGTACTACTAAATATGAGGCTTCTCTTTCATAGGAGTGATTAAATTCTTTGCTTTGTTCTAATGCTTTTTCTAGAGAAATCACTATATCCCCAAGTACAAGTTCTTCACCATCAAAATCAATTTGCGAAAACTTATAATTTTTATACATTTCCTTAAATACTTTTTTATTTTCGTATTCTAACATAGGAAATGATAATACATCTGTTTCTTTATTTTTTCCCCTAGTATCATTATTAATTTCCTTGATTTCCTCATTATCTACAAATACCAAGGAAATTTCACACTTTAAATCAACTTCTTCTTCTTTTAATGCAAATTCTATTACTTTTGTTAGTTTTTCTACTAGATTATCATTTACTTCTAACTTATTTTGTTTATTATCTACATAAATCATTATTTTAATTACTCCTTAGTTTCAATTTCTTTATCTTTATTTTCATCATTTAAATCCTTAATTTTCTCTTTAGGGTATTCTATCCTATGATGATATATACCATTTAATGTAGTTAAAAAACATGTTCTGATTTTTTCTATGTCCTTTAATGTCAAATCACAATTATTCAACTGACCGCTTGATAATTTATCATCCATTATGTTATTCACCATTTCATTGATTTTCTCTCTATTCACCTCTTTAATTGACCTTACAGCAGCTTCAACACTGTCAGAAAGCATTACTATGCCAGCTTCCCTAGAACTCGGTATAGGTCCTTCATACATATAATCCTCTATATTTATTTCATTTTCAGTACTATTTTTCATTGTATAATAAAAATATTTAACTAATGTCTTTCCATGATGCTCTGCTATAATATCTTGAATTACCTTTGGCAAGTTATGTTTTTTTGCTAATTCAAGACCATCCTTCACATGAGATTTTATTATCATTGTGCTTAGATTAGGAGTTATATTATTATGAGGATTATCCCCTCCAATTTGATTTTCTCCAAAAAAGTATGGTCTTTCTATTTTTCCAATATCATGATAATAACATCCTATTCTAGTAATTACTGAATTAGCACCAACTTCTTCCGCGGCAAGTTCTGCAAGGTTTGCAACAAGCATACTATGGTGATATGTCCCTGGTGCTTCCATTAATAATCTCTTCAGAAGTGGATTATTAGGATTTGATAATTCTAACAACTTTAAAGTTGTAACCTCATTAAATGTACCTTCCAAGAATGGTAGTATTCCTAATGCAAATATGCCTGATAGAAGTCCTCCTGCAACTGTAATACATCCCTTTATTAACACCTCCCCAAGATTACTTGATATTAATATTCCTGTGGACAATATGAGTATTGCACTAGCAACTGCAATATATAATGTTGAATATAATAATTCATTTCTTTGTTGCATCTTTTTTAATAATGTAGATCCTAGTATTGAACTTACTATACCTAATAGTATAACTTGAACGTCAAATCCATTTAATGCACTTATAATTATTATATTTAAGGTGCTAAGGACAAGTGAGATTTTATAATTTAATAGTAATGTAAGCATCATAGGAGCACAAGCAAACGGAATTAAAAGTGGTGATATAATTCCTATTGTTCTAGCTAATATTAGTGAAATTAAATTTATTACACTTATTAAAATTAATTTTTTAGTGCTTTTAAATATTTCTTTATAATTTAGTTTTATATAACTATATTGAAGAAACAGTACTATTGCTAAAAATACTGCAAGTGCTAAATACACATATACATATGCAGTTGCATTTTCATCACTTAACATTCCTAAGTCTGATAAAATATCTATTTGCTCTTGAGTTACAGGTTCCCCTTCTTTTACTATAATCTGATTTTGTTTTATTATTACTTTAGATATATTCTTTTGAGCTTCTTGTATTGTTTCATTTGTCTTTTCTTCATCAAAAAAAACATTTGCATTTATTTGAGTCTGAATGATTGGCTTTAATACGCTAGATACTTCATTCTCTAATTTTAAAGCATCTATTTCTAATATCGCAGCTCCTCTTGCCCCTTGAAGAGCAGCTTCATCGTTTTCATTTATATTTTTTCCATATACTTTATCAATTATATTAATTATTTTTATTTCTAAATCTGCTAACTTATCTTTTTGAATACTTATTAATACCTTACATTGTTCTTCTGTCAGCTGAAATCCTGTTAAATTCTTTAGTTCAGTTATTTTTTCACTTTCTTTTGCGTCACCTGTAGAATTCGAAGTAGCACTTAATATTATAAGTTTTTCAAATAAAGCTTTAGTGTTCTCTTCTGCTTCTTTTTTAACTTCTGTTCTTAACGTATATTGTTTTCCCACTTTTTCAAGCGCTTGCTCTTGTTTTTCCTTAGTAGCTTTTTCATCTATTGTATCCCTCGGAGCTTTAATATC
>Ga0183100_1000668_pt1 | contig 23395 bp, 22 predicted proteins | sample Biomet2_FD_127789 | JGI IMG/M metagenome (GOLD analysis project Ga0183100, IMG submission 127789) | Microbial communities from bioreactor (seeded with anoxic lake sediment) at LBNL, California, USA - Biofuel metagenome 2 | ecosystem: Engineered > Bioreactor > Anaerobic > Unclassified ...
GATTTATACAAACGAAAATATCTGAAGAAAAGATGGATAAATTAAAAGAACTATTCAATATAATAGAAAGTGAGTAGCAAGTGAATAACTTCGTTCGACACTAAGGAACAGACACTTTTGTAAATTCAACAGGTACAAGCTATTTAGTTCAGTGTAATGATTAAAAAAATTAGACTAAAGTAGAAATTAAATTTAAAGATTTTCTACTTTAGGCTTTCATATTTATATAATTCTTAGATGGTAATTGCAATTTTAAATATAGAGATAATTTAAATAATAATATATGTATTATGTAAGAGATAATTCCCTCAACTTTCCCTTAAGGGATAAAATACAATAAGTTATGATAAAATATAATAAGGCTCAAAAGTGACTAAACACCTATGTTTCAAAGTATCATAAAATACGATTAAATATGATTTAGTACAAGCTATATCTAATACAGAACTCGGCAATTAATGCATATAAAATTTTTGTTGGTATAAAACTAACCAAAAGCTTAAAATATCATATTATAAAGCACCAAGAATAGCTAATCTTGTAAACTTTTCATTAATTCCAATAGGAAGAAAAAAAGAGCACTGTATTAAGTGAAATTGATAATTTTTATAGAACAATATATTGGAATATTGGAGAATTATTTTATATTTGCTAGTATAGCTATAGTAATTTTATGTAGAAATATTTTCAAAGTATATATCAAAAATATTTTCATTTATGCTATTTGAAATTGATTATTGCAATTATATTTAGAACTTAATGGTAGATTTGTATATAAATTTAACTTATATTATTATGATTAGAAAAGGAAAGTATTGAAATAATATGGATTAGTTATAAAATTATTACAAAGACATACAAGTGGCTCTATGATTGACTTTGAGCGGTTTATAAATTATAAAAACAGATTTAATTGCAGAAGTGGGAAAAGAAGTGGGAAACACATAAAAAAAGCTGTACTACAAGGTATCTAAACCAAGTAATACAGCCTTTCCTTTAAATAATTGGTGCCGCTAGCCGGACTCGAACTTGAACTGGTAGAACTTATCTATTTACTATAACTGATATTAAGTGGGAATCTATTAAATGGATCTTGCTTTTGTTTAAAAATATAGATTATAAAAAACACTATAGTATGATGAATTAAAAAATAAAATCTATTCATTAGTATTCATTAGCAATGCTAAGTGAATATACTTGCAAAGATTTAATGATTTTTTTCTTTGTGAATAATATCTAAAAAATAATTTACAAAAAAATAAAAAGTATGAACATTAAAACTAAAAAGTTAATATAAGCTAAAATAATGAATGGTATAGAATACTGACAGATAGTTATAAATAAGTGATTTCAAAGCCTATTCAAAACTAGTGTGGGAAAAGTGTGGGAAAATAAAAAAAACATCAACGTTTTATACATTTCAAACGTCGATGTTTTCTGCAATGGTGACCCATAGGAGAATCGAACTCCTGATTCCACCGTGAGAGGGTGGTGTCTTGACCGCTTGACCAATGGGCCGTGCAACAAATATTATTTTACTATTATTTAAGGACCATGTCAATAAATTTTTTGATGTGTATAATAATAAGGAAATAATTACATCATTAGGAATGAAAGATGCAAAATTTGTTTAATTATATATTAAACAAATCATAATTTTCTAAATATTTAAAAAATATACTTGTTTTTCACTGAAAATCTGATAAACTATTATAATAGTTAGTAATTTAAAAAAAGAGGTGTATATTACTAGATATACTCATCGCTCCTCTTGTATAGCTAATAAGGCATACAAAATTACGACTCCTTTTTAATATTTTGTGGGATATCCATTAGAATTTAACTGTTAGATAGTTAAATCTTAATGGATATTATTATTTATATCAGTTTTAGAAATGTAACATATATAATTGATATAGAACAACTAATGAAGTATAAACTATATGTTTTTATCATTTCGTTAAATGAAGGGCTAAGAAAAATTTATGATTGGTATATAGATAAAAAAACTAATTGAACTATTATAGAATGAATAAAATTGATAAGTTGATTATAAATTAGTTTTGTACATAGATAAATCTAAATAAAAAATAGAGCTGTGCCAATATGTAGGTACAGCTCCATTTTTTATTTAGATTTCAGCGTAGAGACTCTATTCTGCGAGCCAATCTAAAACAGCTGGATTTGCACATGCTGAAGATTTTGCATCTATTTTTGTTACAAAGATAATATCTCCTTTGTTAGCTACAGAGCTAACTTCAGCAAATATTTCATCTGCAGATGAAGATGTTTTAACAAAAAATCCTTCAGGTAGAAATCTAGCCCAAGCACCTAAAGATTTAATTTTTCTAATCAAATTAGCATCTCCATGAACATGTTCATGAGAATGTGTGTGATCTTCACCACATCCACAATTTTCATCATGGTCGTGATCGTGACCAGTAGTATCGCTTATAAAATATGTAATCATATATACTGACATAATTGCACCGCCTTTAAAATTTGTTAGAATTTTTTATTTAGACATCTGAAATAATAAGTCAAAAATGTAACTAATATTTTAAGATGTCTTATATTTAAATTATACTAAAATAATATGAATTGTAAATTAAAATTTATTAAGACAGATATTATTATTATATTAAAAATTTGTATAACATTTATAAGCAAAACATTAGAATAAAACATATAACATAATAAAGGGAATAGTGTATATAAAAAGATGATAGTTAATAAAAGGAGTAGATATTAAGTCTGTAAAAAATGAAGGATTGAAACTCAAATGCTTGGATTTTAAAAATAAATTGTGAAGTTGGTTTTATAGTACAGAAAGTTAAGAATTAAGGAGGTGAAATATATGGAATTTGCACAATATATAACAAATGATGCTTTGGTTTTAGTTCCAGCTTTATATTTATTAGGTATGTTTATAAAAAATACAGAGAAAATAAATAATAAGTATATTCCAATTATATTATTAGTTGTAGGTATTGCAGGAACAATTGGAATAATGGGTGTTAGTGTAAACGCAGTGGTACAAGGTATATTGGTAACAGGATCTACAGTTTATACTAATCAATTAATAAAACAAACAACTAAAAAAGAATGAAAATATAAATTGTTGAGGTTTATGGTTGAAAAATGAATATTGTTGCCATAAACTTCTTTTTGTTGAATAAAGTATTATAGTCATTTATAATTTAGAGATAATATGAAAAGATTTTTAGGTTCTTAATAGAATAGCATACTGACTTAGTATTTTTGAATAGGTCTAAGCTATGATTTTGAGATTAAAAGTGAAAGTGGTGAAAATCTACTACAGCCCCCGCTACTGTAATGGAAGACTAAGCTCTAAGGCATATGAAAAAGAATATGCTTACAATATCCACTGAGATATTATTCTTGGGAAGGAAGAGTTTTAGGATGAGGCCAAAGTCAGGAGACCTGCCTAGAAAATATTAAAAAATGCTATCTTCGGTGGGAAGGATAATAGCAAATGTTAGAGTGTGGTTATTTTGCATTCTTAATTTGTTGTAGAATTCCTCCTTATCTATGAATGGATAATGAGGATTTTTTGAATTTGCCTTAGGTAAGAATTATGGAGGAATGAAATAATGAAAAAAGCCATTTTAGTAGTGAGTTTTGGAACTAGTCATTTAGAAGCACTTAAAAATTCAATTGAGAAGATTGAAAATAGAATTAAGGATGAGTTCAAGGAATATGACGTGTTTAGAGCATTTACTGCTCACAGTATAATAAAAAAATTAAAGGAAAGAGATAATTTAGATATATTAACACCAGAAGAAGTCTTGGAAGATTTGAAATCTAAAGGATTTGAAGAAGTTATAGTTCAACCATTACATATAATTCCAGGAGAAGAATTTGATTATATAAAAGGTGTTGTAGAAAGTACAAAAGATGATTTTAAAGCTGTTAAACTTGGAAGACCTATATTTTTTTATCAAGGAATGAATGGACTTCCGGAAGATTATTCTTTGTTTATAGATAGCATTAAAGAAGTATTAAAGGGAGAAGAAAGTGTAATATTATTTGGTCATGGTACAGAACATCCTTCAAATGCAGTTTATGGAATGCTTCAAACTGTTTTAATTGACGAAGATTATGAAAATGTGTTTGTGGCAACAGTAGAAGGATATCCAACAGTTAAAAATGTGTTGAAAAAAATAAAAAATAAAGGGATAAAGAAGACAAAACTTGTGCCGTTATTACTTGTTGCAGGAGATCATGTGAAAAATGATATGGCATCAGATGAAGAAGATTCTTTAAAAAGCATACTACAAAGAGAAGAAATTGAAGTTACTTTACATATGCATGGACTTGGTGAGGTAGATAAATTTAATGAGCTTTATATAAATAGAATCTATGATTCGATTGAGGACAGGTATTTAAATGCAGGAAGAACTAAAAAATTAAGATGATAAATTGGAGAGAGGTATTTTATGAAATCTATAATAATATCTTCAAATTGTAGTGGTGGTGGAAAAACTACTTTTACTCTTGGACTTATGAAGGCACTTAAAAATAGAAAATTAGATGTTCAAGGATATAAGGTTGGACCAGACTATATAGACCCAGCATTTCATAAAGAAGTGACAAAAAAAGCTTCAAGAAATCTTGATACATTTTTAATGGGTGAAGAGGGCACTGTAAAAAGTTATCTTAAGGGTAGCGGAAATGTTGGAATAATTGAAGGGGTAATGGGCTTGTACGATGGAAGTGGAGTTGATGATAAAGCTTCAACCTATGAAATCTCAAAGCTTTTAGGAAATATGCCAATTATATTAGTATTGTCTCCAAAAGGGCAAAGTGCAAGTTTATGTGCTGAAATTAATGGCTTTAAGAATTATAGGAATGCTAATATTGTAGGAGTTGTATTAAACTCAATTAGTGAGAAATATTATAAATTATTAAAGTATGCAATAGAAGAAAATTGTGAAACTAAAGTATTTGGATATATTCCTAAAGATCAAAAAATAAGTTTAAGCAGTAGACATTTAGGACTTGTACAAAGCATGGAAATACTTAATCTTGAAGAGAAATTAGATATATGTGGGAAGTTAATTGAAGAATATTTAGACTTAGATGGAATTATAAACGAAATGCAGGAATTTCAGATAAAGAGTGAAATTAACATGAGTAATCAATTAAATACAATCGACAGATGTAAAGAAAGTAATGAACACAAAGAAAGTAATCCAATTAAAGTTAATAGCAAATTTCAAGCAAACAGTGAGTCTGACGGAGAAATAAAAAGTAATGAATCAAAATTTAAAGATGAAAAAAATAGATTTGGCAATAAAAGTTTAAGAATTGGTGTTGCTTTAGATAAGGCATTTAGTTTTTATTATAAAGATAACTTAGAACTTTTAGGGGAACTTGGAGAAATAATTTATTTTAGCCCAATTAATGATAAAGCTTTACCTCAAAATCTAGATTTTTTATACATAGGTGGAGGATATCCAGAAGTATTTAAAAGGGAATTAGAAGATAATTATTCTATGAGAAATAGTATAGATGAAGCTTTAAATAGTGGATTAAGGTGCTATGCAGAATGTGGTGGACTCATGTACTTAACAAAGTCAATAGAAGGTGCACAAATGGTTGGTTTTTTTGATGGAGAAAGTATAATGACAAATAAACTTCAAAAATTTGGATATTGCAAGGTGAAGATTAATAAAAAATGCTTTGATGAAAAACTTGGACTAGAAGAAGGATTTGAAGTAAATGCTCATGAATTCCATAAGTCGCAAGTGAATTTAAATGAACAAAATGTATATAAAGTAGAAAAAACTCAATACAATGGGGAAATTATAAAGTGGACGTGTGGATATTTTAAGAAAAATACATTAGCAGGATATGCTCATATTAATTTCTTAGGAAATGTAGAGTTATTGAAAGCTTTAATTAATTTAAGATAGTATTATTATAGTTACATGATTATGAAGTGAGACGTCGAAGAGGACTATATTATGCAGAAATTCTTAAGTTGAATTCTTTAACTAGCTCAATGAGTAGGTAATAATATCAATAAAGTTTTGAAACCGAGCAAAATACAAAGGAAAAGATGGTGATAATATGGATTATTTAAAAAATCCAATGGGAATTGAAAAAAGAAGTTTTGAAATTATTGGCGAGGAAATGGGACCACATTCATTTACAGAAGAAGAATTACTTATAGTTAAGAGGGCTATTCATACTACTGCTGATTTTGAATATAAAGATTTAGTTGAAATAAGTAAGAATGCAATTGAAACTGCAAAGAATATTTTAAGTATTGGTGCTAAGATTTATACAGATACTAATATGGCGTTAAATGGAATTAGCAAAATAGCTTTAGCTAAAACTAATAGTAATGTTATTTGTTATGTTAATGAGGAAGTTGTACATAAAGAGGCTAAAGAAAAAAACATAACGAGAAGCATGGCAGCCGTTGAAAAAGCTTGCAATGATAATGTTGATATTTTTGTTTTTGGGAATGCACCAACTGCACTTTTCAGGCTCAAGGAATTAATAAAAGAAGAAAGAGCAAATCCAAAACTAATAATAGCAGTACCAGTAGGTTTTGTTGGAGCTGCAGAAAGTAAAGAAAATATGGAAGAATTAAATATTCCTTATATAAGAGTCAAGGGAAGAAAAGGTGGAAGCACTGTTGCAGCGGCAATAGTTAATGCCCTTATGTATATGGTAGTGGAGAGATAATTAAAGATAATGTGAAGTAAAATGCAGAAATGGAAAAACAAAATTCGTAGTGTATTAAGGCAAAGTAATAAAAAGACACTGCAAAAGTGTCTTTTAAGAAATAGTTACTTCACCGTTACCAACTACTACAATTTTATATCCAGATTGAAGAGGGATTAAATTGTATTTTTGGGATTGTGGTTTTAAGCGTATAGATTGGAGAAGCATATTTTGGCTAGAGTCAAAAATGAGTATGTAAATACGCTCGCTAAAAGAATTATTTTGAAGAGTATAACTAGTATTAGGGGATAAGTTTAAATCATCTATTGTATAAAAGCCTTGTTTAACCAATTGAGGTGAAGCCATAGAAGGTACTATGTTAGTATTAAATGATAAACATAAGAAAAATAAGAATACAAAAATAAATTTCTTCATAAATGTAACCACCTTTCGATTTGTTATGAAATAAATATGTGTAGCAGTATATTTTAGGAGATAATGACTTCGCCGTTACCAACTATCACCATTTTGTATCCGGTTTGCATAGGCACTAAAATGTATTTTTCTGATTGAGGGTCTAATCGTATAAGCTGCTGGACAATTTGATTGGAGTCAAAAATAACCACAACAACATATTCATTAGGAGAATTGTTTTGCACAGTATGAGCAGTATTTGGAGATAAATTTAAATGGTCCGTTGTATAAAAGCCTTCCTTAAAAGATTTGGGTTGAGCAATGGAAGGAACTATAAGCATATTAAATGATAGAAATAAAAGAATAGAGAATATAATAGAGAATTTTTTCATAAATATAACCACCTTTTAGTATTAGTATGAACAGTAAATTATGATAATATGTTTTGAATAATATAAAAAATAAGTCAATATTTTAAAAATGTGTATTTAATGAATTTGGAGGTGAAGATTATGTTTGAAATGTATATTGAAACTGGTGGACAAAGGCTAAGATGTGGATATACCACTGGCTCTTGTGGCGCAGGGGCTGCAAAGGCTGCTACTAGGATTCTTCTTAATGAAGCAGAAACATTAAGTGAAATAGAAATAGCATCTCCAAAAGGAATTAATATAACAATGCCTATAGAAGCTATAGTAAAGTTTGATGATTATGTTGAATGTACTATTCTAAAAGATAGTGGAGATGATCCAGATAGTACAAGGGGGATTGAAATAAAGGCACAGGTTAGAAGGATTGCTGAGGATTTTAATGAACTTGAAGAGGTTGATAGAGTTATCCTTAAAGGTGGCATTGGTGTTGGTACTGTTACTAAGGATGGACTTTTTGTACCTAAGGGGCATCCTGCCATTAATCCTGTTCCAAGAAAAATGATAATAGAAGAGGTAATGAAGGTTTTGCCTAATGGAGAAAGGGTTGAAGTAACAATTTCAGTACCACAAGGAATAGAAATTGCTAAAAAAACTTTTAATCCAAGGCTTGGAATTGAAGGGGGAATTTCAATACTTGGGACAACAGGAATTGTTTATCCAATGTCAGAGGAATCTCTTAAGGCATCTATAAAATTAGAAATTAATCAAAAAGCTTTAAATAATGAGAGATTGGTTTTAACTTTTGGAAGTTTAGGCGATAATTATTGTAAAGAGCTTGGATTTGAAGAATATGAAATTGTTATATGTTCAAACTTTATAGGTTTTGCACTAGAAACTTGTGTTTTATGTAAAATTAAGTCCATTGTGATAGTTGGTCACATAGGCAAGATGAGCAAAATAGCTTATGGTTGCTTTAATACTCATAGTAGAGTATCTGGAGTAAGGCTTGAAGTTATTGGATTAGAACTTGCACTTCTTGGATATGATATTTCACTTGTTAAAGATGTTCTTAAGGAAAAAACTTGCGAAGGTGCAGTTAAGATGCTTGGCACAGGATATTCTAATCTTTATAGAAATATTGGAAAGAAGATTGTTGCACAAATTAGTGAATATGTTTATGGAGAATTAGAAGTTCAAGCAGTTATGTATTATGGAGCATCAAAACCAAGTTTACTTTGGAAATCTGAAGGGATTGACAAATAAGCATTGATAAGTGATAAACTTAATATTTACAGGAGGATGCAAAAATGATTTATATTGTAGGGCTAGGACCTGGACATAAAGATTGTATTATGATTAGGGCTTTGGAAATTATGAAGAAGTCTAATGTTATAATAGGCTTTAAAAGAGCAGTAGACTCATTGGATTTTATTGATAATGAGAAAATTCAAATAAACAAGTTAAGTGATATTGATAAGTTTATATGTAGTGAAGAAAGTAAATATAATGATATTTCAATTGTTGCATCTGGAGATCCAACTTTTTATGGGATAACTAATTATATAAAAAGTAAAACTGATCTAGATATTGAAGTAATACCAGGAATCAGCTCTTTTCAATATCTAACTTGTAAGCTTAAGATGCCGTGGAATAATGCATATTTAGGTAGTCTTCATGGAAGATGTGAAGAATTTTTAGAGAAGATTAATAACAATGAATTAAGTATTTGGCTTACAGACAAAGAAAATAATCCAGCTATGCTATGTAAAATTTTGCATGAAGCTGAAATTAAATGTAAAGTAATAATTGGAGAAAATTTATCTTATGAAAATGAAATTATAAGTGAAGGAAGTCCAGTGGAATTTTTAAATAGAACTTATAGTTCACTAAGTATTTTTGTAGTTAATAAAAGCTAATTAACAACTATCGAATATGCTTGTTAATTTTATGTTTTTAAATAATTTGAGGAGGTTACTTCTATGGATTTTATAAAAGATGAAGAATTTATTAGAGGAAAATGTCCTATGACTAAAGAGGATGTAAGAGCACTTTCAATTGTGAAAATGAATTTAAAAGATAACTCTTTAGTTTTGGATGTGGGAAGTGGAACAGGAAGTATTACAGTTCAAGCAGCTAAGATTGCAAAACATGGTAAGGTGTTGGCAATAGAAAAAGAAGATGATGCTTATCAAATTACTGAAGGTAATGTTCAAAAATTTGAGTGCGATAATGTGAAAATTATAAAAAAAGAAGCAAGTGAGGTATTGGATGTTTTAATCTCAGGAGATTTAAAGTTTGATTCAATATTTATTGGCGGGAGTAGTGGTCACTTAGAAGAGATATTACTTAAAGTGAACACTATTCTAAATAAAAATGGAACAATAGTTATGAATTTTATTACTTTAGATAATGCATATAGAGCAATTGAAATTATTAAGAATTTAAATTATAAATTTGAAGTTTCATTAATTAACATAAGTAAAAATCGTGAAAACACCCTAATGATGATAGCTAATAATCCAATATATATAATTCAGTGCAATAGAGGCTAAAATTATTAATTTTCAAGGTTTTAGATATTTGGATAGGTTGTTTGTTGTGGAAATTTGAGTAGTAAATTAAAATAGTATATTATAAGATTGATAACTAAATTTAGAAGATGATTAAGGCATATTAAAAATATATATAGGTTAGTTACATAGGAAGAGAGGAATTAAAAAAATGGCGACATTATACGGAATAGGGGTAGGGCCTGGAGATAAGGAACTTTTAACTGTTAAGGCTGTAAGGATAATAGAAAAATGCCAAGTTGTAGTTGCACCATGTGCTACTGAAGACGGAGAAAGTATTGCCCTTGAAACAGCTAAAGAATATATAAAACCAGGAACAGAAGTAATCATAAAACATTTTCCAATGGGGAAAAAAGATAGAGTTATAAAAGCATTAGAAGCTTATGAATTCATAGAAGCAAGACTTAGAGAAGGAAAAGATGTTGCATTTTTAACTATTGGAGATCCATATGTTTATAGTACATATAGTCATATGCTAAAGCATGTTAGAGATTGTGGATTTGAAGTACAAACAATCCCAGGAATAACATCATTTTGCGGGGCTGCAAGTTTAGTTAATAGAACTCTAGTAGTTGGAGACGAAAGATTAGTAGTTATGCCAGCAACTAAAGTAAAAGAAATAACTGATGAAAAATTTGTTGTAATAATGAAAGTATATAAACATGAAGAAGAGGTACTTGATATTTTAGAGGAAAAAGGTTTTGATTATGTTTATGCAAGTAGAGTTGGAAGAGAAGGGCAAACAGTTTTAAGTAATAGAGAAGAGATATTAAAAAGTAGAGAATATATGTCTTTAATTATAGCAAGCAGAGAATAAGGAGTGTTGAAATATGATTTATTTTATAGGTGCAGGTCCTGGAGCTGTTGATTTAATAACAGTTAGGGGAAGAGATTTGTTAGAAAGAGCAGATGTTGTAGTATATGCTGGTTCTTTAGTTTCTAAGGAACATTTGGAATATTGCAGAGCAGATGTTCAAGTTTATAATTCTGCCAATATGACATTGGAAGATGTAATGGAAATTATGACAATGGAAGAGCAAATGGGTAAATTAGTTGTAAGATTACATACAGGTGATCCATCGATTTATGGTGCTATAAGAGAACAAATGGTGGAGCTTGATAGGGTTAGTATAACTTATGAAGTTGTACCTGGGGTTAGCTCATTTACAGGGGCAGCAGCAGCAATAAACAGGGAATTTACTTTGCCTGGAGTATCTCAAACTGTTATTTTAACAAGAGTTGAAGGAAGAACTCCAGTTCCAGAAAATGAGGATCTTGAAGCTTTAGCATCTATTGGAGCATCAATGGCAATATTTTTATCCATTTCAATGATTGATAAGGTTGTTGAAAAATTAAGAAAAGGATATAAAAAAAATGTTCCTATAGCTGTGGTTGAAAGAGCAACATGGCATGATCAAAGAGTAATAATGGGTCATTTAGATGATATAGCAGAAAAAGTTAAAGAAAGCAATATTACTAAATGTGCTCAAATATTAGTTGGAGATTTTATTGATAGTGATTTTGATAAAAGTTTATTATATGATAAGAACTTTTCACATATGTATAGGGATGCTGAGGATACAAAATAATGGAGAAAAATGATTCTTCATATGAAAGTATTAAAAGTGAGGAGAATAAATCTATAGCTTATGGATATTCTGAAAATAATATAAGTATAGTTTGTCCATCACCTAAAGGAAAAGAAATAGCTTTAAAACTTCAAAAGCACTTAAATGTAAAACTATATATGAAGGAAAGTTTTGGGGATTTAAATGAAAGTTATAAGAATATTGAATTAGAAGTTGTGAAGGTATCATCATATGAAGAAAACCCTAATACTAATTTAGAAATCAATACTCATATATATGGAGAAGATTTTAAATTAAATGAAATCACAAAAGAAGTTATGAAAACTTCAAAAGGGGTTATATTTATATCTTCAACTGGAATTGCAGTAAGAGCAATTGCACCATTTTTAGAAGGCAAAGATAAGGATCCCGGAGTTGTAGTAGTTGATTTGTCATCTAAATATGCAATAAATATTTTAAGTGGACATCTAGGTGGGGGAAATGAACTTACTCTTAAAGTAGCACGAATTCTAAATGTTCAGCCCATTATAACTACAGCAACTGATAATTTGGGAATAATTGCACCTGATGTTCTTGCAAAAGATAATGATTTAATCATAGAAGATTTAAAAAAAGCAAAGTATATAGCTTCACTTTTAGTAGATGAAAAAACAGTTGGAATAAAAGATGATTATAATGTAATTGCAATTAGTAAGGGATATGAAAAAATACAAGAGTTAAGAGAAAATTGCATTTGGATAACTCATAATTTGAAGTTGAATAATAATGATGAATTTAATAACAATATTAGCTTTAATAAGTCAAATGATGATTTAGAGGAGAGCATTAAACCTGGGGAGTTAAATTATTCTAAGATATTAAAACTTATAAAAAAAGATTTAATTTTAGGAATAGGGTGTAGAAGAGGTACGAACTATGAAAAATTATATGATTTTATAAGTTGTAGTCTAATAAAATATAATCTAGATATAAGAGCAGTAGCAGCTATAGTTTCTGTGGATGTGAAAAAAGACGAAGATGGAATTATTAAATTAGCAGAAAAGATTAATTGTCCATTTAGAACTTTTGAAAGAGAAGAAATAAAACTTGTTCAAGATAAATATGAAAAAAGTGAATTTGTACTAAAAACTCTTGGAATAACCGGAGTTTGTGAACCTTGTATAGATCTTGCAGGTGCGAGAGTTATTGTAAGTAAGGTAAAGCATGAGGGCATGACTTTAGCTATTGGAGTGTTGAAAAATACGTATTCATACCATGGGAAAAAATAAATATAATCAAATAAACAAAAAGTATGAATTTGGGCATTTGAATGTGCTTAAGTTATATTTGTTAGCAATTTTTGGGATAATGGAAGAATAAGCTAGAAAAATAGTGCAATACATATGATATATAGATATAAACAGAATAATCCAAGATATTAGTATATATATGAATTGTTGGTGTTTAATAAAAGTGATATAATAATGTAATAATAAGGAACATAAAGGGGGAAGGGGTTTTAAAACCGACAACGCATGAAAAATAAAGTTTTAGCTACTATGTTATCAATTTTTATAACTATAGGCATTTCAATGCCAGTATATGCAACGCCGAGTAATCAACAGTTAAGTGATTCAAGACAGAAATATGCAGAAATTGAAAATAAAATAAGAGATATTGAAAACAAGATTTATGATTTAAATACACAAATAGAACCACTTCAATTGACTGTAGATAAAAATAAAAAAGAAATAGAAAATATTAATAAGGTTGTTGAAAATACTAAAAAAGACATTGAGCAATGTAAAAAAGAAATTAACGAATTAGATTTGGCTTTAGGACAAAGAGTTAAAGCAATGTATACATCTGGAGATTTAGAATTCAATTATCTAAACTTTGTACTTGAAGCTGACTCAACAACGGAGCTTTTTTCTAGAGTACAAGCAGTAAGCAAAATTGTAGGAAAAGATAAATTATCCATAGAAAATATTGATAATAAGAAAGAAGAATTAAATACTAAAATAAAGTCATTACAAGATAAGAAGGATGAAATAGATAAACTAAATAAACAAATAAAAGATACTTTAAATGAATTAGATGGAAAGAAGAAAGATGAAGAAAATTTAGCAAATGAGGCTAATGCAGAAAAAAGCAAATTCGATTCAGAATATTTATCACAATTGGAAAGAGGAGCAGTAAAGCCTCAATTTGATGTTATAGATAATTCAAATAGTTCATCTTCAGAAATTCAAGGAGTAATTAACCAATTAATAAGTATTAGAAATAATCAAATTAAGAGTCCGATTGTTACCAAAGAAATTAATGAAAAAGTAGAAAAAGCAGAAGTATTAGTTAGTCAAAAGAAAGCAGCTGAAGAAAAAGCAGCTGCAGAAAGTAAAAAAGCAGCTGAAGAAAAAGTAACAGCAGCAACGACAAAAGCAGCAACGACAAAAGTAGTAGCATCAAATGTGAGATTAAGCAGTAAAAAATCAAGTTCATCATCATCAGTATCTGCACCATCAGCAGGGAACGCTCAAGCAGTTCTAAATGAAGCATATGCGCAATTAGGAAAACCTTATGTGTGGGGTGCAACAGGTTCAGATACGTTTGATTGCTCAGGATTTACGCAATATGTGTATGAACATGCTGCAGGAATAGATATATCAAGAACAACATATTCACAGATTGATGTTGGTCGAGCAGTTAGTGAAGATCAGCTTCAACCAGGAGATTTAGTATTTCCTCATACAGGTCATGTTGGTATATATGTTGGAAATGGACAAATGATTCATGCACCACAAACAGGTGATGTAGTTAAAGTGGGACCAGTATATGATTTTTATGCAGCAAGAAGAATACTTTAATACTCAATTCAAAGGATTTTACAATAGGTATATTTAAAGGCTAGAAAGTAATTAAAACTTTCTAGCCTTATCTTTGTTAAAAGGGTAGAATATACTTGTAAAATACAGGTTAAGACATGATTTAAAGAAATTATTTTGAAATTCTTTTTAAAGTTGTACGATTATAGTTACCTAAAAATAGTGGAACTTTTTCAATGTCAACTTCACTAGTCTCAAGTCCAAACCATTTTGATGGAGAAACAGTAAATCTTTTTATAAATAACTTAGTTTTATATATTAATGCTTCCCAAAAATTCAGTTCTGTTTCATATGAAAGCTGTTCTACAATTAAAGTAAAACGAAAATCACCAACTTTTCGATCAGGCATAATAGTGTAGTTCCTAGATTGAATGTTTATTTCTCCACTTTTAACTAACTCAGTTGAAATCTGACGTAAATAAACATTTAATCTTTGATCTACTCTGAAGCCAAGTCTTAATTGAACTTTTACAATATATGAGGTTCCAAAAGTTTCTATTTCATATTCTGCATCATAAGGAGTATCAGTAACAACAATATTAACAAACCAATAAACATCTGCTTTTTTAGGTCTTTTATCTAAGATAGAGTACATTATATTTCTTTCGATTTTCTTAGCATATTCAGAATTGGTTAAATAAACAAGATTTGTTGCATGTTTAGGACGGTCAATATCTTGACGTAAGATATTTAGTTGTTTTTTATAATCTTCAATTTGAACATATTGTAATAAGCGAATTTTAATATAATGACCTTGAATCCATATATACATAAGAGATAAAATTGCTAAAGCAATTAAAACTGCTACATATCCACCATGCATAAACTTAACAATATTTGCAATAAAGAAACAAAGTTCAAATATACCAAAGAAAATAAGCATACTTATGGCAATAATAGGTGAAACTTTTTGTTTTAATAAGTAGTTAAATAATAGAATAGTTGTCATTAACATAGTAACTGTAATTGCCAGTCCATAGGCTGCTTCCATATGGTCAGAACTTCTAAAGTAAAGAACAATTCCAATACAAACAATCCATAAAACCTTATTTACTGATGGCATATATAGTTGGCCTTTAGAACTAGACGGATACTTAATATGTAATCTAGGAAACAAATTTAATTTAATTGCTTCAGAAACAAGTGTAAAAGAACCTGAAATTAACGCTTGAGAAGCAATAATCGCAGCAAGTGTTGAAATTACTATACTGAAAATCAAAAGCTTATCTGGAACCATTCTAAAAAATGGATTTAAGTCTTCCATATTTAAAAGCGCAGGATTTCTCTTTGCTGATAATATCCAAGCACCTTGACCAAAGTAATTTAATATTAAACATACTTTAACAAAAGGCCAAGAACCATAAATATTCTTTTTACCAACATGACCAAGGTCTGAATAAAGAGCTTCAGCACCTGTTGTCGATAAAAATACACTTCCAAGAATAAAGAATCCTAATTTATTTTCACTGCTAAAAAGAGTATTAATAGCATAATATGGAGAAAGTGCACGAAGTAGTGTCCAATTATGAGAAAGATTAATAATTCCAAAGAATGCTAATGAAGAAAACCAAATAAGCATAACAGGACCGAAAAGTTTCCCGATTAAATCAGTTCCAAAATGCTGAATAAAAAAAAGAATAGTTATTATTACTATTACAATTGTAATAATAATGTTTTGATTGCTTCCCAAAAGAACATTAAAACTTGGAATTATTTCTAGTCCTTCAACTGCTGAAGTTACAGTTACAGCAGGTGTTAACATTCCATCAGCAAGCAATGCAGAGCCGCCAATCATAGCAGGAATAATAAGCCATTTTGCGCGACTGCGGACTAAAGTATAAAGGGAAAAAATTCCACCCTCACCTTTATTATCTGCATTTAAAGTTATGAGAACATATTTTATTGTTGTTAAAATAGTAATTGTCCAAAAAATTAGTGACAAAGTTCCAAGAATAAAAGTTTCTGATATGTTTTCTAAACCACCATTACCCTGAAGAATTGATTTCATTACATAAAGTGGTGAAGTTCCAATGTCTCCATAAACTACTCCGAGTGTTACTAAAATACCACCTAAGGTCATTTTAGTAGCATAATTATGTTTACTGACATCATTATGTTTACTAACAGATTTCATATCTCATCTTCCTTTACATTAAATATATTTGTTAGAATATATATTAGTATTTGTTTATTTTCAAAATAATATCTATATTAACGCGTTGTGCTAGTTAAATTTAATATAAAAAACTCTAACAAAATTCAATCATCCAAATTATAATTAAATTAAGCAACATCAATAATAAGAAGGATGATTAAAATGTTAGAGTTCACTTATTATAATACCGAAAACATTGCTAATTTGAAAGATTTTTTTACAGTTTCATTTGTATTAATTGATGATGTTTTTAATGAAATAATACCTCCTTCTATAAAAAATAGAAGTAATATATCAGAAAGTAAACTTTCAGATTCTGAAATAATAACAATCAGCCTCGTAGGCGAAGCCCTTACAATCGATTCTGAAAAAGCATGGTTTTATTTTGTTAAAAGAAACTATAAAGATTTATTTCCTGATATTTGTGATAGAACAAGGTTTAATAGAACTAAAAGAAATCTCTATAAAATTATCTTAGAAATACAAAAATATTTTTCTAATTTGCCAATATTTAAAGATGATGACATTAGAATTATTGACAGTATGCCAATTCCAGTATGTAAGTTTTGAAGAGCTTACTTTAGCAAACTCTTCAAAGATATAGCCACTTACGGATATTGTGCTTCTAAAAAAGAAACTTATTTTGGACTAAAGCTTCATGCATTAATTACTACAAATGGCTTTATTACAAACTTTATTTTAACAGCTGCAAATATTGACGATAGAGATGCAGTTTTTGATCTTATTGAACCAAATAATTCTATAAAAATCATTGCAGATAAAGGCTATATAAGTAATGATTTAAAAAGATCATTAGCTAAGGAAAAAGAAATTTTATTAATCTCACTGAAACGTAAAAATAGTAAATTCAAATTTGAGAAGCAGCTTCGCAACGCGTTATCAAAAACGCGACGACGAGTTGAAACTACTTTTTCTCAGCTAGCAGAACAGTTTAATATAAATAGAGTTCTTGCAAAATCTAAATTGGGATTAATGATTAGAATTGTTTTGAAAATACTGGCTCATAATCTCTCATTTATGATAAATATAATTACAGGAAATATTATGAATATAGTGCAAATTAAACATCTCGTATTTGGTTAAAAATTGTTCGATTTTTCTGCAAGGATATTTTGAGTAAAAATACTTTTACAATTATTGTAAAGGTATTTCAAAGAACTAGCACAACGCGTTATATTAATATCATTTAACAATAAATCAAATTATTTTTAAATGATAGGACAATTATATTACATAATAGTATCCTTGAATTCCCTTCTGAGATATTATATATCAAAACTAATAAAATAGGGAGTCGAAATGGAGAAAAAGAGCGAAAAGTTAGAGAAGCATTATTAATATTAATAAAATATCATTTAATTTGAGATACTAATATGGAGCATATTTGATTTTATATTTTAGATGACTTAAATATAATAATTCAATTAAGGAGGATTTTATTATGAATGAAAAAGGCGATGGACAAAAGTTTGTTAATATGAAAAGTGTAGGTAACTTTACTAAAAATGCTATAGAGAGCTTTGAGGAAAATATAGTGAATCAAAAAGATTATTTAGAAAAGGTTAAGGAGAATGAGGAATCTCAGATCTCTAATAAGTTGGATTAAGAGGTGTAAGTCATGGGAAATATATTAGGATATTATTTAATGCCACATCCACCAATAATTATTCCAGACATAGGTAAAGGTGAAGAGAAAAAGATAGAATCCACAAGTTTAGCTTGTAATGAAATAGGAAGAGAGATAGCAGATTTTAAGCCTGATACAATAATAATTATAACTCCACATGGCACAATGTTTTCTGATGCTATAGCTTTATCAGATGAGGATTCAATTTCGGGGGACTTAGGTCAATTTAGATGCACTAATATAAAGATGGATATTCCTATAGACAAAGAATTTAATATCAAGCTTGGTACAGCATGTCATTTAGAAGGCATACCTTCAGTTCTTGTGGATTCAAGCATATTAAGAAAATATAAATGTAATTACGAATTGGATCATGGCGCTATAGTTCCGTTGTATTTTGTTAATAAATATTATAATGACTACAAACTAGTCCATATTACTTATTCTATGATAGGTAACATAAACTTATATAAATTTGGTATGGAAATAAAAAAAGTAGCAGAAGAATTAAATAGAAAAGCTGTAGTAATAGCTAGTGGAGATTTATCTCATAAGCTTAAAGAAGAAGGGCCATATTCTTATTCACCATATGGAGAAAAATTTGACAAAGAGCTTTTGAAAAATCTTGAAAAAGGTAATGTTTTTGAAGTATTTAATATGAATAAAATCATGATTGAAGAAGCTGGACAATGTGGATTAAATTCTGTTTATATACTTCTTGGAGCAATGGAAGGCAAAGAAATAAAGGGGGAGATTTTATCTTATCAGGGGACTTTTGGAGTAGGTTACGGAGTAATGAAGTTTAAAAGACAAGATGAAAATAAAAGTAATTTAGATTCCTTAATAAAATATAAAGATGAAAAGTTTAAGAAAAAATTAAGTAACAACAACCCTTATGTAAAGCTTGCCAGAGAAAATTTAAATCATTATTTTTCTCATGGGAAAGAAATAACAGAAATATTTAAGTTATCCCAGGAACTGTTAAATGAAAGACATGGAGTTTTTGTATCTTTAAAAAAATTTAATCATCTTAGAGGATGCATAGGAACAATAGCGCCTACAACTAATTCTGTAGGAGAAGAAATAATAAGAAATTCTATAGAAGCAGCTATCCATGATCCAAGATTTCCAGCAGTTTCAGAAGATGAAATGGAGGATATTGATATATCCGTAGATGTGCTTATGGATTCAGTGCCATGTGAAAAGGAAGAATTAAATCCTAAAAAATATGGAGTAATTGTATCTAGTGGCAATAGACGTGGATTGTTGTTGCCAGATCTTGAAGGAGTAAATACTGTAGAAGAACAATTAAGAATTGCTTGTGATAAAGCTAATATAGATAGTGAAGAATATTATAATATAGAAAAATTTGAGGTTATAAGATATAAGGAAGATTAATCTATTTTCACGAAGCAAAAGAGGAAGGTTAATTTAATGAACTATGTTAAAAAATTAACCAAACCGCCTCTTAGAATATAGTAAAGCAAAGAAGTATTATAAAAATAAAATTAGAAATTAATTTTGGATATATATAATAATATTATTCAAAAAATTGAAATATACCTATTAAAATCATTAATATACCAGCTATAATAGTAGGTTTGTTTCCTAAATTAAATTTAGTAATAAACTTTAACGCATAATTACCAGAAAAGAATATAACTAAACTAATTATGAAGTAAGGAAACGAAGTCATAAATGGACTAGATCCTATTAATGAAGAACTAACTGAACTACTTATATCATCAAGTGCTAGGGCAATACCGACAGAAAAAGCTTCCTTATAGTCTAGTTCCTTCAACTTACTTAAATTATTATTTTTTTTCTTAGAAAATGATGTGTATATCATATTTGTACCCATTAGAACCAAAAGTAGCATACTTATAATTGTGCACTCCTTATCACTAAGGAAATAAGATATTAGTTGTCCAAATAAAGCAGCTAAAAAAGAAATAATAAATGCAAGAAATGCTATTAATATATTCTTGGATAATTTAACTCTTATACCAGCAATGCTGTATGCTACTCCTACTCCAATATTATCTATACTATTGAGAATTGCTATAATAAATAAATATATTAGTTGCATAGTTTCACCTCCTTAAATAAATTAAGTAAGGATAATGCTTTTCATTAAAACAAAATTTGAGTGAATATTATTGTCTTAATATTTATCGGGAGGATGTTATGCTATGCTTTAATACATTATATGCAATATAACATATTATGTTATGAATATTAATCGGTGTATTTGGGCATGTACTAAATATTAAAAGAAGGTGAGAATTATAGACGCAAAAATACCATTTTATGAAGAGATAAAAGATAATATTAGATGTCGGATATGTCCTCATAATTGTATAATAGGAGAGGAGAAATTTGGCATATGTAGAGTTAGAACTTTAAAGTCTAATGTACCTGTTGCCATAAATTATGGAGAAGTCACATCAATAGGAATTGATCCTATAGAAAAGAAACCTTTATACCATTTTAAACCATCAAAAAATATTTTATCTATTGGAAGCTTTGGATGTAATATGACTTGTAGCTTTTGTCAAAACTATGAAATATCCCAAGGTAGACCACAAACACAATATATGAGTGTAGAAAAGTTGATTGATATTATTCCGTCAATAGAAAATAATGCAGGAGTTGCCTTTACTTATAATGAACCTCTTATGTGGTATGAATATATTTATGATGTAGCTAAAAGTATAAAAGAAAATAATTCAAGTTCAAGTGTTGTAGTTGTAACTAATGGTTACATTAATGAAGAACCACTTTTAAAACTTCTTCCTTATGTTGATGCCATGAATATTGATTTAAAGGGATATACAAATAGATATTATAAAACAATTTGTGGTGCAAAATTAGAACCGGTTTTAGAAAATATAAAAAGATGTAATGAACAGTGTCATGTAGAAATAACAACTTTGCTTGTTAGTGATGAAAATGATTCTATAGAAGAAGTAAGAAAAATAGCACAGTTTATAGCTAATGTTAATGTTAATATACCTCTTCACTTAAGCAGATATTTCCCAAGATATAAAATGGAGAGTGCTGCTACAAAAATAGAAAAGATAACTGAAGCTCAAAATGAAGCTAAAAAGTATTTAAAACATGTATATGTAGGAAATGTGCAAGGTGTAGATAATAATACCTACTGTCAAAAATGCAATAAATTACTTATTAAAAGAGATGGATATAATACGGAAGTACTTATGAAGGAAAATAAATGTGAAAAATGCGGGGAAGAGATAAATATAATAATTTAAATGATACTGAATTAGATGAGATGAAAATTTCTAATATTCCATATGGATGATATTTTCCAGAATTATTTTTAGGTGACTTCAATGACGATGAAAAATATGAAATTATGTTAAGAGGGGCATTTGCTGGATCAGGTCATTGGAGTTTAATTAATAATTGAAGCATTGCTGAATAGTAGTATATAATAAAGGCAAGAACTAAGGTTGAATTAATAATCTATAGAAGAATTGAGGACGTTTATGAAGAAAATTGAAAATTGGGTTCCAGAATTACAAAGCCTTAGTGGACTTGCTATTATATTTGTAGTTCTTATCCATGCTACAGCATATTATCTTTTAAGTGTGTTAAATAGAACTTCCTTTGAAGAAGTAGATTTTGTGACTAGGTTAGTGGATAATCTTATTCATGGAGCAGTACCTATGTTTATATTTGTAGCTGGTTACAAATATGCTTTAAATAATATTGATAAACCATACAAAGAATACGCAATAAGTAGAATAGATAAAGTCATTAAGCCATTCCTAGTAATAAGCATGATATTTTTTATTAAAGACATAATAGTTAATTTAGAAAGTTTAAATATTAGAAATTCAGTTATAAGCTTTTTTAGAATATTTATAGGATATAACATAGCTTATCAATTATGGTATGTGCCTATGTATCTTTTCATAATATTAACATATCCAATAATACATAAATTAATTAAAAATGAAAAAATTAGAATAATATTTATTGTTGCAATAGTAATTATTCAATATTCATTGTCTTGGTATAGTGAATTGCTAGCTAGCCATCCATTTGATTTTATATATTATTATTTATTTTTTCATATGGGCTTAGTTTTTTTCAAGTATGATATAAAAAGCAAATTAAAAAAATGGGATATTAAAATAATAGTTACCTTTGCAATAGTAGTTTTAATAATAACATTAAATCCAATAAATGAACTATGCGGACCTTTGAAGAGATTTATATTATGGCCTATGTCTGTAGTTGCATATTATTTTTTAACTATAAGAATAAAGGATAATAGATTATTACAATATTTAGGCAAATATTCATTTTACATATTTTTATTACATGAACCAATATTTTGCACAAAGATATCATATATTTTTAAATCAATTGGAATTTACAATTCAGTGATGGAATCATTTATAATAGGGGGATTAACTATAGGAATTACAATTTTAACTTATAAAATAATAGAAAAGACATTTATAAAAAAATTGCTATTCTAATAAGTGAGAGTAGTTCACATATCCAATAGAAAAGGTTAATTGGGAATAGTAATAAGTACATTAGGAAATACTAATAGCTAAATTTAAATACAATTATTGGTATAAAGTTAATTGTATGAGTAAATTTATAAGACAACTACTTCTAGTGTGTCAATAATAGGGTGATGTAGAAAAATAGAGAATAACATAGAATTATGTATTTAAAATCGAAGTATAATGGGTATTATAATAACTAGGATAACTATATATGTTAAGATAAAAAACGTCGCAAAGACACGTAAACAACTTGAAAGAATTTGATAAAAAACCTTCTAGAAAAGAGGTTGAAAGTTTTTAAAAAGAGTTGTTGACAAGATTCAAGCCAAGTGATACACTAAGTAAGTCGCTTGAGTGTGACAAGGGAAAACAAAAAGTTACAACGAAAGTTGTAGAAAGAAAATGGTCTTTGAAAATTGAACAGAATAATATAAATACATTTAAGTAAACTAGCAATTCTTTATTTGAGTAAGCTAAGATTAAACTTTTTATTGAGAGTTTGATCCTGGCTCAGGACGAACGCTGGCGGCGTGCTTAA
>Ga0183100_1000669_pt1 | contig 23389 bp, 22 predicted proteins | sample Biomet2_FD_127789 | JGI IMG/M metagenome (GOLD analysis project Ga0183100, IMG submission 127789) | Microbial communities from bioreactor (seeded with anoxic lake sediment) at LBNL, California, USA - Biofuel metagenome 2 | ecosystem: Engineered > Bioreactor > Anaerobic > Unclassified ...
CCGCGGCGAGGGGGCCCGCGGAGATCTTTCTCCCGGGCCGGATGTTCCCAGGAAGGATGAGCGTGGCGTCCGCCCTCCCCGGGGCGGAGACGGCCATGGAAGTGTGCGGCATCGAGACTGTTCCGGGAGAGACAAGCGCCTCCATGGGGTGCGAGTCCTTCGGCTCGGCCGGAGCGCTGGGGGCCTTGGTGCTGTCGGCCATGCGCCTCGACGGGCGGGTCAGGGCGGGGATCGACCTCGGCTTCACCGAGGAGATGGCCAGAGCAGCGAGGGAATCGGACCTTTCATGCACGACGTTCAGGGACGGGCACCGTAAATCCCGGGAAACTGGAATGGGGACGCAAGATGCTTTAACGCACCTCGGGTTTGTCCCCGACGTCGTGATCGATCGGGGCGGGCCGGGACGTGGTCCGATCATCCGCATCCTCGCACCTTCCCCTGAAGAGTTACTATGCAAACTTAGAACGGTCGTGAGATGAGGACTGGGTATGCGCGTAGCGATGTTCACCGATAGCTTCCTTCCCGCCCGTGACGGGGTGGTCAATTCCATCCTCACGACCAAGGCCCAGCTGGAGAAGCTCGGCCACGAGGTGTTCATCTTCGCCCCCGAACCGTGCAACGGTCATCGGGAGAAGGAAGTGTACTACTTCCGCTCGGTGACCTACAAGCGCTACCCCGGCTACAGCTTCTCTCCCTTCCCTACCAACAAGTGCGAGATCCTCAAGGACCTCGACGTCGACGTCATCCACACCCACGGCCTGCTGTTCATGGGCGTGAGGTCGATGTTCGCCGCCAGGACGCTGAAGCTTCCGGTGGTGGTGTCGTTCCACACCATGGTCACCGATGCGGCGAAGTACTACGCTCCTTTCCCGATCCCCGACTGGATAATGAACAGGCTGTTCTGGATCTACCTCAAGCAACTGCTGGAGAGAGCCGACTCGGTGGTCGCGCCGACCGCCGCCATCAAGACCGAGCTCCTCGCCTACGCCCCCGCCATGCACCGGGTGGACGTCATACCCACAGGGGTTAACTGCAACCGATTCTCACCGGACGTCGACGGCTCGGCCATAAGGAATAGGTACGGGCTGAACGGCGAGCGGGTCCTCCTGCATGTCGGCAGGATAGCCATGGAGAAGAACCTCGACCTGGTCATCGAGGGTTTCTCGGAGCTGGTGAGGAAGGAGCCCATGGCCCGGCTCCTCATCGTCGGCGAGGGGCCCGCCAAACGGCACTACCAAGAGCGCGTGAGGGAGAAAGGCCTGGACGGCAAGATCGTCTTCACCGGCTTCATCCCCGACGACGAGCTTCCACAGATCTATGCCGCCTGTAATGCCTCGGTCATCGCATCCAAGTTCGAGACCCAGGGCCTGGTCGGCCTGGAGGCCATGGCCAGTGGGAAGCCGGTGGCCGGGATCAACTACCGGGCGGTGAAGGAGCTGATCCATGAAGGGGAGAACGGCTTCGTGTTCGAGGACGACCCCTCCTCCTGTGCCGAGGCCATGAGGGCGGCGCTAGACCACTCCGAGGAGATGAGGGAAAGCACCCGGCGGTACGCCCTTGGCTACTCCGCAGAGCTGAGCGTGGAGAAGCTGGTGGAGCTGTACAAGTACGCCATCGAACGCAAGAAGATGGTTTTGGACGGAAAGGTATTCTAATCAGGAGGCGTTACTTCATCAAATGAGCGATGTGGGATCCGCCCTGTGGGGATTGTTTGCGCCGCTTGGCCCCTGGGGGGGCCTGGTCTTCATATTCCTACTCTTCTACATCGACGCCATCCTCATCCCCACGCTGCCGGAGCTGTTCGTTGTGCTGGTCTTCGTGGCCCAGGACCACATCGCTTCCGACTGGATGTTAGCGTACGGCGTGCTCATGCTCCTGACCATCATGCTGGCCGAGGTCGTCGGGGTGATGTCCTTGTACCTGATCATCAAGCGGGCCAAGCTGGGTAGTTACCGGGAAAAGGTCAGCCGGGCGGTGGAGAGGTACCGCCGGTTCCTGCTGGTCCAGGACGAGCGCATGATCCTGCTCAACCGCATCGCCCCCATACTGCCGTTCCTCGGCGGGTTCATCGCCCTGTCCAGCTGGAACCTCCGCCGATCGATCGCCTACGTTATGATCGGGGGGGCGTTGAAGTACGGCATCATCCTGCTCATGAGCGGGTTCTTCCTGGCATATTTCTCGCAGAGCACTGCCCAGACGGTCACGATGGTCATGATCATCGGCATCCTGGTGGCGAGCTTCGTCGCCTCGACCATCCGCAAGAGGAAAGTGGAAAATGCGAATCGTACAGCTTAACCCGTTCCATTATCCCTACATGGGTGGGATCGAATACCGCCTGCACGAGGTGGCCAGGAGGCTCTCGGACAGACATGAGATGATCGTGCTCACCTCCCAGCTCGCAGGGACGCCGGCGGAGGAGGAGCGGGACGGGTACCGCATCGTCCGCATGCCGTCCAAGTTCTACCTCGACTACAACCCTCCGTACGTGACGACCCCGGGGGTCCTCCAGGCGCTGGAGAGATTGGAGCCTGACGTCGTGGACTTCCACTACCGGTGGGCGCCCTCGTACACCAGGGCCATGTGCCAGTACAAGGGCAAGTGGATCTTCACCTTCCATAACACCTACGGGGAAGGGGAGGGCATGGGACGGGCCGTTAGCCTCATCAACGACGCGCTGTTCTGCCGCCACATCCGCGGCCATCGCGTCGTGTGCATCACCGAGTTCATCAAGGCGGACCTTCTGAAGCGGGGTTTCCGACCAGAGATGCTTGACGTCATCCCACCGGGGGTCGATACCCACGACAAGGTGGGGAGCGAGGGGGACTACATCCTCTTCGTCGGCCGGCTGGTCGGCACCAAGGGGCTGCCCTACCTGATCAGGGCGATGCACGGGGTGGACGCCAGGCTGGTCATCGTCGGTGACGGGCCGGACCGGGCGGAGCTGGAGAGGCTTGCGCGTTCGGCCGGCGTCGAGGGCAAGGTGGAGTTCACTGGCTGGGTGAGCTCCGAGCGCAAGGCCGAGCTGCTCTCCAACTGCCGGGTGTTCACCATGCCTTCGCTGTTCGAATCCTACGGCATGGCGGCGGCCGAGGCGATGACCTGGGGGAAGCCGGTCGTGGCCTCCAGGGTGGGCGGGTTGCCAGAGGTGGTGGGGAACGGTGGCGTCCTCATCCCGCCCAAGGACAGCGAGGCACTGGCCAATGCGCTCAGCTCGATGCTCCAGGACGATGCCTTCCGGCATGCCTGTGCCGTTAAGGCCAGGCAGCACATCCAGCGTTATTCGTGGCCCAACATCGTCAGCCACCTGGAGACGGTCTATCGCAAGGTGGCCGAGGAATGATCCTGCTACGGACCCCCCGTCGCCGGGGGTGCTGCCTGGTGGGGCTCACGCTGGGACATCCGCCCCGATGATCGACAAAGAATCCAAATGTACGCCGTCGCGGACGTCCCTAGCGGCACAGCCAGCTGCCTGGTGGCAGCGACCATGTAAAAGAAGGAAGTAGGAAGGGGTTTTATCCGATCGAGACCACGGTGACCGTGAACGTCAGGTTCTGACCGATGATCTGGTTGTTGCGGTCGAGAACGGCGGTCCCTGCAGCCTCGTCCACGCTCTTGACGTAGAACTTGGTGGAGGATTCGTCGATGCCCTTCACCGACATCGCGCTGGACGCGTCCAGTTGATGGTGGACGATGATATTGCCGGCGCCGTCGTACTCGACGGTGACGTTCCAGCCGTAGCTAGGGTCGCTCGACGAGGCGTAGGCCCGATAGGTCGAACCGTTGTCCGGCATGTTCTGGACCCGAACGGTGGAGCCGTCGACCATCCCGGTGTAGACCGTCCATCCGTAGTTCGGATCGGTGTACAGGGTGAACTGCGTCGGCGTGTCCCCGTAGTAGGACTCGAACTCGTCCACGGTCATGTCCTTGTAGACAGGGATCGTCTCGGTCAGGTTGAGGGTGGTGACCTTCGACTCGTTGGCGTTACCATAGGCTTCGTCTGGGGTCACGACGAAGGTCTTCGTCTCGCCGACCTTCATGCCCATCACCCCGTTCTCGAACCCTTCGATCATGTAGCCCCCGCCGACCGTGAAGTTGAGGGTGTAGTAGGAGCTCTCATTCCCCCGGTAGCTGAAGAACAGGGACTTGGGGTAGGTGGTGTTGTCGGTGGCCACCGAGTACATAGAAGTGTCGAACACCTGGCCGTTCGGGAGCTTGCCGATGTAGTTGACCTTTATGAGGTCGCCGGACTTGACCGTCTTGCTGTCATCGAGCAGTACGTAAGCCCCGACCGACGAGGCGACAACGATGATCACAAGGACGATCGCTGCCAACGAGCCCTTTCGGTGCAGCCAACCAGGTTTAGAGGATTTTGAGGCCATCAGAAGACCGACCTATGATTCTGGAAGGGTCATTTAAGCATTGTGGACTAAAGATGCATGAAGTCCAGCGATGCTGGCCTCGGTTCTCAGCTGAGAACTGTAAAATATGGGGCAGGTGTTACGACACGCCGATGAAGACCCTCTACATTCACTCTGACTACCTGGAGTACACCGTGAAGAAGCGGACCCCCGTGGCAGATCAGATCACCGATCAGGAGAAGCAGGGGCGCTGGGAAGAGGTCCTTATCGATTTCATCAGCGTGGAGAAGCAGGATGAGGAGGACCTTGAGGGCATAGCCCAGAGAGCCTCAGCAGACGTCCTGGAGGTGGCCAAGAAGGTGGGGGCGGAGAAGATCGTCCTTTACCCCTACGCCCACCTGTCGTCCTCGCTATCCTCGCCGGACGCGGGCAAGAAGATGCTCCGGACCATGGAGGCCTTGCTCCAGAAGGAGGGCATCGAGGTCCACCGCGCTCCCTTCGGCTGGTACAAGGCGTTCAAGATGAGCTGCAAGGGGCACCCCCTCTCGGAGCTGTCCAGGGAAATAAGGGTGACCGGGAAGAAGGTCGAGGTCGAGGACTTCGACCCCGTGGCCCTGTTGAAGCAGGTCTCCAAGTCCAAGCTCTACAAGGGCGACCTCAAGGAGAACGATCACCGCATCATCGGCCAGAAGCTGGACCTCTTCAGCTTCTACGATGTCGCCCCGGGCATGGTGTTCTGGCATCCCAAGGGCCTGGCCATTCGTAACGCCCTGATCGAGCTGTCGAGAGAGGAGCACCGCAAGGCGGGATACCAGGAGGTCAGGACCCCCCAGGTGATGAGCGATATCCTCTGGAAGGTCTCCGGGCACTGGGGGCACTACAAGGACAACATCTTCCTCACGAACTATGACGACCGGCAGTTCGCGGTCAAGCCCATGAACTGCCCGGGCGGGATACTGGTGTTCAAGAGCAGGGAAAGGAGCTACCGCGAGCTACCACTGAGGATGCTGGAGTTCGGTGACGTCCACCGGGTCGAGCTCTCCGGGGTGCTGTCCGGCCTGTTCAGGGTCATCCAGTTCACCCAGGACGATGCGCATATCTATTGCACCGAGGAGCAGCTGGATGCCGAGCTGGGCGGGGTGATGGCCCTGGTCGACCGCTTCTACAAGCTGTTCGGGTTCCAGTACCGCATGGAGCTGTCGACCAAGCCGGACAACGCCATGGGGGACCCAGCCCTGTGGGAGCGGGCGGAGGCCGCCCTGCGGAAGGCGCTCGAGGACAGGGGGGTCGATTACGAGGTCAACGAGGGGGACGGCGCCTTCTACGGCCCCAAGATCGACTTCAAGATCAAGGACTCCCTGGGACGGGAGTGGCAGACCGCCACAATCCAGCTCGACTTCCAGATGCCCGAACGGTTCCAACTGAAGTACTTCGGGGACGACGGCAAGGAGCACCAGCCGATCATGCTGCACCGTACCGTCTACGGTTCCCTGGAGAGGTTCATGGGGATACTGCTGGAGCACCTCAACGGCAACCTGCCGGTGTGGCTCGCCCCGGTCCAGCTCAGGGTCATCTCGTTCAAGGACAGCAACAACAAGGCGGCCGAGGAGATCTACAAGCGGTTCTTCGACCTCGGCTACCGGGTGGAGCTGGACCAGAGCTACGGGACGGTCGAGGGCAAGATCAGGGATGCCGAGCTGCAGAAGATCCCCTACATCATCGTCATCGGGGACAAGGAGGAGCAGAGCGGCACCCTGGCCATCAGGCGCCACGGGACCAAGGCACCGAAGTACGGCGTTACGTTCGACGACTTCGCGAGGCAGCTGGACGAGGAGTCCGACCCTCACCGCCTCATGTCCAGTGTATAATGCGAGCGATCTCCGGACGCAAACGCCTGAAACCCTAGAAACCCCTTCATTCCATTTTTAAAAACAAGGGAAGGGGAGGCCGCGAGGCCTCGTTCTCTACGCCTTCTTCTTGCGGTACATCACGAAGGCGATGCCGAGGATGGCGACGACCACCACGCCGACGATGCCAGCGATCCACATGGTGCCGTCGCTGCCGCCGTCACCGCTCCCGGAGGCGGTCTCCACGCGTCTGACGGCGGGGGGCACGAGAGCCCCGGGCGGCCCTAGGAGGAGCCGGGGGCGGCCTGGGTGCTGCCGATGCCGGTCGAGAACGCATTGATGCCGCCATAGGTGCAGGTGTGCGAGTCGGCGCCCACGATCAGTCGGCCGGGGGCGGCGAAGCCCTCGTCCACCATGACCTGGTGGCATACGCCTCCGCGCCCGACCTCGAAGTAGTTGGGCAGGCCGTACTTCTGCACGAACCGGCGCATCTCCGCGGCCTGCTCGGCCGAGGCCACGTCCTTGTTGGGAACGAAATGATCGGGGATGAGCACGATCTTCTCCTTAAGGGGGGCGCACTCGAGCGCTTCGAACTCCTGGAAGGCCAGCGGCGCGGTGACGTCGTTGGCCATGACATAATCGATCTCCGCTTCAACGATCTGCCCGGCATGGGCGTCCGTCCCGGAGTGGGCGGACATGATCTTCTCTGAGATGGTCTTCTCACCGTTCATCGTCATAGCTCCTTCTTATGGCAGTAGAGGCGATCCAGGGCCTCCATGGTGGCGTCGACGCTCGTGTTCACGATGTCGCTTCCGACCGCCTTCCCGATGGACATCATCTTCTTACCGCCATTCCTGGCCACCCGCACGGTCACCTCGCACAGCGAGTCACTGCCGCCGGTGATGGCGCTGAGGCGATACTCCTCCAGGGATATGTCATTACCCATCACCACCTTGATGGCGTTGATAGCCGCGTCCACCGGCCCGATGCCGATGGACGTGCCGGTCTTCTTCTTCCCGTTGACCTCGACAGAAACGACCGCCGTGGGTGTGGTGTTGATGCCGGTGAAGACCGCGAACTCCTTGAGACGGACGTTCTTGGCCTCCTGCTGGCCGATGATGTGGTAGGCCAGGGCCACGAGCTCGGCATCGTCCACGTCCTTGCCGCTGTCGGCCAGTTTCTTGACCTTGTCCACGACCTGGACGACCTGGTCATCGGTGATGTCGACCCCGTACTCGTTGAGCTTCTCCTTGACCGAGTGCGTGCCGGTGTGCTTCCCGATGACGATGTTCCTCTTCACCCCCACCAGCTCCGGCCCGAAGGCCTCGTAGGTGCTGGGGTCCCCGAGCACCCCGTGAACATGGATGCCGGACTCGTGGGCGAAGGCGTTGTTGCCGATGATGGCCTTGTTGGCCGGTATAGGGTAACCGGTGAGGCGGCTGACCAGCTTGGAGGTCGGCCCGATCTTGCGGGTGTCGATGGAGGTCTCGATGCCGTAGAAAGCCATGAGCGAGAGCACGGTCTCCTCGAGGGCGGCATTGCCTGCCCTCTCGCCCAGCCCGTTCACGGTCACGTGCACCTGCCGCGCTCCCTGCCTCACGGCCGCTATTGAGTTCGCCACCGCCAGGCCGAAGTCGTCGTGGCAGTGGACGGCGATGGGCACCTTGGTGACGGTCATGAGCTCCTTTATGAGATACTCCATCGCCGGCGGGGAGATCGTCCCCACGGTGTCCGGGACGTTGATCTTGTCCACTCCCGCGCCCTGGACGGCAAGATGCATCTCCTTGAGGAAGGCCAGGTCGGTCCGGGTGGCGTCCTCGCAGGAGAACTCCACGGTGAGGCCATGGGCCTTGGCGTACTCGATCGAATCGATGGCCTTGGCCTTGACCTCCTCCCGGTCCATCTTCAGCTTGTACTTGAGATGGATGTCCGACGTGGCGATGAAGGTATGGACATAGTCGAGGCCACAGTCCAGCAGGGCATCGATGTCCTTCTTGTTGCAGCGGGCCAGCCCGCATACCCTGGCGTGCGACACGGTGGACGCCACCCTGTGCACCGCCTCCTGCTCCCCCGGCGACGCCGCCGGGAAGCCTGCCTCGATGACATCCACTCCCAGGTCGTCCAGGGCCTGAGCTATGCGGACCTTGTCGTCCGAGGAGAGGGCTATGCCGGGGCTCTGCTCTCCATCGCGGAGGGTCGTGTCCAGGACCATCACCCTCTTGGGGATGGTATCGGCAAGTGCCATGGCATTGTACTGACTGGTATACACTCTCTTTCGGTCCAGGGCAGGACGTGCGGACCGGGATGACTCTGTAGCTCTTAGGTCGACCATAGGAATCGCCTCAAGTAGCCCGGGATAAAGCACTGCGCCTAGTAATCACGCAAAATCGATGCCACGTTGGGGGCATAGACGCAGCTTATCCGGGACTCGTTCACGGCAAGGTACATAAAAAGGTGGTCGGTATTTATACCTTCCATTGTTCCGCATACGCTGCTCCGCACATCTGGTACCAGACCTCCGGGAGAATGGAAATGGAGGTTGGGGCCTACCCCACTACTGGGTGAAAGCACCCCGGTCAGGGAGCCCCTGTCCCTTGAGCGCCCCGTTGGCCCGGATGACATCGGACCATTGCTCCGCGGTCCCGCGGCCTCAGATCCCGCGGGCGTCTCCCCATATGAGCTTGTGGAGCTGGGGCATGACCCGCACCAACAGCTTGTCCGCCAGGACCCACTCGGCCAGCGGCTTGAGGGTCGTTCCCCCCACGGGGGTGAAGATCACCGGCGCATTGACCTCGTGCTCCCTCAGCACCTTCCTTGCGAACAGGTAGTCCACCCGATCGGCGATGACGAACTTGACCTGGTCCCGGGGGGACAGGAACTCGAGGTTATCCAGCAGGTTGCGGTCCGCCATGCCCGAGCTGGGGCACTTGATGTCCATGGAGATCATGATCTCCTCGGAGTTGGGGATCTCCTCGAGGGGGAGCGAGCCGTTGGTCTCGACGGTGACGTGATACTCGTTATCGATGAGGGTGTTCATGAGGCGGTAGATGTCCTCCTGCAGGAGCGGCTCTCCCCCGGTCAGGCTGACGAAGGGGACGTCCTTCCGCTCGACCTCTTCGAAGACCTCGTCCGCCGTCATGTCCTTCCCTCCCTGCCTGGCGTATTTCGTATCGCACCACGTGCAGTCCAGGTTGCATCCCACCGTCCGCACGAAGGTCGTCGGGGTGCCCATGAGCACCCCCTCGCCCTGCAGGGAGTAGAATATCTCGCAGATCTTCATCCCTATTCCTCGTAGGGGACGGGGTCCTTCACGCCGGCCTCATGGAAGCCCTTGAGACGGAGGAGGCAGGAATCACATCGCCCGCAGGCCTTCTCCCCGCCCTGGTAGCATGACCAGGTCAGATGGAGAGGCGCGTCCAACTTCTTGGCCAGGGCGACGATCTCACCCTTGCTCATCCTCAGGATGGGCGCCTCCACCCGGATCGGGCGTCCCTCGACCCCGGCCTTGGTGCCCACCCTTAGCACGTTCTGGAAGGCCTCCAGGAACTCCGGGCGGCAATCAGGGTAGCCGGAGTAGTCGACGGCGTTGGCTCCGATGAAGATCGCCTCGCCTCCCACCGTCTCGCAGAGACCGGCGGCCAGGCTGAGCATGATGATGTTCCTCGCCGGAACGTAGGTCACCGGGATATCCTCGGAGATTCCCTCTAGAGAGGTCCGCTGGGGAACGTCCACCGTCTTCGAGGTGAGCGCACTTGTGGTCAGGAAGCTGAGGTCGAGGCTGGTCATCACATGGTGCTTGACCCCATAGTGCTCGGCCACCGCCTTGGCCGAGCGCAGCTCCCTTGAGTGCCTCTGTCCGTAGCTGACGGTCAGGGGCACGACCTCATATCCCTTGGAGATGGCATAGGCCAGGGTGGTGGTGGAATCGAGACCTCCGGATAGCAGCACGACCGCCTTGCTCAATCTCCCACCTCCTTCTTCACCCAGGCGGTCTGGCCCCTCTCCTCGTCCAGCCCGACCTCCACGATGGACACGTTGGGCGGCAGCTCTAGCAGCTTGAGGAGGCGGATGATGATATGCTCGGCCAGTTCCTCCGCGCTCGTCTGAGCCACGTCCAGTATGGCCACGTCCTCGTTGGGGAACACGTACCTCTTGGGTCCGACCATCACCTCGACCTCGCGGCCCTTCTTGATCGAAACGTTCTTGGAGTGCATGGGAAGGAGGACACGGTGGTCCAGCTCGTCAACGATCTTCTTCAGCGCCTTCTTCAGCTCCACGAAGTCCATTACCATGCCGTCGTCGGCCTTCTCCCCGTAGAGCACGAGGTGAAGGGTGTAACTGTGCCCGTGGAGCCTTCCGCACTTGTCATGTCCAGGTATGAAATGGGAGGCAGAGAACTTGATGCCCGAGTACTCGCCGTTGATCTCGATCCTCATGTTTATCGGACAGGTATCTAGCTATTAATGATTTTACACCTTCGCTGCCTGCTGGCAGCGCCGGCTGGGGCCGTCCCGCCTCCGTCCCAGCGAGCGGCCGGTCGACCGGGCACCAGCTGAATGATCTTTCACCTGCCCCGCAGCACGAACTGCCAGAACAGGAACATGCAGAGGATGGACAGTGGAAGTCCCACCACGAGATCGACAGTGACGTTGAGCATCAGCAGGACGAACGACGCCACCGCATAGACGGTGGCGGCGATGAAGAACCGCCTCCACTCGGCCCTGCTCGCCTCGACGCTGACACCGGGCGCCCTGTCCTTGAACCGCCGCACACCTGCCGCGCCCAAGGCCGTCAGGAGGGCCCCGGTCCCCACGAGGGCGGCAGCAGCTCTCAGGCCGAACGAGGACGCGGACTGGGACGACACCAGCACCAATAGGCCTACGATCAACAGCACAACGCCGAGCACTATCCCCGCCTGGCTCGTCACCACCAAATCGCTCGCGTCGATCTCGAAGGAAGACCGCAGACCATCTCCAGAGGACTCCATTCTCTCCCCGGAGATGTATCATCGTCGCGGTATTTATTCTCTCGACCCGATGAACTTCACGAGCCTCACTACGCCATCTTCCGGGCGGCCAGAACGGCGGCAAGAGCGATGGAGTCGGCATAGCTGGCCTTGGCCCTCGAGGTATCGATGTACGGCCGGTCGATGTTCAGGACCGGGGCTCCCAGCGCCTTCCCGTTCCCCAGGAAGTGCAGGGTGCGGAAGACGAGGTTGCCCGAAATGCCGTCGGGGGCGACGAGGACATCGCACTCCTTCGAGGCGTCCTCGATCAGTATCTGCACGTCGCGGGCGTCGATGCCTTCGCTCGTCAGCCGCCTCACGACCTCTGCGGCCGTGTCGATGGTGCGGTCCACCTCCGCCATCCGCCCGCGGTCGGAGCTTCGGCCGCCGCTCATGATGCCCACCACCGGCCTGGAAGTTATGGGCAGCAGGGTCCTCACCGAGAGCTCGGCCAGCTCGATCTTCTCCTCCACCGTCCACCCCTCGTCGATGCCCACCGGCGAGAACAGGAACATCCTGCCGCCGACCGGCTCCAGGAAAGCGGCCCGCAGCACCTTGTGCACGCCGAAGACCGACCTCACGGCGGACATGGCCTGGTTGGAGCCCAGGTCTCCTCGGACCGCGGCGTCGATCTCCCCGCTGAGCAGGTCCTGGGCAAGGAGAAGGGGATCGTGGTAGACGATCACGTCGCCAAAGCCCTGAGCGATCGCTTCCTCCCGGCTCTCGATCACCTTGCGCTCGTCCGCTCCAGCCCCGATGCCTATACACATGCCGCTGGACCTGGCCTTTGAGAGAATGAGATCGGAGGTGATCATCGGGCCGTCATCTCCCGGGTTGCATTAATAATTCACGCCGAGACCGAGCGCGGCCGATGCTGTCCAATCATCCCAGTATCATGTCCATGCGGTACTCGGACCACTGCTTCTCTCCCAACACGATCTCCATCTCCAGGGGGGTAAGGATCGGCCTGCTGTACCGCAGGTAGTCGTCAATGGCGATGCGGGGGCAGGCCGTGGACACGTAGGCGTCAGCTTGGTACGGCAACAGGCGATCGGGATGGAACTCCTCCAAGAGCACGATCTCCGCGCTCCTGCCATGGGCCTCGGCCTTCCGCTTCAGCTCCCTGGCCAGATCCATGCGGGTCTGCCCCACCTTGGTGGACACCAGCACGAGGAAGCTCCTTGCCTCGGACGCCCGGGTGATGGCGGCGAACCTCTGTCTCAGTATGCGGTCCTTCAGCTCGCCGATCTCCCGGACCTCGTTCATCAAGGGGTCGAGCACCAGCACCGGCTTGTCGGACTCGATGGCAACGCTGAGGGGGTGAAAGTTCCCGCTCCCGATGTACAGGAACTGGTCGACCTGGCCCATGATCGGCTCCACCGACGTTATGTTACAGCCGAGGACCTGCCCCTCGAAACGGACGCGGGAATCCCCCCGACCGATGAGCACCTCCCTTCCCTGCCGTTCCAGCCATTCCCTCACCCGGGGGAGCATGCCGATATGCTGCACCGTGGTCAGCAGCCCGATCCTCGCTCCGAGCTTGGGGAGCGCGCGTTGCAGCAGACCGGTGATGTCCAGGTCCACGAAGATCTCTACGAACAGGACATGATCGTCGTGCGGCATGGAAGGTATGTCGGCATGGCCGAACTGCACCAGCGCGTCCGCATAGTCTCGGAAACGGACGGTGTAGTCGCATGCGCCGTAGCAGGGGTCGCCGACGATCAGGAAGGAGGCACCGGTCCTTCCCTCCAGCTCGCGAGCGACGGCCTGGGCGTGGACCTTGAGGCCTTCAGGCATCTGGAGCGCGATGGTGCGGGCGCCCTTCTCCCGTATCCAGGCGGCGACCTCTTCCAGCCTGAGATCGTACAAACGATGTCCTCCGTTGATGTAAAAAATAGGAAGGGGTTAGAGGTTAAAATGTTCAGGACACCAGCTCGGCGCCCTTCTCGATGTCGATGTAGCAAGGGGAGGGGAGCTTCATCGAAGCCTTCCACATGGCCTCCTTGGCTACATTGAACGCCTGCTGGGTGACCCGGATGGTCATGACGATCTCGTCCGACTGCATCCTGGCAGCAGTGCCTACCGCCTTGCCGAAGGCACCTCTCATGCCGCCGGACACACGGTCAGCACCGGCGCCGGTCGCCATCTTGTGCTCGCGGAGCACGATGTGCGGGTACGGCCTGATCTTGAGGTGGAACGACGTCAGGGTGGTGCCCTTGCTCAGGGCACGGTTGGCCGCGATACGGGCCGCCTCGAGCGCAGTGTGCCTGACCTGGCAAGGCTCCTTGAACTTGAGGTTCATGACAATGGGAAAGTCTCCGTTCGTGGTGCCTAGATCGAAGGTGTTGATGCGTGGGGCGGGAACTCCACCCATGTATTCCCTGCGGGTATAGGCCTGGCCCCTTATCTGACGGTACATTCTTCCGGGCTTGCGCGACATAAAGGTTCACCTGTGAAATTACGATTTGAAGGTTTGGTTCATTATTGTTTTTGTATTTATAACTGGTGGCCCGCTCCGAACCACCAGCTGGAAAAAAAAGAGAATGTCTGGCTAGTTCTTGGTGATCATCGGCCTCTCGCTCACCAGGGACATGTCCTCGACCTTGCCGTCGATCAGCTCCAGCTTGACCCTGACCTCGCCCCTCTCCATGAAGATGGAGGCCTTACGCAGCATGGATTGGTACACAGCAATGCGCTTACCGGAAGCGGACATCTTCATGTCCGCGCATCTCAGAAGGCCAAGGTTCTCGAGCATCCGGATCCTGTTATAACAAGCGGATATCGGGATCCCAAGGTTCTCGCTCATGTCCGAAGCGGTCCTTGGCCTGTCCATCGACCACACCAGAATTCGTGCCGCGTACTCGTCGTTCATCACGCCCGAGGCTGTGAGTGCATCCATTTCCATCCCTGGACGGCGAATCACTATCTAACAATATAATTCATTGCATTGTTATCAGTCGAGATTCCTGTAATCCTTGACCGATGCAAGGATGAGACATCCCCGCATATACGCTCTCTATGTCAGAACCCGAGGGACGAGGCGCGGAGCTCGAGGCGGAGATGAGGAGCAGGCTCGAAAAGCTAGCCGAGATGTACGGGGAGGTGCCGTTGGTGCCCAAGACGCTTGCCGAGAGCCCAGATGTGTTCATACCGTTCACCGACCTCTCCAAAAGACTGCTGATGGAGCCAAAGCACGTGAGCATGAGGGAGATGGAGATCGCGGCGGTGGCCGCGAGCGTGGTCCTGGGGAGCGAGCATTGTCTCAACGTCCATATTCCCCAGGCCTTAAAGATGGGAGTAACGAGGGAGGAGCTCATGGAAGTGATCATGATCGCATCGTTCATGGCCATGACTCGGGGGCAGTCGGTAGCGTTCCGGAAGCTCGCCGAGCAGAAGTGAGGCCAGCACGGTCAAGCGAGATTATTTTTACCTCCTGCTCGAAATCTGAATCGATGGGACCGGTGGAGATTCAACGGATGATAAGGTCAAGAGTGGCCATGCTTACGAACGCCAATCCTGACCTGTCGATCGAGGACGACCTTATCGACGGCAGCTGGGGTCTGCTGACCCTCAGGGAGCGAGGACACCTTGTTGGCTTCGAGTTCCTGGAGACCGAGGACAGCTGGAAGAGGCCGGATGCTGTGATCCAGTACTTCGAGGCCTCCGACGATGGATATTACGTCGGCGTCGTTGTGCCTGAGGAATTCTACGACGAGGTCACCGAGCGGATCTACACCATGGGCGAGCTGCCCGTGGTGATCCTGACCTACGAGGACCTAGGGGTCGCCCCCATTCAGCTAGGCTGACGGATGTTCTGTCCCCAAGGCCAGAGCATTTCGCTGTAGCGAAAGCGCTGGAGCGAGCCTGGGGCTGACCGCTCTTTCCTCTTGAGGAGCGAGCGCCCTCCCAGCCCGCCGCAAGGCTGGCCCCGGTCCGCTCCAGATTCCTCGAGGAGGCGAAACCTATTTGATGGCCATCCCCCTCTCCTGCTCAATCGGCAAGGTCGTCAGATGGTCAAGAAAAGGATATCCAACAGGGAGGCCAGGAGCATTGCCCGCCGCCGTATGGCCAGGCTCATGGACCTTGCCGTGATGGAGGCCAAGGAAGGGAAGCAGGAACGCAGCCGCAGATATGTCTCCCTGGCCTGTTCCATCGGCATGAGGACCAATACCCACATGCTCAAGGAGCGCCTATATTGTCATGAGTGCATGGTCGCGCTCGTGCCCGGTCACAACTGCCGGGTCCGCCTGCGGTCATGCCGGATCACCATCCATTGCCTAGCCTGCGGACATGTAAGGCGGCTGCCGTACCTGAACGAGAAGAGAGGTGTCAAGCATGCCATCAAAGAAGACGAAGAAAGAGCTGGTGAAGATGGGCTCGGAGATCGATCCGACGGTCCATGTAGGAAAGGAAGGACTTACCGAGGGGATCGTAGAGGAGGTCAAGGCCCAGCTGAAGAGGGCCAAGCTCATCAAGGTCAGGGTCCTGCCCGCAGCGGACAAGGACAAGGACGAGGTGGCCGAGGAGCTGGCGGCCAGGACAAATGCCAAGGTCGTTGAGACCAGGGGATTCACCGTCCTGCTGTGTGAGGCAAGTCTTTTTGATGACAGAGCGCATTGATGCCGTGAAGTTGACTGGCTATGCTAGATATCGATCTCATTCGCAATGAACCGGACAGGGTGCGCGCATCCCTGAGGAACCGGAACTATCCCGAGCAGTTGTTGGACGATTTTCTGCGCATCGACGGGGAGTGGCGAAAGCTCATCGACGAGGGCAACCGCCTGAAGTACGAGAGGAACCGCGCATCCGAGACCGTTCCCAAGCTGAAGGGCGAGGAGAAGAAGAAGGTCATAGCCGAGATGAGAGAGGTATCCGAGAGGATCAAGCAGATCGACGCCACCGTGCTCGAGCTGGAGGCCCAAAGGGCCGAGGTCGTGCTCAACATCCCCAACGTCCCGGACGCCTCCGTCCCGGTGGGGAAGGACTATTCGGGCAACGTCGTCGTCAGGACCTTCGGGGAGGCGAGGACCTTCGACTTCGCTCCCAAGAAGCACTACGAGCTCGGAGAGGACCTCGATATCATTGACTTCGTGCGCGGCGCCAAGATCACCGGCAGCGGGTTCTTCGTCCTCAAGGGGGACGGCGCCAGGCTGGACAGGGCGCTGACGCAGTTCATGCTGGACCTCCATCACGATCAAGGTTACACCGAGATATTCCCGCCGGCCATCGTGAACAAGTCCGCGGTCATCGGTACTGGCCAGTATCCGAAGATGAAGGACGACATGTACTGGTGCGAACGTGATGACCTTTGGCTCAACCCCACCGCCGAGGTGCCGGTGACCAACCTGCACCAGGACGAGATTTTCGAGAAAGATTGCCTGCCCATTGCCTATACCGCCTACCTGCCGTCGTTCCGCCGCGAGGCAGGGCGGAACGCCGACACCCGCGGCATCATCCGCGTGCACCAGTTCAACAAGGTCGAGCTGGTCAAGTTCGTGTTCCCGGAGACGTCCTTCCAGGACCTGGAGGTCCTCAGGGGCGATGCGGAGGCCGTTCTGCAAGGTCTGAAGCTGCCGTACCGCGTCCTGCTGCTGTGCACCGGGGACATGGGCTTCGCCAGCGCCAAGACCTACGACCTGGAGGCGTTCGCTCCCGGGGCGGAGCAGTGGCTCGAGGTGTCCTCGTGCTCCTGCTTCACGGACTTCCAGGCCCGTCGGGCGCGCATCAAGTTCCGTCCCGAGCCGCATCTCAAGAGCGAGTTCGTGCACACCCTCAACGGCTCGGGGGTCGCTCTGCCGCGGACCATGGTGGCGGTCATGGAGAACTACCAGAACAAGGACGGGACCATCACCATACCCAAGGCCCTTCGCCCGTACATGCAGGGCCAGGAGTTGATCGAGTAAACAACGGCGACCCCCCAAGGGGTCTCCCCTTTCTTTTTCTGGCCATGCAGTCTTGACAACTGGTCGCCATTTTTGACATATATATTAAATAAGCTCCCACTGTTCCGCAATCAGGATGCATTATGGATGGGACATCGATAGAGACGGTCCTGCTGCAGATCCTTGTGCTGTTCACCCTGGCCAAAATCGGCGGGATGCTCTGCGAGAGGCTCGGAATATCCTCGGTCATCGGTGAGATCACGGCCGGGATAGTTGTCGCCAACACGATCCTGTTCCAGTGGCTGAGCCTGGATGTGGACCTTTCCGTGTTCGAGATATTCAGCGAACTGGGCGTGATATTCCTCCTGTTCTCCGTGGGCCTGGAGACGCCGTTCTCCGAGCTCAGGAAGGTGGGGAAGACCGCCACTCTGGTTGCCGTCCTGGGGGTCGTGATCCCGTTCTTTGCCGGCTTCACCCTCATCATGGGCCTGGGCGACGGACAGAAGGAGGCGATGTTCATCGGGGCGGCCATGGTGGCCACCAGTGTCGGGATCACCGCCAGGGTGATCAAGGACATGGACCTCACTCATTCCATAGAGTCCAGGGTCATCATCGGGGCGGCCGTAATCGATGACGTTCTGGGTATGATCGTCCTTGCCATCGTCGTGGGCATCGCGGCCGGAGGATCGAACGGCATAATCGACATCATACTCGTCTCCGCGACCGGGGTGGCCTTCGTTCTCTTGGTCATCTTCTTCGGATCCATCGTGCTACCGAAGGCAAGGCAGCGGGTGAGCGATAGAAGGTCGAGCGTTCCCGAGGACGACGTCGTCTGCGTCAAGAAGAGAAAGTTCACCATTTCTCCCCTTCCCCTCGCCATCATCGTCTGCCTGAGCCTGTCCTTCGCCGCGTCCCACGTCGGCCTGGCGGCTATCATCGGCGCATTCCTGGCAGGCATGGCCTTCGCGGAGTTCAAGGACAAGTGGCCTTGCGATGAGGAGTTCCAACCTATCAACGCGTTCCTCGTGCCGTTCTTCTTCCTGTTCGTCGGAATGTCCGTGGACCTCGGTTCCTTCGGCGACGTGATCGTCCTGGCGGTGGCCATCACCCTGCTGGCCATCGTTACCAAGTACATCGGCTGCGGCCTTGGTTCGCTGAAGCTGGGCCGCGGTTCGGCCAACATCGTCGGTGTGGGCATGGTCCCCCGGGGCGAGGTGGGCATCATCGTGGCGACCATCGGGCTGAACATGGAGGTGGTGTCCCAGAGCCTGTTCTCGGTGGTCGTGTTCATGTCCATGGCCACGACGATAGTCGCTCCCTTCCTGCTCACATGGGCGTTCCGCAGGAAGTACGGCGTCTGCCCCACCGACAGCAACGCCGAGGTCCAGGAAAGCTGAGACACAGAAAAACCCGGGCCGGCCCGTGGGCATGGGCCGGCCGTCGGACCTCAGCTCAGTAACACCTTGTGCCCTTCGGTCAGGAAAACCTCCTGAATCCGGGTGATGATCTGGCAACGGATGATGGGGTCCTTCTCCACGTCCTTCAGGTAGACCGTTATATCGTACAGTATGTTGGAGCCCTGCACCTCCGATGCCATGATGGTCGGCTTGGGTTCCTTGGATATGCCATCTATGCCGGTCAATGCCTCCCGGACATAGCTCTCCACCTTCTCGTGGGGCACCTCGAAGGAGACCCTTATGGGCACGTTTATGGCATGACTTGTCGCCCTCGAGTAGTTGTATATCCGTTCCTGCAGGACCTCATTGTTGGGGACGTCCACGATCTCGCCGTCCATCGTCTTCACCTTAGTGAAGACCAGCCCTTTCTCGATGACGTCGCACATCATAGTCTCGAGTATGCGGATGCGGTCCCCGACCTCGAACGGGCTGGTGTCCATGAGAGCGAACCCGGAGACGATGTTCTGGATCGTGGAGTAGGAGAGGGCGATGCCCAGACAGATGAAGATCAGCGTGACGATGACCAGCAGGACCCCGACCGTCTCCATGCCCAACATCATGAATATGTTGAAGACCACAATGAGGAAACCGATGACGATGAGCGAGTACCTGATCGCCGAGCTCATCAGGTCGATGACCTGGGGATTGAACTTCTTCGAGCGGAACTTGACATCCTCAAGGATGGTGGCCTCGACCTTGATCGCCAGGTAGATGCCTACGATGATGGCGACGGTGACCACGATATTGGACTTGTTATAATTGAGGAAGCTGACGAGGTCGTTGGAAAGCTCGTCAAGGCTCGTGAACATGGAGATGGCGATGAGCAGGATCATGATGATCGAGCCAATGTAGATGAAATAACTGAGCAGAAGGGTGGTGAACTCCAAGGCCGACGGCATGGTTTTGTGGCTACCGGCAGTGGCCCGGCTGCGCCTCGCCACCCTGCTCAGGACAAGCACGATGAGCTGGGCCACCAGGAAGATGATGATGATGGCAAAGGTCTTGAAGACGTTGACGGTCACCCCTGGCCAATAGGGGCTGGTCGTCCAGTCCAGGACCAGAGAGACCACGGCATAGGTCGAGATGGCCAGCAAGGAGATGATGAAGATGAGCGCCATCCTCCGGGAGCTGTCCAGGACCTCTGAGTCAAAGTACCGACCCTCATGAGCCTTCCATATCTCGAAGCGCTTGCTCAGGTACGACCACAGGTATAGCGAAAGGGTGATCACACCGACCAGGGCCAGTATGGGCCACCCTACACTGTTCATCCACTGCACATCCCCCACCTCGAGCGGCAGGGAGGCTGGCACAAGGACCATAAGCCCGCATATCGGCAGGGTATATTAATGAACTTTCCATTCTCATCCCGCCTTGAGAGATCCCTTGATCAGCCAAACATCGTAGCACGCTCCCGCCGATTGATCGGCCCCGAAACGGACCTTCGTGCCCACCATGCCCGAGGCCACCATTCCGAAGCTGACCACGGTGGCACTTCCATCGTTGACGATGCCCAGCGTCCCCAGGCTGACCTTGATGGTCCCCATCACCGTGAGCTTGGCCTCCCCGATGCCCTGCAATACGTCCGGGGTCCCGGCCTTCATGTACGCGCCCATCTGCACGAACACGTGGTCGGCGAGCGTTCGCAGCGGGACCGGAGCCCTGGCTCCCGCGGCCATGGGGTTCAGCGGATCGTCGATCACCTCCCCGATGGCTGCGGTGAACCATTGCAGGCAGTCCCGGACCGCCTTGCCATCGTACTCCAGCCCCATGGTGATGCCCCCTCCGGCCGCCCCCGTGAGGTCGTCCAGCCCGAGCTCCAGGTAGAAGCGGAGGACCGAGATCGTCTGCTCGACCGAGTCCAGCATGCGGTCCATCATCCTCATCAGCGCCCCAGCCACGATGTCCCGCAGGGTACCGAGGTCCAGGGGGGCGGACATCTCCTCCTCGTAGGACTCCTGGAAACATTCCACGACCATCGCCATGAGGTCCTCGAGGTTCTGCTCGCTCAGCAGGACAGGGCCGTTGGAGGCGCCCCGCGAGTCGTCCCTGAGCTCCCACTGCGACGAGCCATCATAGGTCCTCTGCCATGTCCGCCTATCATCATCGAGGTCCTTCAGCCAGGGGGCCGAGTCCACCCTCCCGCCGTTCCGGTCCATAAGAGTCAATGACTCCTGGAGCGGAAAGCCCTTCACGTCGCCGTTGTCCAGCGCCTGGCCGGTGAACTGGTGGACGTAGTAGCCGTGCGCCGCTATGCTCCCGGTGAGCACCTCCACATGCTGGTCGCCGCGAGAGGTGATAAGGGCGTAGCCGGAGAGGTCCACCGTCATGCTGCCTGGGTTGTAGAGCTCGACCCATTCCCTCGAACGGTCGATGCCCGCGGGGTTCAGCTCCACCTCGTTGATGACCAGGCCGTCCCGGCTCAGGATGTTGAAGCTCATCTCCATTCCGGCATCGACGTGCCACTTGGTGCCAGGGATGGGAGAGGGCATGCCCCGCAATGCCTGGCCAAGACCGGGGACGTCGCTCAGGGAGAGGGACACCCTCTGGACCTTCTCCACCTCCGGAGCGTACAGCTCGATGACGTACTGCCCCACGTAGCCCCTCAGCTCCACTTGGTGCCCGTAGATCTTGGTCAACGGGTCGAAGGTGAGATCGACCGACCAATCGTCCGACTCCAGGGACATGAAGGCGGCGATTGTGTGCTCCCCGCTCGGCAGGCGGAGGACGCGCAGGGAGGAGCTCATGCTCGTCCCGGCAAAGGATTGGTGCACGTCGATCCTGATCCGGTCCTCGGTGCCTGCAAGGGCCGAGTCCTGCGGAGCGAAGACCACGGCGAGGCTGAGGCCGAGCACCTGCAGGTCGATGGTCGTCCCTCCCACGATCGCCGAGGCGCCGTCGGCCAGCAGACCGATGGCCTTTCCGATGTAGCCGGTGATGATACTCTCGAGGGAATCGGTGCCCGAGGCCAAGAGCTCCTCCAGGGACCCCAAGGCCCCGGTGGAGCAGGAGAGCAGATCGCTTATGAGCCGATACAGTAGGAGGAACAGGCCGTCCGCGAGGTGGCCCACCACCTCGGCGGCGGAAGCGATCATCTCGTACAGCCCGTTCAGAACCTTCTGCACGTCGTCCCTGAGGGTCGCGGTCGGGGCGTACTCGACCCCCTCCAGGGACCATCCGCTGAACGTCAGAATGTTGAAGCACCCCTGCAGCTGCAAGACCTTCGAGCAGGGCAGATCGATGCCTCCACCTTCGGAGCGCACCATGATCCCCACCTGGCCCGCATACCGCACGTTCCACTGGGTAAGGTACGGGGTGGAGGTCATGTTGTTCAGGTCGGTGACGTGCCGGTTGGGATAGGAGGTGTTGGACCGGTCGAACTGCCATGGCATCTTCATCCATACTTGCAGGGCGCCGATCTGGCTAACGTCAGAAAGCTCCAGGGTCGGGGAGTCCACGGTAAAAGATTCGGTCCGCTGCTGGCCATCGGCCAGCTCTAGGTCCGTGCCCCCGGCGGCGATGGTGATCTCGACCGCTCCGCCCTGGGTGGTCAGGCTGTCCCCGAAGTCGTCCATGGTGTCCTTGACCATCAGGGCGGTCAGCAGCCCGAGCCCAGTCGTCGAGGTCATGGCATCGGCGATCATGGACACCACAGCACTGGTGTCCTCCGTCTTCATCGAGAGGGCCTGATCGAGCTTGGCATGGAGCGGACCGATCCGGCCTTCCATGAGCTCTGCGAGCATGGCATCCCGCACTCCCCAGTTGTCCCCGGTCAGCGATATGAAGGTCGTGTTACGTGCCATCTGCAGGCGCTCCGCAGAGAAGTTCGGAAGGCCTTCCAGCTCTTCACCGACGAGCACCCCGCTGAGCTCCCAGGCCGCCTTCGTGAGCGAGCTGTTGACCAGGAGTATCTCCATCAGCTGCCGATCGATGAAGTCCATGGCCGCCTGGGCGAGGCCTTCCCGGACCTGCCTGACCTCGTTGGCCTTGTCGATGGCCGGCTGTATCCAGGCCGAGCCGTCCCGGAACGCCTCGGCCAGCTGGGCGTCGATCTCCTGGAGATAGGTCCTTCCGTCAGCTGGGTCGAGCTCCAGCTCGATGGGGGACAGGTGGCAGTTGGACGCGATCCCGTCGGCGACCATTCCGATGTAGCTCCTCATGGCCTCAGCTATGAAATGGGTCTCCGAGCGGTATCTTTCCTGCAGGTTTCCCCAGACCGGAGATGCCAGCACGTCCACGCTGGGCATGTCCAGGGCGTAGGTCCCCTGGAAGTTCATCCACACCTTGTTGCCAAGGTCATCAAGGATCTGGATCTTGAAGCTGGGGAGGGTCACCACGATGTCCCCTCCACCGTAGCAGTACCAGCGGTAATCGTACTCCTGGAAACCGGCCTCCGACATCGCCGAGGCGACGTAATCGGCCATGACCGCCTGGTCATGGTCTCCACCAGTGAGGAGGTCGATCACCGAGAATAGGTTGTCCTCGCCCATCTCCAGCGCGCTCTCCCCCAGGTTCACTAGGTCGACGAGGCCCAGGTAGTCCATCCACTTCAGCACGATGGAGTCGGCACGCGCATAGAGGGCCTGTCCGACGAGGGCCGCCAGGTCTATGCTCCCATCCTCGTACGACCTTAGGAACAGGTCCGCAGGGTCGATCGTCCCCTCCAGTCCGGAAAGCAGGGGCTCCACGGACCCCAGGCCCTTGTCCACCGCTCCGATGTCCTGGAAGTACCTCAGCTCCTCCAGCAGCACCGCCAGGTTCACGGCTCGGAGGACGTCCTCCGGCGTAAGGATGACCTCGGTACCCCCGAACCCGGTCCGGGCCTCGGAACCGTAGCCATGAA
>Ga0183100_1000670_pt1 | contig 23369 bp, 26 predicted proteins | sample Biomet2_FD_127789 | JGI IMG/M metagenome (GOLD analysis project Ga0183100, IMG submission 127789) | Microbial communities from bioreactor (seeded with anoxic lake sediment) at LBNL, California, USA - Biofuel metagenome 2 | ecosystem: Engineered > Bioreactor > Anaerobic > Unclassified ...
ATGTGCGTGTGTCGCGGCGCTCATCGCCGCTGGTCCGGGCTGCGCTCCGGCCGGGGGAGCAATGGGGTAACAGAGCAAAAAGAGGAGCTACACCTGTTACAGCATAACTCCTCGAAATGATTGGTGCGCCAGGAAGGATTCGAACCCTCGGCCGACGGCTTAGAAGGCCAAGGTCGGGGACACCCTTTCTCCTGCGGAACGGCACTAATCCTCACCTCCCGCTCCCGTCTCGGTGTCAAAGGAAAACGGTTACAGCCGCTATCGTGGCCTGCTCACTTATCCGCATCCTTATCCATGAGCGCGAGGGCGTGTATAACGGCCCTCCCCATCCGGGGCATTGTCTCCTGGTCAGTATCGAATAAGAGGACGCCTGCGGACTCCCAGCGGGTAAGGCAGTGCATTTGCGTTGTCACTGCGGGGGAGGGTCGCACTTGCGCAGGCGTGTCCTTTACCCGCGCGAAGCGCGGGGCCCAGGTGGGCGTTCCCACCTCCCCCCTTCCCCCTCATACCTCAAAATCAGCCCACAAGCTCCCATGCACCGAGGGTCGGCACGCGGAGGGCGGCCGAGGGCCTGGGTCCTCCCGGGAGGCCCGCTCCATGCGGCGCCAACGTGCCGCGAGAGTCGGCGGATTTTTTCGGAAAGGTTTTCGCGGAAATTCGGAAGCCTCGCCGTTGCTGATTGGCGGTACCCATGTCTGAAACGAGGCCGCCAGACAACGCCGCCCTTGAGGAGGCGGCCCGCCAGGTTGCCGCGCGAGTGGAGCAGGAAGCCGCGGCAATCCCAGCGCCCAAGCCCGCACCGGCAAAGCCCCTGGCCGACAGCTTCGTGCTTGAGTGCCTACGCGCCAACCGGGTGGGTGATGCCATCCTGTACAACGTCCTGCATCGCGGGAAGTTCGTCTTCGTCGAACGCTGGGGCCGCTGGCTCCGGTGGGTCGGGCATCATTGGGCGGAGGATCTGAACGACTCTACCGCTCTGGCCGAGGTTGAGGCCGTGTGCGAGGAGTACCTCCGCGTCGAGGACAATCTCTTCGCCGCCAGCAAGGAACTCGACGGGGACGAACTCAAGCGCAACCTCGCCATGCGCCAGGAGCTGCGCAAGCGTGTTTACATGCTGCGCGACGTCTCCGGGCGCGACCGCCTGCTCAAATGCACCCACACCACGCGCGACCCGCTCCACATCGACGGCGAGGAGCTTGATCAGCAGCCCTACCTCCTCGCTTTCAAAAACGGCGTGGTCGACCTGCGCAACGGCGCTTTCCGGCCGGGCGATCCGTCCGACTGCATCCTCAACGCCTGCCCCATCGAATGGGATTCCCTCGAAGCCGAAGCCGAGCTGTGGGAGCAGTATCTCCTCGAGTGCCACAACGGTGACCGCGAGATGGTGTCCTTCCTCCAGCGCGTGCTTGGCTACGCCATCATGGGAGCCCGGGAGGATGCGGTCTGGTTTGTTTTTTACGGGATGAGGGGGCGCAACGGCAAAGACGTTTTCTTCAAGCTCGTCAAGGCGGTGTTGGGGGACGCCCTCGCGGGCGAGATCCCGCAGGAAATGCTCCTCGAAACCAAGATGCCGCGCAACCCGGGCGCGCCCAGCCCGGACGTCATGAGCCTGCGCGGCAAGCGCATAGCCATCGCCGCCGAGGCCGAAGATCGGCAGCGCTTGGCCATGGCCAAGATCAAGCACTTCACCGGCGGCGGGGCCCTCATCGGCCGCGGCCTGCAAGATAAGATGATGACCACGTGGTCGCCCACGCACCTGCTCTTCCTGCATACCAACGAAATCCCCAAGAGCAAGGCCGATGACGACGCCTTCTGGAGCCGCATGCGTGTGGTGCCCTGGAATGTCCGCTTTGTGGATGAGCCCAAAACCCCGGACGAACGCAAGATAGACCGCAAGCTTGAATCCAAGCTCAAGGCGAACCTGCCCGGCCTCGCGGCCTGGATGGTGCACGGCGCGCTTGAGTATCAGGAGAAAGGCTTGTGCCCGCCCGCCTCCGTGCTCGACGCCACCAGGGAACAGCGCGAGCGCATGGACGACGTGGGCATGTTCATCGCCGAATGCTGCGAAATCGAGGCCGCCCCGGAAGGCCGGGAGCCCACAACGCGCATCGGCGCATCCGACCTCCTCGACGCCTTCAACTGGTGGCTGCGCAAGGCCGACTCCAACGCCTTCATCTACTCCTCAAAGCGCATGGGCGAGATCCTGCGCAAGAAGCTCATCCCCTGGAAAAAATCAGGCGGCATCGTCTACCTGGGCCTCTCGCTCAAGGAGGACGTGGCCGACGACTTTGAGGCCTGGCGCGATGCCCAAGCCGCGCGCGGCGAGGAAAAGCAAAAGAGGAAAAGGCTCTATGGCTAGTCCATCCTCCCACATCCTCCCATGCCGAATAGGCCGCTCCATGCGCGCAACCTGCTTGAATAGCAGGGCGAACAGCCGCGCCGGGAGCTTGGGAGCTTGCAAGCCAATTACCCTTGCAGGCGTGTGTGATGTGTCTACGGTCGCGTCCCTCGCGCGCATCATCCTCCCATCCTCTTTTATTCTTATATTAGTAAAGAATAATAATAAGTTAAATAATGGAAGAAGCTTTGGAGCATGCCGGACGTTGGGAGGATTACTCTAATGATCCTCCTCGACCGGCTTACTTCTTCTGGTCTGCATCCTCGGCAAGTCTCCGCCAACAAGGGCGGGGAGTACGCCTGCGCCTGCCCGGGCTGCGGCGGCGCGGACAAGCCCGGCGACCCGTCCGACCGTTTCCACGCCTGGCCCGAGCAAGAGGGCGGGCCCATCTGCCAGGAGGCCGGTGTGCGCGGGACGTTCTGGTGCCGCAAGTGCGGCGCTGGTGGCGACGTGCTGGAGTACCTCATGGCCTTCGACGGCATGAGCTTCGCCCAAGCTTGCGAGGCGCTCGGGGCCAAGGCGAGCGCAAAGCGCTCCACCCACGGCCGCCTGCCCCAGCCGCCCAAAACCAACGCCGCTCCGGTCTTCGCCCCCGCCTCGCTGCCCCTCCCGCCGGACGTCTGGCGCGAGCGCGCGGCCAGCCTGGTGGCCAAGTGCCACGAGCGCCTGCTCGAAACGCCCATCGCCATCGGCTGGCTGGCCGCCCGCGGCCTCGACCTGGACGCCGTGCGCAAGTATCGCCTGGGCTACCTGTCCGAGGAGCCAAACCGCGCCGGCACGTCCACCGGAATTTTCCGCAACCGCAGCGCGTGGGGGCTGCCGGTCAAAGAGACGAAAGACGCCGAAGGCAAGCCCAGCGTGAGGCGTTCCATGTGGATCCCGCGCGGCATCGTCGTCCCGGCCTATGAGCCGGGGGCCGAATTCGACCCCGAGGCCAAGCCCATCCGTCTGCGCATCCGCCGCCGCAAGGCCGACATCGAAGGCACAGCGCAGCCCAAGTATTACGTGGTCCCCGGCAGCTGCATGGCCCCCATGCTCCTCGGCGCGGCGCGCCGGTCCATCGTGGTGGTGGAGGCGGAGCTTGACGCCATGCTGGTGGATCACCTGGCGGGCGATAAGACCGGAGCCCTGTCCGTGCTCACCAACCTGGGCAAGCCGGACACCGCCGCGCACGCCGCCCTTGGCCGCGCCCTCACCGTGCTGGTGGCGCTCGATTACGACAAGGCCGGGGCCAACGGCTGGGCCTGGTGGCGCCAGCACTACGCCACGGCGCGGCGCTGGCCCGTGCCCGTCGGCAAAGATCCCGGCGATGCCTACGCCGCCGGGGCGGACCTGCGCACGTGGATCATCGCCGGTCTGCCGCCGATCCTGCGCGAGGCCTCCAGCTCCACGCCGCTCCAGGTCGCCGCCCCCGCCCCGCAACCCGTTGCCTCGCAACAGCCCGCCGCCCGCGTGGGAGAATCGTCCACTGGCGCGCTATCTCCCCAGGGGGAGGGGCAGCAGCCAGCGCCATCGGCCCCGCCGCTCCCGGAGTGGCACGCCGTCATCCTGTGGGCGAACACCACAGCGGCCCGCCAGCGCCTCGCCGCCTGGATGCAAAAGCACCGCGTCACTTATGGGCCGGACTCCACAGGAGCCCGCACCTGGTGCTTCCCCGCGGACCTTGCCCCTGCGGAGGTGGACGCGCTCTTCGGCGAGCTGCTCACCCTGGTCACCCCCGACCTCGAAAGGCTCCTCCTGGCCCACCCGGCTCGCACGGTCACGGCCAGAAAACTGCTCGAAACCTCTTGCCCAAGGAGTGCCACATGAACCTGCACACGCTCCCGCTCCGCGATGCCGTTGAGGAAGTCGACGCCCTGCTGCGCCAGCTGCTGCTCCATCCCCAGACCAGCCAGCAAGACAAGGCCAGCGTCATTCTCACCCGCAACCAGCTCATGGAGATCACCCGGCGCCACATGCCCCGCGTCTCCCCGGTCAATCCGGCCACGCTGCCGCCGCGCAAGTCCGGCCAGGGCTACCCCCGGCTGCCCAAGGGGTGGGCTATGGACTGGGAAGAGCAGAAGGAGGCCGCCAATGCCTAGTGCTCGGCTACACCGCGCCCAGAAAATGGTTGGCGAGGAATTGCACCGCTTCCGGTCCCTTGCTCATGGCCACGCCGATGAGCCCTTGAACGACCGAATTGAAGGCCGTGGCCGGGGCTTTCTTGATGGCCTCGCGCAGGGCGGACTTCTCCGCCTCCGGCGCGGGGCTCGCCGCCACGCCGCCCAACAGCAAATCGCGGATCGTTTCTTCGTGCAGCTTCACCGTCACCACGCCGAGAATGGCGGACAGCCCGCCGTCGTCACGGATGAAGTCGATGCCGCGTGCGGTGATCTTTGCCCATACAACGCTTTCGGCCATCGAACTGTCGAGAGTCTGGGAAATTTCAGCAGCAACGAGCTCATGCTCATCAAGATAAATACAGGAGATAGCGATGTCCGCTTCATCAAGGCCTGTCTGGGCTACGAGTTCATCCGTGCCAACGTTTTCGGGGTAACTTTCATAAAGAACCTCCAAGATCTTCCGCATGTCGCTTCTGTCCAGTCGCATTGCCCCCACCTCCATTTGTTGCGTTCTCCGCACACCATCAGCACTGCGTTTCCCTGTGGCTGGGGCCGCCCTGCGCCCGCAGCTTTCCCATAGCACGGAGTCGAATCATGGAAAACAGTGAACCCCAACCCGCCGCTCCTCTTGCCCTCGCCTTCAAAACCCAGCTGGCCGCTGTGGACTACCTCAAGGCCCAGGGCTTCAAGGTGGGCAAAAGCAAATTCAACGCCGACGTCAAGGCCGCCCGCGTAACCGCCACGCCAGAGGGACACTTCGAGGCCTCGGCCTTGCTCGCCTACGCCGCCGTCCACCTGGAGCCTCTGGCCAGGGCGGAGCACAGCGCCAGCGTCAACGCCACGGCAAGCAGGATCTCGGCCGATGCCCGCCTCAAGGAAGTGCAGGCGCAGCGCCAGGAGCTCAAGCTCCAGCGGGAGCAAGGCCTGTTTATGCTCAAGAGCGAGCACGAGGCCGCGCTCTCCGCCCGGGCGCTGTTCTTCCGGGGCGAAATCGAAAGCTTCATCCGCCTCCGCGCGGCCGCCATCATCCACCTGGTGGGCGGCCGCGAGGAAGCCGAGGCCCAGCTCATCGAGTGGTGGGACGAAATCACGGCCGATTGGATGGACTCCTGGGCAGAGGACAGGGAATTCGCGGTCGACGATGACGACGCAAGAGGCGACGAAACCGGCCCCGGCGGTGAGGAAATAGCCGAGGACATGGAGGGGGGAGAGTAGATGCCGACCGTCCGAGCTGGAGTGGAACCCGTCGCCGTTTTCCCGGTCCCGAAGGGGAAAGGCAGCGCAGAACGCATCAGTATTTTTCCCGCCCAGCATTGGGAGAAATGGGGCGGAGGCCCCGGCCGCTGGCGCGTTATGGTTGGTGAGCAGTGGTACACCCGCAGAGGCGAGCGTGTCAGCTTCTTTACGCAAGATGAGCTTGAGCAGTTCGGGGGCGCATGGTTCCTGCGCGCGCTCAATCTCAAGAGCGGCCGGCCGCGGCTGTCCCCGCTCCCTCCTCACCCGGCCCTGCGCGACCGTTGCCGGTGCCGCTGGAAGCCAGCCGGAACGGAGCACATTCCAAACGCTTGGCAGACCTTCGCCAAAAGCGACCCCATCCTTGCGGCAAATGGCAAGTGGATGATTCTCTTGGCGGGTGGCCTGGGCTGGAAGCCCTGCACGGAGGTCACGCCTTTGGACCATTTTGGAAAGTCCATCTCCTTGCCGCCGGTTGATGGGGAGCCCAAGCCATGAGCACCTTCCGTTTCACGCCCGGCGAGCGGCATATCTACCACCGCCTGCCCAAGCAGTCGCCCTCCGCCTGGGCGGCGGAGCATCTCATCGTGCCCGACGGCCCCTCCGCGGGCAGCCGCTGGCGGCGCGAGGTCACCCCCTACACCGTGGGCATCATGGACGCCTGGGCCGAGCCGTGGGTGGAGGAGGTGCGCGTGTGCGGCACGCCCCAAAGCGGCAAGACCATGCTGCTCTACGCGTGCATGGGCTACGCCATCGACCGCCGCCCCGGCCCGCGCATGCTAGCCATGCCCGACGACCCCGCCATCGCCAAAATGCTGGAGGCCAAGCTCAAGCCGCTTTTCCGCCGCACCGCGCCCGTGCGCCGCCTGCTGCGCAAGTTCCGCTCCGGCGGCGTGTTCTTTCGCGATGGCACCGCCCTGCACCTGGCCAGCGCGCAGTCCCCCAGCCAGCGCGCGTCCATCTCCATCCAAGACCTCTTCCTCGACGAGGAGGATCTGTACAAGCAGTTTGCAGGCCAGGGCGTGCCCGTCGTCGACCTCATCGAGCGCACGCGCCAGTACCGCCACAAGCGCAAAATCCTGCGTGTCAGCAAGCCCATCGGCGGCGAGGATTCCAGCATCTGGATCGCCGCAACCAAGCAGGCCGACGAGCTGCGCCATTACGAGGCGCGCTGCCCCGCCTGCTCCGCCTTCCAGCGGCTGGAGGAGCCCGGCCTTGTCTGCACCGCCACCACAACCGATCCCCAGCGCATCAAGCGCGATGGGCTGGCGCGCTACAAGTGCGCGGCCTGCGGCTACCTGTGGACCGACCACATGCGCGACGTGGCCGTGTCCGCCGGTCGCTGGCGCGCGGAGGCGTCCGTGCCCCGCCCCAAGACCGTGGGCTTCCACCTCCCGGCCATCCTCTCTCGCGCCGTCAGCCTCTCCGAAATCTTGGCGGAAAAAACGCGGGCCGATGCCTCGGACGATCCCGACGCCAAGCAGGCCTATGTCAACGGCTACTGGGCCAAGCCCTATACGCCGGTGGTGGAGGAAACGGACGAACAGAAGATCCTCACCCTGCGCGACGCGGCCCTGCCCCCGCGCGTGGTGCCGCCCGGCTTCATCGCCCTCACCGCCGGAATCGACATGCAGAAGCACGGCTTCTGGTTTCTGGCCTGCGCCTGGACGGCCGCGCTGGAGTGCTTCATCCTCGACTACGGCCGCCTCACCGACTTTGGCGACGTGTACTCCCTCGTCTGGGAGACGCTCTATCCCCAGGCGTCCGGCCAGCCCCTGCCTCTCTGGCGCGCCGTCATCGATACCGGCGGCACGAAAACAGACGTCGACCTGCTCACCCGCACGGAGGAGTGCTACCAGTTCGTGCGCCAAAATGGCGGCGGGCGGCTCTTCGCCAGCAAGGGCGCCAGCCACCAGCAAATTGTGCCCGTCAAATGGAGCGTGGTCGACAAGATGCCCCGCACCCATGCGGCTATCCCCGGCGGGCTCCAGCTCTTCACGCTCGATACCGCGCACTTCAAGGGCCTCGCTAGCGCGCGCCTCAAGCCCACGGCCCGGCAGCCCATCATCCTGCACGCCGAGGCCGAGGCAACCCTGGCCCAGCAGCTTTCGGCCGAGCGCCTGGTGCGCGGCCGTGGCGGGGCGCATACGTGGGAGCAAATCCGCAAAGATAACCACTACTTCGACTGCCTGTGCATGAATTTCGCCGCGGTCAACGCCGCCTGGACGCCCAGCCTCCAATGGCTGGCCGAGCAGACCGAGCTTGCCAAGCAGTCCGCCGCCGCGCCGCAGGCGCAGCCGTCCACCACGTCGACCGTCAACCCCTACACGGGAGAGGAGATACGCTCATGAGCACCCGCAAAGCCGCCGCCGCCGTCATCGCCCTTGCCATCAAGCAGGCCCAGGCGGGGGTGGACTATTCGCCGCGCACCGGAGCCACGTGCCCGTGCTGCGGCGCGCAAAAGCTGCGGGTGGAAACTTCGCGCCCCTGGGCGGGGCGCATGAAGGTGCGCTTTCACGTCTGCGCCAATCCGCGGTGCCTGCTGTGCCAGCTTGGTCAGCGGATCAAAAGTGTGGAGGAGGACACCATTCCTGCGGAGATGATAGAGGAAAACCGCAAGTTTCATTGAATGTTATTTTAATGCGCTAAGGTTCAGCACCAACCTCCGTTGACCCAATGCCTCCGTATCAGGTATCCAGTTGATCTAATCGTAAGGAAGGAAATGACAATGAGTAAAAGAATACACAGCAACAATGCAGAAAAAAGGCTAAATTTTTGGGGAATACTCCTCGTGCTATCTACCTGCGCAGCAATACCGGTTTGTAGTGCTATACTAGACACTACACAAGTCGGAGAAGAAAGCATAGAAACAAGTTTATATAGATCTATTAGCTACTATAACAATGTTGAAATGCGGTTGAACAAGTTAAAAGCAAGAGATGCAGACGCAATTTCAGATATTCTATTTTACTATGATGACGAATCTATTGCAAATAGATCCAACACATCAATTCCTCAGCATATTATTAAGAACATACCAGAACCTCAAAAAACAAACATGTCTAAAGAGGCACAAGTTAGACATGACGCAGTTATTGCAAATTTCTCACAACAACTCTCTAACGCATACCACGTTAGTGATAATTATAGTAAAAGACAAAGAATAAGCCAACTACTCAAAAAATACAATTTTTTAGTGCAAGAATATAGGTATATAGACATGGCCGACGCAATCCATACGCTAATGTTCCAAAATGATAAATTTGTACTTTTGACTTTTGCTGATTGGGTGCTATCAAACAATTATAGGCTGTCAATTTACTCAAAAATTAATCCTGTATTCAATCTCGGAAAGTCATACTTCAATGTAATTTACACCGCTGGTGATATAGACAGTGCTCGTAAAGCACTTAAGCAAGAAACATCTGATTTCATGAAGAATAAGTCAAATTTTTACCTCACCAATCCCCATGTCGCTATTCCTTTAACCGATTACAAAATAGATGTTAGGCTCATCACCACGCTATTCCCGGTGTACTATCTAATGGTGTTTATGCTGTTCTGCATATATAGTGACTACGTTTCAACAAAGATAAATTCAGTAGAAAGTTATCTAAGGGTCCTGCCCTTTGTAGCATATCGTCGAGACAGATCTACGGGTGATAGGCCCTTATCGTTCGTCATTGGGGGACTACTCTATCATCTTATTACAATCATGCCACTTTTTGCACTTATTCCACTGATGCTTGCCCAAGGGTATAGCAAAGGTCTGAATAGTGACTTTCTTATATATCATCAGACGATTGAGCCTGCGATTACTAGTCCATCAATCCTAACGTTTATTGCACTCATCATATGTGTATATATGTCAAATAGAATTCTCTCTATAAAACGCGCCAAAATATCTCGCATTTTTATCAGGCTTCTTTCCGGATTTTCAGTTTTGCTTTGCGTATTTTTACAAGCAAAGCATTCTCCATTGTTCTTACCTATCGATGGGTTATTGCTATCAAATATTGCAATTTGTGCTATTGCAATATTGTCTATGCGAAACAAAAGCTCATTTGTTATTACATTTATCACCTTTATTATTTCAACATTTAATTTTTATATGTATTACAAAGGATATATTCCATGGATTACACCTATGAGATTCTGATACGTTAGAATAATATTAGCTACGGTCATGCATCATATACAGCGAACTTTTGTGAAGGCACAGCGTATTGGACTTAAGCTTTAACCGTACCGCTTACCCTTGTTCTTTCCCGCCCCAAGACAATGAGGTTTAGATGCTGAACACACCGATAGCCGAGGACGGCCTTACGCCCGTCAGCTTTCATAGCGTTTTTGATTTCCCTCTGGACTGTTTCTTGGTTTCCAGTCTAGGGTAGGATTATACAATATTCCCCAAATGGGAACTTTAGCCGCATCAAGAATGGTAACATCGACTATCAAGTGAACCTGCTAATCTACTAGCCCTGTTGGATGAACCACAAATCGAACCACCCACCGAGCGGAGTTCAATGATTTCGCCGCAGTTCTAGTATGTAACTTTAGTACAATCCTACCCGTAGGACGTTCCGTCTTCCCCTCCACTCCCGCCAGCCGCTACAACACACGCAAATCCAGGGAGGAATTTGCGTGGCGACACTCGCGGAACTGCAAGCACGGCTGGCGACCTACCGCAAGGCCGAGGAGGCCATCCTCATCGGTGGGCAGGAAGTGGAGTTCTCCGGGCGCAAGATCAACCGCGCAACGATCTTCCGTATCCAAGACGCTATTGCCGAGCTTGAGCAGCGCATAGCGCTCCTCACCCAGCCCCAGCACGGCTATGTCGTTTTCGGAGGCCGGCGGTGAGCGCCACCCCAGCCACCCAGGGCGAAAAGCCCCGCACCCTTGGCCAGCGCTTTTACAACGCCGTCACCATGGGCGTGGCCCAAATCGTCGGCATATCCAACCCCGGCCGGGCCATGGCCTACATCCAGCAGCGCCAGGCCCTGCTGTCCTACGCCGCAGCCTCCCGGCGCGGTCCCAACGGCGCGTGGCGGCCCAAGAACAAAACCGAGGATGACGTCCTCCGCCAAGACTGGCCGCTCATCACCGCCCGCGCGCGCGACTTGGCGCGCAATTCCGGCCACGTCTCCGGCGCGCTGGAAAAGATCGCCGCCAATGTCGTTTTCAGTGGCATTAAGCCGCAGTGCCAGCTGCGCACGGGCGACCGCAAGCTCGATAGCACCCGCAACCGCGCGGTGGAGGCGGTGTGGAAGCGCTGGGCGGAACACCCGCGCGTCAATTTTTACGACCTGCAAGAGCTGGCCATCCGGCATAGCTGGGTGGACGGAGAGTGCCTGCTGCATCTGTACAGCTCGCCCACGCTTATGCGTGAGGGAGTCGTGCCCCTCGGCGTGGAAATGCTCGAGGCCGACCACCTGGACAGCTCCGTCAACGGCGAGCAGCCAAACGGCAACCGCGCAGTGCGCGGCGTGGAGTTTGACGCCGAAGGCTACCCCCTGGCCTACCACCTCTACACCGAGCACCCGGGCGCAACCCTCACCAGCGTGCGCAGCATCAGCCTGTACAAGAGCGTGCGCGTCCCGGCGGAGCAAATCATCCACCCCTACGCCCGCCGCCGCGCCAGTCAGTCGCGCGGGGTTTCCTGGCTCGCCAGCGTCATCATGGAGATGCGCGACCTGGACGAGTACCAGGACTCGGAGCGCATCGCCGCCCGGCTCACCAGCGCCTTCGGCTTTTTCGTCGAGTCCGCCTACCCGGAAATGACGGCGGCCATGCTCGGCGGGCAGGGCCTTCCCGGCCATGGCCTTCCCGGTGGCGCGCCCGGCGGCGCGGAGGTCAAGCTGCCGGACTTTATCGAAAAGGGGCGCATCCAGCAGCTGCCCCCCGGAACCAAGATCAACGCCGCCGGGTACAGCCGCCCGGGCAACACCTACGATCCTTTTGTCAAAACCCAGCTCAAGGGCGCCAGCGCGGGCCTGGGCATGAGCTACACCGCCTTCGCCAACGACCCCGGCGAGACCAACTACTCCGGCGGCCGTACCGCCACCCTGGAGGAGCGCCGCTCCTACCAGCGCCAGCAAATGTACCTCGTGCGCAAGCTGTGCTCGCCCCTGTGGCGGGTGTGGTGCCAGTACCTGACGCTTTCCGGGCTGGCCTCCGGCCTGGCGCTGCCCGTGGGCGATATCCCCGTCACTTGGCAAACCCCCGGCTGGGATTGGGTCGACCCGCAGAAAGACGCTGGCGCGCAGGAAAAGCTCCTCGGCCTCAAGGTCACCTCGCGCCGCCGCATCGCCGCATCCCGTGGCGACGACCTGGACGAGATCATCGAAGAGCTGCGCGAGGAAGACGACGCCTACGGCGAAATGCTCAATCCGGCACCGGCCCCTACCGATGGCCAGTCCGCAAACCAGGAGGGCGACAATGCCGCCTAAAAAGGGTGAATCCAAGCAGGACTTCCTTGGCCGCTGCGCCAAGGGAAAGCGCGCTGCGGGCATGGCCGACCATAAGGCCATGGCCGAGTGCGCCGGGGAGTGGAACAAGGCGCGCATGTCCGCTTATGTCGACGACGGCCGCATGGTCCTCTCCGCTCCGGTGGAAATGCGCCTGGCCGGTGCGCCCGCCGAAGGCGAGGCCCAGGCCCCGGACCGTTTCGCCATCCTCGCCTACACCGGCAAGGTCATCGAGTGGGGCTGGATGGGCCGCTTCGTCATCGACCTCAAGGGCATCAAGCTCGCCAAGACCAAGGTCCCGTGCCTTTACGGGCACATGAGTTCCGCCATCGTCGGCACCATCGACAAGGGCTCCTCGGAAGACTCCGGCTTTTTTGTCACCGGGGAGTTTTCGCGCGTCGATACCACGCGCGGACCGGAGACGCTGGCCCTGGCGAAGGAGGGCTTCCCGTTCCAGGCCAGCATCGGCGTGCAGGGCATCAAGGTGCTCCATGTCGACAAGGGCGCCACCCACAAAGTCAACGGCCAGACCGTCGAAGGCCCCATCGACGTCTGGACGCAATCCAGCGTTTTTGAAGTTTCGTTCGTCCCCTTCGGGGCCGACGACGACACCGCCGCCATCGCCATGAGCGCCGACGGCATAACTCTTTCCCCGGAGGATAACGACATGCCCGAACCCACTCCCGCCGCGCCCGAGATCCCCTCGGCCGCTCTCTCCACTCCCGCCCCCGCCCCGGCTCCCGCACAGGATGCCGTCACGGCCGCTCTGGAGGCCGCCAAGCTGGCCGTGGAAAACACCGCCAAGCTGTTCGCCCACGGCGAAACCTTGCACCTTTCTCCCAAGGATGTGCAGGGCGTGGTGGCCCTGGGTCTGCCCCACGAAAAGGCCACGGAAAAACTGCTTGAGCTTGCGGCGCAGAACAACCCGCCCCTGGGCGCGGCCGGCCGCATCGAAATGGGCGCGGATGAAGCCGACAAGTTCCGGCTTGCCGCCTCCCACGGCACCATGCTGCGCATGGGCATCAAGCCGGATGACAAGCCCGCGCCCGGGCATGAGGAATTCCGGGGCCTGCGCATGCACGAGCTGGCCAAGGTCTGCCTGGAGCGCTCGGGCCAGAACACGCGCGGCTTGAGCCCCACCGCCGTGGCGGAGCGCATCCTCCGTCTTTCCGCGGGTGGCGCCTCCACCTCGGACTTCGCGGCCATCTTCCGCGATGCCGGGCACAAGCGCTTGCAAAACGCATTCGAGGAGGCCGGAAGCACCTGGCGGCCCTGGTGCAGCCTCGTTCCCGCCACCGACTTCAAGGACATCTACGGCGTGTCCCTGTCCGAGGCCCCGGACCTGGATCTCATCGACGAGCATGGTGAGTACCAGGAGGCCAGCTTCAAGGACAAGCAGGAGCGCTACCACGTGGGCAAGTACGGCAAGCTCGTCAGCCTCACGCTGGAGATGATCGTCAACGACGATCTGCGCGCCTTCCAGCGCCTGCCCAAGCTCCTTGGCGCGGCCGCCGCCCGCAAGGAGTCGGACATCATCTACGGCCTGCTCACCGGCAACCCCATCATGCTGGAAACCGGCAAGACCCTGTTCAACGCTGCGCACAAGAATCTCGCCAGCGGCGCCGCCGTGGGCGGAATCTCCGGCGGGGCCACCGGCACGCTGCACACCGCCCGCCAAGCCATCCGCCTGCAAAAGGGTCAGCAGGGCGCGCTCCTCAATCTCGTGCCCAAGTACCTGCTTGTGCCCTCCACCTACGAGACCATCGCCGACGTGATCCTGGGCTCCCTGGCCAGCACGGATGCGGGCATGAACTCCGGCGTCAAGAACCCCTGGCAGGGCAAGCTCACCCCCGTGGTCGACTCCCGGCTCGACAACGCCAGCGCCGACGCCTGGTACATGGTGGCCGATCCCTCCCAGGTCGACACCGTGGAGGTCGCCTTCCTCGACGGCATCGAGCAGCCCACCCTCACCGAGCACGAGGAGTACCGCACCGACGGCCTGGTGTGGAAGGTGCGCCACATCTTCGGCGCGGGCATCATGGACTATCGCGGTTTCTACAAGAACCCCGGCAAGTAGTCCGCACACCGCCAATTACAAGGAGGATACACATGGCGCTCAACTTCATCTGCCCCGGAAAGACTGTCGTCTACACCAACGCCACCGACGCGGACATCAAGTCCGGGCAGTTCGTGCTCATCGGTGCGCTTGCCGGTGTGGCCCTGGTGGACATCGCCGCCGAGCTCTCCGGCAATGCCGCCATCGAGGGCGTTTACGCGCTGCCCAAAACTGCGGGGGCCATCACCCAGGGAGCCAAGCTCTACTTCGACGCCGAGGCCACCCCCGTGGGCGGAACGGCCGGAAGCGGCGCGCTCACCACCTCCGCCAAGAACGCGGCCGAAGCGGATAACCTCTACGCGGGCAAGGCCTATGCCGCCGCCGCCGATGCCGAGGCCACCGTCAAGATCAAGCTCAACGTCTAGGCCCCTCCCTTGACCGGCCCGCCCCGGTCCCTGGCGCACATGCCGGGGCGGGCCAAACTCAAAAAAAGGACGGCGCATGACCTTCACCCCGCTCGAGGCGATCCTCCTCACCTTCGTGACCTCGCTCCTGGTGGGCATCGTCGTCCGGGCAATAGCCGGGCGGGATCACGTAACCTGCAAGGATTGCGAGCTGCACCGCCAGGCCTTTGATGACGAGCTGGCCGCCGTCCGCGCGGAGCATGAGGCCGCAGTCAAAAAGGACAAGGAGGACCACGCCATGATGCTGCGCATGCTGCGCTCCATCGTGGTCCGCCTGGAAATACCGTCCGACAAAAAAGAGGCCATCCTTAACGACAACGGAGGCAGCAAATGACAATCCACGCTCTCCTCTCCAAGATCAACGCCCTGCGGCCCTGGCAGCTGCTGGCACTCACCCTCGCGGCCCTGGGCCTGGGCGGCGTCATCTTCGCGTTGCTGCCCGGCGAACCAAATTCCCCCGCCGACCCGGTCACGGCCATGTTCAAGGCCTGGCTCATGTGCGGCTTTGCCTGCCTGGGCCTCATCCTCGACATGGTGGTCAACTACCGCTCGCGCCCGGGCGATACGACCGAACCCGCCGAGCGCGCCCGCCGCGAGCTGCGCCGCGCGGTCTACATCGTGGGTACCATGCTGGCCGGAGGGCTCGCGCTGTGAGCCGCCAGGAGCTGCGCGCCTTCATTTGCCTGATTCTAGCCATGGCTCTCCTGGCCATCTCGGGCTTTTCCTGTTCCGCCAGCGCGGCAGGCTACCCGCCCCAGGCGGAGCGGTACCGGCGCGATCTCATCCGCAGCGCCCGGTACGTGTGGGGCATGAGCGCGCCCATCGCCGTGCTGGCCGCCCAGGTCCACCAGGAAAGCGGCTGGATCCCCACCGCGCGCAGCGCCTACGCCAGCGGCCTGGCGCAGTTCACTCCGGGCACCGCGCGCGACATGGCCCGCATGTACCCGCGTGAGCTTGCCGGGGCAAAGCCGCTGGACCCGCGCTGGGCGCTTATGGCCCTGTGCCGCTACGACAAGCAGCTCTATGACGCCATGCCCTTTGCCGCCTCCCCGGCCGACCGCTGGGCCTTTGCCCTCTCCGCCTACAACGGCGGGCCGGGCTGGATAGCGCGCGACCGCGCCAAGGCCAGCGCCCAGGGGCTCGACTCCACCCGCTGGTGGGGCAATGTCGAGGCGGCCAATTCCGGCCGCGCTCTCCAGTTCTTCCGCGAAAACCGCGACTACCCGCGCCGCATCATGCTCCGGCACCAGCCCCTCTACGTGAGCTGGGGCCCCGGCATCGGTGTGCAGGAGGTGCCCGATGTTCGGTCTTGATATCCCCACCGGCAGCAACCGCACGGCCATCCTCACCCTGGCCTGCATCCTGGCCGTACTGCTCGCCTTTGGCGGCGGCGTGGCCACCGGCTGGCACTACGGCGCGGACCGGGCCCAGGCCAAGGGCGATGCCGCCCTGGCCGAGCTTAAGAGGGAGCACGCGGCCGCCGTGTCCGATTCCCTGGCCAAGGCACTCAAGCGCACGGACGAACTGGTGGCCCAGGGCAACAAAATTTCCGCCGACCTCATCACCACCCGCGCGAGCCTTACCGATGCCCGCGCGAAGCTTAACGGGAGGATCCACGATGCCGTTGCGACTGTGCCTGCTGATTGTGCTTTTGGCCCTGCTTTTGTTGGGCTGCTCAACGCGTTCGCCGGTCTTGGCCCCCTCGACGTGCCCCAAACCGCAGATACCGGCGGAGCTGCGGGTGGAGCCCAGGCCGGTGCAGTTGCTGGCTCCGGGTTACGCCAAGGCGCACCCGTAGCCGCGGGCCAGCTGGCCACGCCGGAAGACCTGGCCGCCTGGCTGCGCGACTATGGCGCGCAGTGCCAGGAGTATAAGGCGCTCTCCGGCGCGCGGCTCAATCTTTTGGAGGAGTGGGCGCGATGAGCAATCCCAAGCTTTTGCAGCTCACTTACGACGACGCGAAGCTTCGCGCCACGCTGGTGTCCATCTCCAAAATGCCGGAGGCGTATCGCCGCGCCATCGCGCGGAGCATGAACCGCGCGCTCAACGGCGTGCGCACGGACATCGTGGCGGACCTGCGCGCCCGCACCGTGCTTAAGGCCGGGGTCATCCGCAAAGGCATAGAGGTCAACCAAGTTTATTGGTTCTCGCACTCCCAGGGGCGCGGCTATGTGCGCGTGAGCACCGGCCGCCTCCCCCTCACGGACTATAATCTCAAGCCCATGCGGCAAACCGCAAAGGCGGGGAAAAAGCCCTCGCAGTACACTCCGCTGCGCTATGTGCTCCAGCCTGGCGGCAAGACATTCGACGATAGCCCCAGCCAGAACGGCCGCTCCAAGCTCTTCATGTTACGCGGGCAAAAGTCCGGCAAGCTCAAGGTCTTCGCCCGCTTGGGAGATAAGCGCACCCCTATCGTCTCCGAAACGGGGCCAAGCCTTCAATTTTTTTACGGGCGCGAGGAATACAGCGACGCCATCATCGTCAAGGCGGATATCCGCTTCCGCAAGGAGCTGGCGCACCATATCTCCTACGAACTCAAGGGCGGCGCAAAATGACGACCTTTGCCGATATCCTCCTCGACGACCTTGAGGCCCTGTTTGGCGAGTACGGCTTTGCCGAGGACGCCAGCTATCTGCCCGCAATCGGGGAGGCCCGCACCGTGCGCGTCATCTTCGACGAGGCCTACCAAGAAGTCGACCTCAAGACCAAGGCCCCCATCGGCTCCATATCCCCGGCCGCGCACATGCAGGCCTCCAGCCTGCCGGATGAGATTGATGATGACGACCGCCTCATCATCCAGGGCAAGACCTACCGCATCAACGTGCCCAAGCCGGACGGCCACGGCGCCGTGGTGTGCCGCCTGCACCGGGTGGGCGCATGACTCATCCGCGCCAGTTTATCCGCCAAAAGGTCGCCGCGCTGCTGCTTAACCGCACCAGCGCGGGCAAGCGCGTGTGGCCCTCGCGCGTGCGGCACTTTGGCGCGCAGCGTCTGCCCGCCATCGGCGTGTACACCGTGGAGGAGGACTCCCCGGTCGGTGACGTGTCCCCGCGCGTTTACAAGCGCACCGTCACCGTGCTGGTGGAGGTGTTCGCCACGGCGGATGAAAATCTCGACGACGCGCTCGACGCCCTGGCCAGCGAGATCGAGGCTGTGCTCATGGCCGACCCCACCTGGGGCGGCGTGGTCGATGACTCGTCCCTTGAGGGGACGGAGACCGGTTTCGCCTCGGCGGACGAGGGCGAACGGCCCTTTGCCGCGCTCATCATGCGCTGGGGGGCCGATTACGAGACCCGCCCCGAGGTGGCCGACGAATCGACGCTCGACGATTTCCGCACCGCCCACGTGGAGTGGGACTTTGGCGCGCCAAATCTGGATGGCCCGGATGGCCCGGACGGAGAGCCGGACGGAGAGCCGGACGCAACCGACACCGCAACCCTGCCCGCATAGCCGCATCAAAGGAGGACCACGCATGAGGACCATGTACGTCAAGCCCGCTCCCGGCCGCCGGGTGGTCGATCCCACGACCACCAAACCCCTCGGCGATGTGCCGCTTCTCGTGGAGCGCACCGGCTTTTGGCTGCGCCGCCTGAAGGATGGCGACGTGGTGGAATGCCCCACGCCCGCAACTTCGACTCCGGCCGTCGCTCCGGCCAAAGAGGAGGCCTAACCCATGCCCATCAGCTTCAACGACATTCCGGCCGCAATCCGTGTGCCCAGCATGGTGGTGGAGTTCGACTCCTCCAAAGCCACGGACAATTCGCTCATGACCATGCGCGCCCTGTGCGTGGGGCAGAAGCTCGCCACGGGCATACAGGCCGCGCTCGTGCCCGTGCGCGTTACCAGCCCCGGCCAGGCGGCCACGCTCTTCGGCGCGGGCAGCATGCTGGCGCAAATGTGCGCGGCCTACCTCAAAAACGACGCCGTCACCGCCTTGTGGGCCATCGCCGTGGAGGACGATCCGGCGGGTGTGGCCGCCACCGGCTCCATCACCCTGGCCGGAGCGGCCACGGAGAGCGGCACCCTGTGCGTCTACATCGGCGGTCGCAAGGTCAAGGTCGGTGTCGTCAGCGGGGCCCAGGCGGCGGACGTTGCCACGCTGCTTGCCGCCGCCGTCGGCACCACTGCCGATTGCCCCGTCACCGCCACTGCCGCGGGCGCCGTGGTCACCCTCGCCGCCGCCCACAAGGGCGCGGCCGCCAATGGCCTGGACATTCGGCCCAACTACAACGGGGAGAGCACTCCGGCCGGCCTCACGCTCACCATCGCCGCCATGCACGGCGGCACCGGCAACCCGGAGGCGGAGGACATCATCGCCGCCATGGGCGATACGCAGTACAACGTCATCGCCTGGCCCTGGACCGACGCCTCCACTCTGGACGTCATCAAAGACGAACTCGCCCGCCGCTGGGGACCGCTCATCAAATTGGAGGGGGTGGCCATCGCCGCCGCCGCTGGCGTGTACGGCGTGCTGGCCGCCCTGGGCGAAAGCCACAACAGCAAGCACCTTTGCCTCATCGAGGCGCAGGACGTCATCAACCCCGTGTGGGAATACGCGGCCATGGCCTCGGGCGATGTTGCCTACTTTGGCGGCATGGACCCCGCCCGGCAGTTCCAGACTCTGGCGCTTGTGGGCGCGCAGCCCAAGCCGGAGGCCGAGCGCCTCATCTGGACCGAGCGCAATTTGCTGCTCTTCGACGGCGTTTCCACCGTCTCGGTCGACGCGAACAACACCGTGCGCCTCGAGCGGCTCATCACCACCTACCGCAAGAGCCCGAACGGCGCGGACGACACGGCCTACCTGGACCTGTGCACGCCGCTCACCCTCTCGTACCTGCGGTACAGCTTCGTCAACCGCATCAAACTCAAGTACCCGCGCCACAAGCTCGCGGACGACGGCACCAACTACGGCCCCGGGCAGGCCATCATCACGCCAAAGGTCGGCAGGGCCGAGGCCATAGCCTGGGCGCGCGCCATGGAAGCCAAGGGCCTCATGGAGAACATCAACGTCTTTGCGGCCAATGTCATTTGCGAGCGCAACCTTGACGACCGCGACCGCATGGACTGGTACCTGCCGCCCGACCTCGTCAATCAGTTTGTGGTTGGCGCGGCGCAAATGGGCTTCATCCTGTAACCCGCAAACGGCACGGAGGACACAACCATGGCAGGAAGCGGACGCGTCGGCGGGTCGGTCTACCTCAAGGTCAACGGCACGCAATACGAGGCCAAGGGCGAATTCAAATACTTCCCCGGCACGCCCAAGGTGACCGAGGTGGTGGGCAGCGGCGGCCTGCACGGATTCAGCGAGGAAGACCAGGCCCCCTACATCGAGGGCGCCATCACCGTCACGGCGGACGTGGACGTGGTGGCCTTCAACACCGCCAAAGACGCCACCGTCACCCTGGAGCTTAAGACCGGCAAGACGGTGGTGCTCGGCGGGGCCAGCAATACCAGCGACGGCGTGGTGCAAACCAAGGAAGGCGAGCTTGCCGTCAAGTTCGTCGGCCTCACCTTCGACGACTAACCGCGCAACAATCAATCCCGCCCCGGCCACCGCGCCGGGGCGGGCACAACAGGGGGAAAAGATGGAACTGCCTTACACCTACAAGCTTGAAACGCCCGTGACGCATGGCGAAACGACGATCTCCGAGCTGGTTTTCAATCGCAGGCCCATGGGCAAAGACGTCAAGGGCATACGCCTTTCGCAGATAGATCTTGGCGATCACGTCATTCTCCTCACCGCCCGGCTCACCAACAACCCGCCCTCGGTCATCGAGAAACTCGACTTCGCGGACATTGCGAGCCTGGGCGAGGTGCTGTCCAGTTTTTTGCAACGTGGCCAGAAGACTGGGAGAGAATCTGCGGAATCCTAGCAGCGGAGCTCCACTTCTCGGCCTCGGAGATTATGTCCATGGACGTCGAGGATCTGACTTTTTGGATTGAGCGGATCAAAGAGCTGAACGAGGAGCACTGATATGGCCCAGGGAAAGGGGATCACCTTCACCATCTCGGCTTTTGATAAGTTTTCAAGGCCTCTTGAGGATTTTTCTCGCAAGATGGACGCTTCCACGGCTGGCCTGCGCCGCCTCGGCTCCAGTATGGCCAGTGTCAATCGCTCCTCTGGTCTGGCCGGAATAGGAAAATCGTTCAGCGAAGTGGGCGAACGGGGTATGGCCTTGGGCTCAAAACTGGCGCTCATCGGTGGTGGCATCGGCTATGGGTTTAAGAAGGGCTTCGTCGACACCGCCAGCCAGTTTGAGAAGTTCGAGACCATCCTCAACACCCTCAACCGGGGCGATACGGGCAAGAGCAAAAAGGAGATGGGCTGGATCTCCGACTTTGCGGCCAAGACGCCCTATGAGCTGGCCGAGGTGACGGACGCCTTCGTCAAGCTGCGCAGTTACGGAATGGAGCCCATGACCGGCCTGCTGCAAACCCTGGGCGATACCAGCTCCAGCATGGGCAAACCGCTCTCCCAGGCGGTGGAGGCCATTGCCGACGCGGTGACCGGAGAAAACGAGCGTCTCAAGGAGTTTGGCATAACGGCCAACAAGGTCGGCCAGAAGATCGTCTACAACTACACCGACGCCGACGGCAAACAGGCCAAGCTCGTGGCCAAAGCGGGCGACCGCATGGCCATCCAGGCCACGCTTATGAAGGTGTGGCAGGAAAAGTACGGCGGCGGCATGGAGGCGCAAAGCAAGACCTTCGGCGGCATGATGTCCAACCTCTCGGACGCCTGGGCTCGGTTCTCCATGAAGGTCATGTCCACAGGCGCATTCGACTTCATGAAAGCGAAGCTTTCCGGAATTCTCGACACTATCGACAAGATGAGCGCCGACGGCAGGCTGGACGCCTGGGCCCAGCAGTGGGGCGAAAAGATCCTTAATGGCCTTAAACAGGGCTGGGAAATAGCCAAAGGTCTGGCCACAGCCTTTGGCACCATTGGTGACGCCCTCTCCGGAGCCGCCACGGCCTTGGGCGGATGGGACAACCTTGCCAAGGTTGCGGTGGCCTTCATGGCCGCCAATTTCATCGTCGCCGTGTTGAATCTCGCCAAGTCGTTCGCGCTGCTTGGCACCGCTATGACTGCCACGCCCCTGGGCATGCTCGCGGCCGCACTCGGCCTCATCACCCTTAATTTCGTCACCGCGTCCGATGTCATCACGGGACTCTGCCAGACGGTCAGCTTGCTCACTGTCGCCTGGGGCGTGTTGTCGGCTGTGTTTTTTGCTTCGCCAATCGGTCTGACAGTCGCGGCTATAGGGCTGCTCGCCTTCGGAATCCAGAAAGTCTACCAGTATTGGGACCAACTGATGAACGCCTTCAAGGGCGTGGTCCCAGACTGGGTGCTCCGCCTCTTGGGCGTGAGTAAAGGTGCTTCCGGGCGCGAGGGGGCATCGCCTGGCGCGATGAGAGATTTCGGGAAGGCCTACGAAGGCTTTGGTGGAAGCACTAGAGCAGATTCCCCGCGTGGTGTGACCTCTGGCGATGTCGTCCCCTACCAGAGGCCCTCGCTGGGCGCGGCGCAGCTCTCACGAAAGATTGAGGAGCAACGCTACACCAGCCTGGAGCGCAAGGAGAGCAAGCTCACTGTCGATTTCGCCAACGTGCCTCGCGGTACAACAATCAAGAGCGTTGGCGTGCCGGTGGATATTGGCGTTAATTACGGCATGGGCCCGGCCATGGCCTCTTAAGGAGCGCAAGACATGCCCTTCGGTGTCGATATCCCCAGCCTCGAGTCCATGTCCGCCAAGAGCGAGGCCAAGGCGTCCAGCTCCAGCGCATCCGGCTGGCGTGCGCGGCTGACCAAGGCCAGCTTCCGGGGCGTGGTCTTCTATGTCGAAAGCGATGAACTCAAGGGCGGCCGCCGCGTTGCCCCGCACGAATTCCCCGGGCGCGATACTCCCTTCACGGAGGACATGGGCCGCAAGGCCCGCACATACTCCGTGCCCGGCTACGTCATCGGCCCGGACTACATGACCGCGCGCGACGCGCTCATAGCCGCCCTGGAAGCCGCTGGGCCCGGCGCGCTCATCGTGCCGTGGATGCCGGAGCGCAAAGTCGTCTGTTCGGATTTCGGCAAGACGGAGTCCAGCAAAGAGGGCGGCATGGCCCGCTTCGCCATGACCTTTTCCGAGCGCGGCGAGGAAAGCTCCCCTACCGCGCAGGCCCTGCCCGGGGTCAAGGCCTCCAGCGCCGCCGATGCCGCCGCCAAGGCCGCGGGAGAAAAGCTCAACCGCGTGCTTGTTCTGGCCGGGGTTCCCGTACCCGTGCAGGCCGCCACGCTCGACGCGGTCCAGAATCTTGGCGCAAGCGTCGGCGAGGTATCCTCCATCGCGCGCACGGCCGCAGGGCTTCCCGCCGCTCTTGCCTCGCTCAAAAATATCGGCATTGGCGACTTCGTCGGGCTGCTGCCCTCGGAACTCACCGCGCCCTTTTTTGAGCTTTCCGGCGCCTACTCGGCGCTGACTTCGGCCTACGCCACAACGGGCGCAAGCGACAGCTCGGCGCTCTCCGCGCGGGCCTCCGGCATGCTCGCCGTGGCGGCAGCCGCCCCGCAAGTGGCAATCCCGGCCGGCGCGGGCACGGTGCGCACGCAAACTGCCGCCAACGTCCAGGCCGTCAGCGACTATCAGCGCACCATGG
>Ga0183100_1000671_pt1 | contig 23367 bp, 18 predicted proteins | sample Biomet2_FD_127789 | JGI IMG/M metagenome (GOLD analysis project Ga0183100, IMG submission 127789) | Microbial communities from bioreactor (seeded with anoxic lake sediment) at LBNL, California, USA - Biofuel metagenome 2 | ecosystem: Engineered > Bioreactor > Anaerobic > Unclassified ...
AGAATATAAGAATATAAGAATATAAGACTTAAAAATTTATAGTAATAATAAGGCTTTGTGGGAATATTTTAAAAAGCAATATTCTAAAAGAAAGGTTTTTAAGTCGTTGTTAAGTTTTCTAAAATAGAAAGATGTCTCTAAATTAAGTTGAATATATAGAGACATCTATCCACTATTTATAATATTTCATATTAAGTTCTTAGTTTTCGTCATGAGCATTAGTATTTTGGTTTCCTCTAAATCCATAGCTATCTGAAATAATTCTTCCAATTCCAGTTACTTTACCAGTTATACAACCTCTACAATGAGCAGGTGTATCACCTGTACATATTTTGCCAGGGTATAATGCATAAAGTTTTCTGTAGTCACCTTCAGTAACATTAGGCATTACAACATTAGCACCACTTTGAAGTGCGATTATCCTGCCATTTGGGGTTAAAGATTCCATTGCAGTTGTTGCAGGAATATTTATATCAGGAAGGATTAAACGTGTTAAGGCCATAACCTTTAGAGCTAAAGTAAGATCTCCACCTTGTGCATCTTTTAAAGGAGTATCTTCATTTGGTATGAATGGACCTATCCCAATCATATCTGCATTAATTTCTTTAAAGAATAATATATCACTAGCTATAGATTCCAAAGTTTGATTTGGGAGACCAACAAGAATTCCACTTCCAACCTCATATCCTAAATCTTTTAAATTCTTTAAACAATTTAATCTTTCCTCAAAACTCATGTTAGGATTCATATCTTCATAAAGTTTTTTATCTGTAGTTTCAATACGTATTAAATATCTATCAGCACCAGCTTCTTTAAATGCCTTATATTCCTCATAAGTCTTTTCTCCTAAGCTTAAAGTTAAAGCAACTCCTAATTTTTTTATTTCATTTACGATGTTAGTCATTCTCTCTTTAGTAAAGTAGTCATCTTCACCACCTTGAAGAACAATAGTCTTATAGCCATAACTAACTGCCTTTTTTGCAAAATCTAAGATTTCTTCTTGGGTTAGTCTATATCTTTCGAGATTTGTATTATCTCTTCTGAGCCCACAATACATGCAATTTCTTTTGCAAATGTTTGTAAATTCAATTAGCCCTCTTAAGTGTACATAGTCACCTAAATATTTTTGACGAATTTCATCTGCGGCTTTAAAAAGTTCTTCATTTATATCATCATTTTGTAATAATTCCAATATTTCTTCTTTATCTAAGTCATGAGTAATTTTAGCTTTTTCAATAAATTTATTCATAGTTCCTCCTAAGTAAAAACAAAATTAATATTTAGATGGTATTAGTATACTATACAATTTAGAAACATAACAATACAATAGTTTTTAATGTAATTTAGTCTTTATGTATGTATGACTTTTAGAGTTACACTAAAGTATGTTAACTTCAATCTTATCAAATGAAGAAAAGAAGTAATTTAATATAACAGGGCTATATAAAAATAATTTTTAATTATTTTTATATAGCCCATATTTATAGATGTGTAAATTTTATCTTGTTTTAAGCTGCTTTATTTTTTGAATCATGAGTATATTTTTTATCAGCCTTTTCATTTTTATCTTCAATAAAGTCTCTAATTACTTTGAATATTTGTATTATTAAAGTTGGAATGAATGCAAATAAGTGAATTAACAATAATTGATTAGTGCTAAGAGGAGTTATTTCAAATAATCCTTGAAGAGCTGGTATAAGTAAAACTGCATTTACTAGGATAACACCTGATATAAAAGCAATCCAGCTAAATTTATTATTAAAAACTCCAAGTGCAAAGATAGATTTCTTTCCGCGGCAGTTAAATCCATGGAACAATCTAGCTAAACATAAAGTACTAAATGCCATAGTCATAGCAATTCCATGATTGTCTGTAGCTAAACCAATATGATAAGAAATCATAGTAAATATTCCTATAAGTAAACCTTGAATGCTGATATCTTTAATAAAATCTTTAGTTAATATAGATTCACTAGCATCTCTAGGTTTGTCCTTTAAAACATCTTTTTTAGATGTTTCCATACCAATTGCAATAGCAGGTAAACTATCTGTTAACAAGTTAATGAATAATAAATGTACTGCAGCAAATGGTACTGGAAGTGCAAGTATTGATGAATAAAGTACTGCAAGTATTCCTGACATATTACCTGACAGAAGGAATTTAATTGAGTTTTTTATATTTGCATAAATATTTCTTCCGTTAGTAACTGACATAACAATAGTTGCAAAATTATCATCTGTTAAAATCATTGAAGCAGCATCTTTTGAAACTTCAGTACCTGTTATACCCATTGCAATACCAATATCAGCTTGCTTTAATGCAGGTGCATCATTAACCCCATCTCCCGTCATAGCAACAATTTTACCTTTATCTTGCCATGCTTTAACTATTCTTATTTTATGCTCTGGAGATACTCTTGCATAAACTGAAATATGTTTTAATTTTGAATTAAGTTCATCATCAGACATCTTATCAAGTTCTAATCCCTCTACAGCTAGATCACCATCTTGTAAGATTCCAATTTCTTTAGCAATAGCAGAGGCTGTAATCTTATGATCACCAGTAATCATAATTGGCTTAATAGAAGCCTTTATACAATCGCTAACTGCTGCTTTAGATTCTTCTCTAGGTGGATCGATCATTGAAATTAATCCTAAGAAAGTAAAGTTATCTTCATCTTCTAAAGTAAGGTCTTTATTTTCATCAAGTTCTTTATAAGCAAAAGCTAGAACTCTTAAGCCTTGAGATGAAAGGTCTCTATTAATATTATTTATATTAGTTTTATTTTTTTCAGTAAAGTCTATTACTCCATTTGAAGTTTTAATTGAAGTTACTCTATTCATTAAGACATCAAGAGCACCTTTAGTAACCATTATATACTTGCCATCTATTTCATGAAGTGTACTCATAAGCTTTCTATCAGAGTCAAAAGGAATTTCCTTAAGCCTTGGATAAGCATTTCTACACTCAATTTCATTTAAAGAATACTTATGACCTAAATTTACCAAAGCAACTTCAGTTGGATCACCAATTTCAGCTCCATCTATAGAAGTAGAATCATTACAAAGTACAGAACTAGTTAAAAGAAAATTTGAATCAGAGTTTTTAAAATCTATTTTGTTACTATCAATTAGTTTGTTATCAACAAAAATCTTTTTAACAGTCATTTTATTTTGAGTTAATGTACCAGTTTTATCAGAACAAATAACAGATACGCATCCAAGCCCTTCAACAGCTTTAAGTTTTTTTATAATTGCATGTTCTTTAGCCATTGATTGAGTTCCAATAGCTAGTACAATTGTAACTATTGAGCTAAGAGCTTCAGGAATAGCAGCAACAGCAAGAGCAACAGCAAACATTAATGAATCTAAAATAGGAGTTCCTCTATACATGCTTAATCCAAATACAATAACACAAATTCCCATTATTCCAATTGCTAACTTTTTAGAAAATTCATCTAAAGAAACTTGAAGAGGAGTGTTTTTTTCTTCTGTTTTTTCCATAAGTGTAGCTATTTTACCAAGTTCTGTGTTCATACCAGTGTTAGTTACAAGGATAGTAGCTCTACCGTAAGTAACTAATGAGCTAGAAAAAACCATATTTTTTTGGTCACCTAAAGCAACTTCATCTTCAGTAATAACATCAGAGAATTTATCAACACTTTCAGATTCACCAGTTAATGAACTTTCATTAACTTTAAGAGAAAAGTTTTCTAAAATTCTACCATCAGCAACAACTAAGTCACCAGCTTCTAGTACTAAAACATCTCCTGGAACAACATTTTTCGATGGTATTTCAATTTTAATTCCATTTCTAATAACTTTGGCATTAGGTGCAGATAAAGCTTTTAAGCTGTCTAGAGATTGTTCAGCTTTAACATATTGGACAGTACCTAAAATAGCATTCATAGTTATGACAGCTATAATTACAAAAGTACTTTCCATATTACCAGTCATAGCAGAAATAATAGCAGCAGCAACTAAAATAATTACTAATAAATCCTTAAATTGCTCTATGAATACAGATAGAATACTCTTTTTCTTTTTTTCATTTAGAATGTTTTCTCCAACGGCATTTAGTATTTCAGTAACTTTTGTACTCGTCAGCCCATTTGAAGTTACATTAAAGTCTTTTAGGGACTCATCGGTGGTTTTACAAAAATATTTTTTCATTCAACATCTTCCTTTCAAATTTAATAAAATATATTTCTAGAGATTTAAATAAGTCCTTATTGAACACATTATAAAATTTGTAGGTTCAACAAAAATGTAGTGTAAAAAGTAAAATTCCTATGTCATCTAAAAATTAACTGTCCAAAGATACCGAAAGTCTTCTTATAATACTTATTAACAAAAAAGACTTTTAATATAACTTCAAAAATTTGAAGTTATATTAAAAGTCTCGTTGCCACATGGGCACATAACACCAGACTACAAACATAGTCGCGATTGTTGATGTTATATTTATAACTACTCCCTTTTAACATAAAATAAATATTAGTATTAATATATTGTAAAAAGAACAAATTGTCAATGATTTAATATATTTTACATAGATTTAATTGAATGATAGTAGAACAAGTACATTTTAAATATTAGATAAGATAGGTTAGAGATCATTATCTCTAATATTTATATGATTGAATATTAAATTTAAGCTATAATATACTAATAGAATATTTGTGTGGATTTAAATTATGACAGGACTTATTAGATAAAAGAAGTTCAATTCTTAGAGCAAGTATAACAATACCTATAATGTTTCCGTTTGAAAAAAATCAATGGACAATATTATGTAGATGGAGGACTTTTAGAACCTATACTAATTAATAAATCAATAGCTGATGGTAATGATAAAAATATAATTGTCTTAACAAGAAATGAAGGATATAGAAAGAAACAATCTAAAGCTTGCTAAAGTATTGAAGGATAGACATATTAAATATAATGAACAACTTGATTATTGAAAAGAATTAGAAGAGAGCGGAAAAGCAATTATAATAAGACCAACTATAGCTATGGATATAAGTAGATTTGAAAGAGATAAAAATAAATTAAAAGCAATATATCAAAATGGATATGATTTAGTTATTAAAGATAAAGATAAAAGTTTTAACTATTTATAGGATATAAGGGATACTCAATATATTCTTAATAAGAAATAAATAGGATAGAATTTATAAATAAAGGGGATAAATAAATATGTTAACATCTGTTAAGACTCCAAAAGTGTACGATCAAGTTATAGAGCAAATTAAAAATAAGATAAAAAGTGGTGAGATAAAAAAAGGAGATAAATTACCTTCAGAAAGAGAAATGGCAGAATCGCTTAATGTTTCGCGTACATCTGTGAGAGAAGCATTAAGAGCACTAGAAGTAATCGGTCTTGTAGAAAGTAGACAGGGGGCAGGAAATTATATACGGACTAATTTTGAAAATTCACTGTTTGAACCTCTTTCAATCATGTTTATGTTACAAGAAAGTTCACTTCAGGATATATACGATTTAAGAGAAACGTTAGAATTGCAATGTGCTAGATTGTCAGCTAAAAATATAGAAGATAATGAGCTTGAATTTTTAACTGCACTATTAGATAGAATGTATATTGTAAAAAGTGAGAAAGAGAGTCTTGAATTGGATATTAAGTTTCATCACTTAATTGCAAAGTCGTCAAGAAACGTATTACTAATTAATATTCTTGAAGTGATATCACAACTTATGGATGAATTTATCAAAAAATCTAGAATGCAGATTTTGCATAAAGGAAATACTAGAGAAAATCTATTAGAAATACATGAAAATTTAGTAAGAGCTTTAAAATGTCGAGATGAATTAAAAGTTTGTAATGCTATGAAAGAACATTTTGATTTAATTAGAAAAGCCTATGGATATGAAAAATAAATTATGCTTATGAATTAAATATAATTAACATTACTGGTAATCAGCCGTATAATTTTAAATTATTGGTTATACCAGTATTTTTTTTGTTATTTTTTAAACAAATAAATTCAATAATAACTAATTAAATTTATAATCTAAAAATTTTTCAAAATAATTAAAATTTGTTAAATAAAGTAAAACGTTGAACTAGCAAGTCTTAATAAGACAAAAGAAATAAAATTATTGTAAACAGTTTCTGTTAAATAAGTAACAATTGTTTACAAAAAATATTTTGATAATTATAATTAAATTATAAGTGGTCATACCAATTTTAAATTGGTATGACATATTATTGAAATGGGGGGATAAAAGTGTATGTATTATTTTTTTTAGCTTGCATTCCTATTATCTGTCTTATGGTATCACTTGGAAAACTTAAGATTCCAGGGCATAAGGCATGTTCTATTACTTTTTTTATAACAATATTAATAGCTGTATTTATTTGGAAGATGAATATTGCGGATGCATTTACAGCTAGTTTAGAAGGTGCAGCATTAGCAATATGGCCAATAATGCTTGTAATTATAGCAGCAGTTTTTACTTATAACTTATCTATTTATACTGGAAGTATGGACATTATAAAAAGGATGATGATAAGTGTAACAACAGATAAAAGAATTTTGGTATTGATATTAGCTTGGGGGTTTGGAGGATTTCTCGAAGCAATTGCAGGCTTTGGAACTGCTGTCGCAATACCAGCTAGTATACTTGCGGCATTAGGATTTGAACCGGTGTTTGCAGCTATTATTTGTTTAGTAGCTAATACTACTCCAACAGCTTTTGGTGCTATAGGCTTACCGGTAATTACATTAGCTCAAGTTACAGGATTAGATATACATCAATTATCGTATGCCATAACAACTCAATTAGCTTTAATGATAATAATAATTCCATTTATCTTAGTTGCTTTAACAGGAAAGAGTATAAAAGCTATAAAAGGGGTATTTGGAATTACATTAGCATCAGGATTATCATTTGCAATTCCACAAATATTTGTTGCAAAAGTTATTGGTGCTGAATTACCTGCTGTAGTTGGCTCAGTAATTTCAATGGCTATAACCATATTTTTAGCAAAGAAATTTTATAATAATAAATCACAAAATACTGTACAAGATAGAGTAACATTTAAAGATGGTTTTATGGCATGGCTGCCATTTATATTAGTATTTCTATTTGTAATGATATGCTCACCATTATTTAAAGTTATATATAATCCATTATCACAAATAAAAACTTCAATACCAATCTATACTGGGGTAGGAGCAAAACCATATACATTTTCATGGATTGTAACCCCTGGGGTATTAATAATTGTAGCAACATATTTAGGTGGGGTATTGCAGGGGTATAATTTCAAAAATATAACAATGGTTTTAGGAAGAACTATTAAACAAATGATTAAATCAGCTATAACAATAATATCTATTGTAGCTTTAGCAAAGGTTATGGGATACAGTGGAATGATTAAATCAATAGCAGATGTGTTAGTTGCAATAACAGGAAGATTTTATCCGTTAATATCACCCGTAATAGGAGCACTTGGAACATTTATAACTGGAAGTGATACTTCATCAAATGTTTTATTTGGTCAATTACAAGTACAAGCTGCTACTTCAATAGGAGCAAATCCTTATTGGATTTCAGCCGGAAATGTATTAGGAGCCACAGCTGGAAAGATGATCTCACCTCAAAGTATAGCAGTTGCAACAGCAGCAACTAGTATGGTTGGAAGTGAAGGAAAAATATTAAATTCGGCTTTAAAAGTTTGCTTATTTTACATTGTTCTAGCAGGATTATTAGTATTTTTCTGCGGATCAATATTTGGATTTTAAAATATAATTTTTAGGAGGAAGTTATTATGAATATTTTAGTTTGCATTAAACAAGTGCCAGGAACTTCTAAAGTGGAAGTGGATCCAATTACAGGCGTATTAAAGAGAGATGGTATAGATTCTAAAATGAATCCATACGATTTATATGCATTAGAAACAGCATTAAAAATTAAAGAGAGTAAAGGTGGGACAGTTAAGGTTTTAAGTATGGGACCTAATCAAGCATTAAGTGTAATTAAGGAAGCATATACAATGGGTGCTGATGAAGGTACATTATTATCAGATAGAAAATTTGGTGGAGCGGATGTGTTAGCTACATCATATACAATTGCACAGGGTGTAAAAAAAATTGGCGATTTTGAACTCATAATTTGTGGTAAACAAACTACAGATGGTGACACAGCTCAAGTTGGCTCTGAAATGGCAGAATGGTTAAATATACCACATGTAGCTAATGTTAAAAACATAGTTGAAGTAGAAAATTCATCAATTATAGTCGAAATGCACATGCCTGAAAGTATTGAAACTGTAAAAGTAGCATATCCATGCTTAATTACTGTAGATAAAGGAATTTTTGAACCAAGGCTACCTTCTTATAAAAAGAAATTATCAACTAAAAATAGGGAAATAAAAATATTAAGCCTTAATGATTTTAATGATAAGAATGAAAAAAATTATGGACTTAATGGTTCACCTACTCAGGTAGAAAGAATATTTCCACCGGAAGTTAACAATGATAGGGAAATGTGGATAGGAAGTTCAAGTGAATTAATTGAAAGAATAGAGAATAAATTAAAAGATTTAAAATTTATTTAGTTATATTCATTTGGATAAGACATTAAAAGTAAAAATAAGATTTAAATAGCATGGAGTGAATAGAAAATTAAAGGGAGGAAGAAATCATGGCAAAGTTAGTTGTAAATCAAGAAAAGATATCAAATATTAAAGAGTTAATAAAAATATGCCCTTTTGGTGCGCTTGAAAATAATAATGGAATTGTTGAAATAAGTGGAGCATGTAAAATGTGTAAGCTTTGTGTTAAAAATGGACCTAAAGGTGCAATTGAATATATAGAAGAGGAAATTAAGGAAATAGATAAAAGTCTTTGGAAAGGAATTGGAGTTTATGTTGACCATGTAGATGGAGAGATACATCCTGTTACTTATGAATTAATAGGAAAGGCTAGAGAATTGGCAAGCAAAATAAATCAACCAGTATATGCTGTATTTATTGGAAATAATGTCTCAAATAAAGCTGAAGAATTGTTACATTATGGTGTAGATAAGGTGTTCATATATGATGATGAAGAACTAAATTATTTTAGAATAGAACCATATACAGCTGCATTTGAAGATTTTATAAATAAAATAAAACCAACAGCAATACTAGTTGGTGCTACAACTATAGGTAGATCTCTTGCTCCAAGAATAGCTGCAAGATTTAAAACTGGACTTACAGCTGATTGCACAATCTTAGATATAAAAGAGAACACAGATTTAGTTCAAATTAGACCGGCATTTGGAGGAAATATAATGGCTCAAATAGTTACTCCAAATTCTAGACCTCAACTAGCAACTGTTAGATATAAGGTTATGACAGCACCAAAAAGAAGTGAAGAAATTAAAGGTGAGATAGTTAAATGTAATATAGACAAAGAAAAACTTAAATCTAGAATTACAGCTCTTGAAATAAAGAAAAAAGACACAGAAGTTGGAATAAGTGATGCTGAAGTAATTGTGGCTGCTGGAAGAGGAGTTAAATCAGAAAAGGATTTAGAGTTAGTAAAAGAATTAGCTAAAGTATTAGGTGCGGAATTTGCATGTACTAGACCGCTGATTGAAGCCGGATGGGTTGATGCAAAAAGACAAATAGGATTAAGTGGAAGAACTGTAAGACCAAGACTTATAATAACTTGTGGAATATCTGGAGCAGTTCAATTTACAGCAGGGATGAACAATTCAGACTATATATTTGCTATTAATAGTGATGAAAAAGCACCGATATTTAAGGTTGCTCATTATGGAATTGTTGGAAATATATATGAATTAGTCCCGGAACTTATAGAAAAAATAAAGATGGCTAAGGAGGCATAGGCTATGAATTATAAAGAAGTTGAATTAAAAGATTATGAATATATATTATCTGTTATAGAAAATGATACAGAAAGAGTTTTTTTTAAGGAAAAAATAAATGAAGATTATAGCCATGATGAGTTGGGCGGAATAAGGCAAATGCCAGACATAGTAATTCAAACTATAAATACGAAAGAAGTTTCAGCAGTAATGAAATATGCTTATGAAAATAACATTCCTGTAACTCCAAGAGGTTCTGGTACAGGTCTTGTTGGTGCAGCAGTTCCACTTAAAGGTGGAATAGTTATAGATCTTAGTAGAATGAATAAAATATTAGAATTAGATGAAGAAAATCTTACTCTCACATTAGAGCCAGGAGTGTTACTTATGGAAATAGGTAAATATGTTGAAGAATTTGATTTATTTTATCCACCTGACCCAGGAGAAAAATCAGCAACAATAGGTGGTAATATAAGTACTAATGCAGGTGGAATGAGGGCTGTAAAATATGGTGTAACTAGAGATTATGTAAGAGGGTTAGAAGTGGTACTTCCAAATGGAGATATTGTAAATTTGGGTGGGAAAGTAGTTAAAAATAGTTCTGGATACTCACTAAAAGATTTAATGGTTGGTTCAGAAGGAACTTTAGGAATAGTAACAAAAGCAATTTTAAGATTATTACCACTTCCTAAAAAGGCATTAAGTCTACTTATACCTTTTGAAAGCCTTGAAAGAGCAATAGAGACTGTTCCTAAAATAATTAAATCTAAGTCAATACCAACAGCAATTGAATTTATGCAAAGAGAAGCAATACTAGCAGCAGAAGAATTCCTAGGAAAGAGCTTTCCTGATAAATCTTCAGATGCATATCTTTTATTAACTTTTGATGGTAATTCTACAGAGGAAATTGAAAAGGATTATGAAAATGTTGCAAACATTTGCTTGGAATCTGGAGCATTAGATGTGTTGATTTCAGATACAGAAGAAAGACAAGAATCAATATGGTCAGCTAGAGGTTGTTTTCTTGAAGCAATTAAAGCGTTAACTACTGAAATGGATGAAGTTGATGTTGTTGTACCAAGAAATCAAATTGGAAATTTTGTAACTTTTACTCATGAACTTGAGCGGAAGGCTAACATAAGAATAAAAAGCTTTGGTCATGCTGGAGATGGAAATTTACATGTATATATATTAAGAGATGAATTAGATGAAAAAGAATGGCATATGAAATTAAGAGAGATTATGCAAATAATGTATGATAAAGCTAAAGAATTAAAAGGACAAGTTTCGGGAGAACATGGTATAGGATTTGCAAAGAAGGGATATTTAAAGCAATCACTTCCAAATGAATGTATTGATATAATGCAAAAAATAAAATTAGCTTTTGACCCTAAGAATATATTAAACCCAGGGAAAGTTTGTGAGTAAAATAATATGACTTTATAGATAATACGAACTCCCTCATATTAAAATTTACATTTAATATGAGGGAGTTTTTTTAGAAGTTGTGTAGCTCATTTTATACAACTCTACTTAAAGGATTACACTTTTCCTTTATTATAATGAAAAACTTATGAAATTTTTAAAAATTGAAACGTTTATAAAATCTAGTGATAGAGTATGTCTGAAATTAGATAAAATTAATGCTAATAGTATTATAATTTATATTTCATAACAACATCTTTGCCACAAGAAACTTCAGCATTAACAATGGAAACTAGTGCTTCCAATTTATTATTAGTACTGGAGTTATTAATGATATTCCCTTTGACTCTATAAGAGGTCTGTCTAATTTTAAGATAGGTGTACCAGCAGTTACCTTTGAATTCACAGATTGTAAAAGTTCAAAGCCTTCACCATTTAATACAACTGTTTCCAAACCTACATGGACTAATAATTCAATGCCACTATTAGTAGTAATAGCAAAGGCGTGTCCACTATCCATTATTAAAGATATAGTACCATCACAAGGTGCTACAACTGTATCACCAGTGGAATCTATTGCAATTCCATCTCCAGCCATTTTCTGTGCGAACACTGGATCTGGAACTTCACTTAGATTTATAGTTTTTCCTGAAATAGGAGCTACTATAGTTAATGATTTTTTTTAAAAATTAAACATAATTATATGACTGAATCAAAGATTACTTTAAATACATTATATGATAATGATGCAGATAGACAAGATAAAGTAGCGAAAGCTTGTGAAATAATTTTAAAAGAAAGAGCACCAAAAATAGAATTTGCTCAAACAACAGATCCGGAAGAAGCATTTACAGATATTGATTTTGTAATGGCTCATATTAGAGTTGGTAAATATGCAATGAGAGAAAAGGATGAAAAGATTCCATTAAAATATGGTGTTCTTGGACAAGAAACTTGTGGACCAGGAGGAATTTCATATGGAATGCGTTCAATTGGTGGAATAATTGAAATCATTGATTATATGGAAAAGTATTCACCAAATGCATGGATGTTAAATTACTCAAATCCAGCAGCTATAGTTGCAGAAACTACTAGAAAATTAAGACCAAATTCAAAGATCTTAAACATCTGCGATATGCCAATTGGAATTGAAGGTCATATGGCTGAGATACTTGGATTATCTTCAAGAAAAGAAATGGAAATAAAATATTATGGATTAAATCATTTCGGCTGGTGGACAAGTATTAAAGATAAAGAAGGAAATGATTTAATGCCAAAAATAAAAGAACATGTTGCAAAATATGGATACAATGTTGATGTTGAAGAATATCAACACACAGATGCTAGCTGGAATGATACATTTGGTAAAGCAAAAGATGTATTTGCAGTAGACCTAGATACTTTACCAAACACATACTTAAAGTACTACTTATTCCTAGATTATGTTGTAGAGCATTCTAATAAAGAATATACTAGAGCAAATGAAGTTATGAATGGAAGAGAAAAGTTTGTATTTGGAGAATGTGAAAAAGTAGTAGAAAAAGGAACAGCAGAAGATTGCGGACTTCATGTTGATGAATATGCTTCATATATAGTTGACTTAGCTAGAGCTATTGCATATAACACTAAAGAAAGAATGTTATTAATAGTAGAAAACAATGGAGCAATTGAAAACTTTGATAAGACTGGAATGGTTGAAATTCCATGTATCGTAGGAAATAATGGACCAGAACCATTAGTAGTTGGATCTATTCCTCAATTCCAAAAAGGATTAATGGAACAACAAGTTTCAGTTGGAAAATTAACAGTTGAAGCATGGGCAGAGGGTTCATGTTTCAATTAAAGGAAAAAATGAATGGGTAATGGCTTCTAGGATTAAAAATTTATAAAGAAAAGATGTTATGTGATAAAAGATATGCAGCTATTGAACAAGCACTTATAATAACTGAAACATATAAGCAAAATGAAGACAAGTCGGTTGTTATAAAAAAGATAATTAGCATTAAAAAATTCTTTTTCGAAGTTAGAAATTGATGTTGAAAATGAAGAATTAATTGTAGAAAATCGTACTAAAGGTGTTAGATATGGAGTTGTTTTTCCTGAAAGTGATAGATAGTGGATTGATAAAGGAATTGAAACTTTACCAATCAGAGCTCAAGATAAATTCAATCTTTGAGGGTTTTATAAAATAATAAAATACTCGGATACAATATAGGTTCAGAGTATTTTGCTTTAGTGATTAAATTATAATCTAAATAAAGATATTTTAATAAATAAGGCATGTGAAAGAAAATAACTAGCATCCTGACTTGTTATTTTTTGAATGTGCCTAAGATTACTTCCTGTAAAATAGAAAGTATTAGTAAGTTGTTGACTTAAATTTAATTTATATATAAAATCAAATTTGTACGTAGTAGATTAATTAAAATTATATATATAGAGGAGATAAGATTACTTGAAGAAAAAAAATGATTATAATAAACAATTAAATGATGAAAAAATAAAAGAAAATGCTAATAATTGTATTGATATAAGAAGGTGTACGGAAGAACAGATAGAACATAATAAATGTAAAAACTGCGGAGGAGAAGCAATTTATTTTAGTGATGAAAATAATTATTGGTTATGTGAGAACTGTAGAAGTATAGAAGATGGGTTAGATAAACTTGCAAATAAAATGGAGAAAAAATTAAGTAAAAGAGTATATTCTTTTGATTCAAATGAATTAATAAATTGTTTGTCTAAAGATGAGATATATAATATAGCAAGAAATCTTGGGGTAAATAAGATATCAGGTTTAAATAAAGAAAAGTTAATTGAAAGATTACTTAAAGAATATAAGGGTTTAGTTGAAAAAAGACTTGTATTGTTTGAAGAAGAAAGATATAAAATTTTAAAAAGCTATGTGGATAATAAAGGCGTAAAAGTTTTTGATGATATTGATGAAGAGGAAGCAGATAAGAGTGTATACTTTATACAACAAGGAATCCTTTTTCCAACTGTAAAAGATGATACATCAATGTTTTTAATGCCTCAAATAGTACAAGAATTAATTAGAGAAAGAAATAATATTGAATATAGACGTGTAATAAAAGTTAATAGTGAAATTTTAAATATCTTTAGAGGAATGAATAAAGTATATGGTATTTTAAGATTAAAAGATGCTAAAGAAATAATAGAAAGATATTGCAATATAGAAAATTATGAAGTAGAAGAGTTAATTAGAGAAGCTGCATATTACTACAATGAATATAGAGAAGAAGGAATATTTATTGTAAATAATGAAATAGATAATTTTGAAGAATTATTAAAGGACATAGATAAAGAAAAAGATTTAAGTTATGCCATGATTTCAAAGAATGAATTATTAAATATGTTAGAAGAGCAGTGGATTTATAATAGTAAAGCTGGAAAAGTTTTTTATAAAGAATTTACGGATATGTTTAGTGTAGATAAAGACCTGTTAATAGCCATGATGGAAGACTTGATTTTTGATGTTCAAGAAACTGAACTAAAAGATGCAATAGATAATATGGTAGAATTAATTAATATAGAAAATGAAGAAGCTAGATATGTGGCATCAAGTATGATGAATAAGTTTGCCAAGAAAATTAGGCTGTGGAGATACAAGGGCTCAACAACTAATGACATCAAATCAAATTTAGTTAGCTTAAAAGAAAATAAGTCTGTTGGAAGAAATGACCCTTGCCCATGTGGTAGTGGAAAGAAATATAAAAAATGTTGTGGAAAAGGTGATAAGATTATTAACATATAGAAATAATTATTAGATTAGTTAATAGGTAAGACGTATTGAACTAATTAACTTAATGCAATATATTTATAAAATCAGTGTTATATTGACATAGAAAAAGGATATATCTAATTTTATAAATTATATAGGCAAAGAGGAGGAGCATCTACTTGAAAGCAAAATGTTACTATTGCAATAAAGAATTAAATGAAAGAACTATTAAAAGACACATGAAAAATTGTAGTGAAATGAAAAAGAGCATAGATGAAAAAAGAATTGATGATAAAGAAAAAAGAAATCAATTTATTATAACTATTAAACCTAAGTATGATGGAAGTGAATATTGTATATACTTATCAATAGCTGGAACATTAGGCTTAGTACATATAGATCAATTCATAAAGGATATTTGGGTAGAGTGTTGTGGGCATTTAAGTGGTTTTACGATTAGAGGAAAGTTTTATCAAGATCATTCAATGAATACTAAATTAAATGATATTTTAGATAGTGATGAAAAATTCGAATATGAATATGACTTTGGAAGTACGACGCATTTAATTTTAGAAGTAGTGGATATAATACAAGTGCCTAGCAGTTTTTCTGAAATAGAAATAATAGCAAGAAATCATGAGATTAAGCATGAATGTGAAATTTGTGGGGCAGAAGCTAAGTATTTTAACTATGAAAAAGATGAATGGGAATGTGAAAACTGTATTGATGAAGATGATGATATGATATCTCAATTTGATTATTGTAATTCACCAAGAGATGGTGTTTGTGGTTATGAGGGACATAGAGAAGCTGAAAATGCATATTTACCTGGCAATGTTAAAAAATACAAACATTCAAAAAAGAAGGTAAAAGTGCACGAGAATTATGAAAACATATCCGCTTATGACGATGATTCTTTTGGAGATTTAACAGATGTGGAATATGCATTTGATGATTTACTAAGCAAAAGTAAAAGTATTGTAAACAATGTATTCAATAAAGGAATATATTCTTTTGATATAAAGGAATTAATAAGTAATTTATCAAAAGAGAAGATATACGATATAGCTAAATATCTTGGTATGACTAAAATATCTAGTTTAAATAAAAGTAAATTAATAGAAATGTTTCTTGAGGAATATGAGCTATTAATTGAAAAGAGATTATCTTTATTTGATGAAGAAAGATACAAGGCTTTAAAAAGTTATTCTGATAAGGGCGGAGAAAAAGTCTTTGGAGAAATAGAGGAAGATAATGTATATGAAACAGGGTACTTTTTACAAAGTGGTATGCTTTTTTCAGCAAGTAAGGATGGCGAATTAGTTATATTAATGCCAGAAGTTGTTCAAAAGTTAGTTAAAGAAAAAAATAATATACAATATAGAAGCATGATAAAATTCAATAGTGAAATAGTAAGTCTTTACAGAGGTATGAATAAAGCTTATGGACTTCTTAAATTGAAGGATATCAAAGAGCTATTTAAAAGATATGCACCTTATAAAGAGAGTGCGGAGCACATAAAGAACAATTCACCTTATAAAGAAAACGAGCAACACATAGAAAATAATTCACTTTATGAATCCCACAAATATAGAATAGAAGATGTAATAAAGAATGCAGCAGATTATTATAGAGAATATGAGATTCAAGGAATATTTTTTATAAATTCTTATATAGATAATTGGATAAACTTATTAAAAGAAATAGAACAACAAATAAATGTTGATTATACTATGATTTCAAAAGAAGAATTATTAAGTATGTCAGATGAAAAGTACATTTATGAATCTAAATTTGGAAAAACATTTTTTAAAGAATTTCTTAGTATGTTTAATATGGATGAAGATATATTAGAAGGGTTGATGGAATCTTTATATTTAGAAATTCAAGAAAATGAGTTAGAAGATGTTATTAATGAAATATTAGAAGAATTAGAAGATAATAATAAAGAAATTAAAGATTTTATGCGTAATAGCGTTGGCAAATTTCTAAGAAACATTAGATTGTGGAAATACAAGGGATCTACTATTAAAGAAAAAAAAGGCAATATGGTAAAGAATGAAAAACAAAAGCCAGTAAGACGGAATGAGCCTTGTTCATGTGGAAGTGGTAAAAAGTATAAAAATTGTTGTGCTAGGGATGGTAATGTAATAAAGTTGTTTTAGGCACTTGAAAGAACATAGCAGACTCAATATATAAACGTATTGATCTGTTATTTTTTTGAATGTGACTTAATAGAAATAAAATCTAAAATAATTAATTATATCGAGTTTTGTTTTAATCAATGGACTCACCAATGCACATATTTCAACATATAATGAACTAATATCATTACATGGAGTTGAAAATGCGTGATATACGGGCTGATTTTAGCTGGAGGTAAGGGCAGTAGACTATATCCTCTATCAAGAGCCGATCAACCAAAACAATTTTTAAAGCTAATTAACGATAAAAGTTTTTTAGTTAATACTGTTGATAGGATAATCCCAATAATAGATAGAGATAATATTTATGTTGTGACTAATATGGACTACAGAGAAAAAGTCAAAAATGAACTTATAGAAATAAAAGAAGAAAATATTTTTGTAGAACCTGCGAATAAGGAAACTGCTACGTGTATAGGTTTATCTGCAGTAAAGCTATTAAAACAAGATGCTAACGCAGTTATGGTTGTATTGCCATCAGATCACTATATTCAAGGTGAGAAGAGTTATATAGATACGTTATCTCAAGCAATCGAGATGGCGAATAAGCGAAGATGTATTGTTACACTTGGAATAGAACCTAATAGACCAGAAACAGGATATGGCTATATAGAAATGGGAGAACGAACCACTGGGAATATACCAACTTATAAAGTTGCTAGATTCACTGAAAAACCTAATTTAGAGGTTGCCAAAGATTTTATATTAAAGGGAACTTATTTATGGAATTCTGGAATTTTTATATTTAGAGCAGATGTTATTTTAAGGGAAATAGAAAAATATCTTCCGAAATTGCATAAACCATTGATGGAAATATATAAAAGTTTGGGTGAAGAAAATGAGGAAGTGGTTATACAAGAACAATATGAACTTATAGATGGAATATCTGTAGATTTTGGTGTTATGCAAAAGACAAGGAAGGCGTATGTTATAAAATGTGATTTTAGCTGGGATGATATGGGGAGTTTTGGAGCTTTAAGTAGGCTACTTGGTACCTATAGAAATAATAATATATCTCAAAATGTTTATATTGATGAATGTGAGAATTGTTCTATATTTGGAGATAAGAACTTAATAATAGGATTTGGAATAAAGGATTTAGTTGTAGTTGATGCTGGAGATGTAATACTTGTAATGGATAAAAATAAGGATCAAGAAATAAAACATTTATTAAATAAGCTTAATAAACAGAGTAAATATAATAAATTTTTATAATAAATAAGCTGTTTCAAAATAATTTGAAATAGCTTATTTATTATTTTGGAAACAATATAAGTAGCAAATTCAGTTTAATTAGTATAAATGAAAATTTTAAATTAATGTTATAGATAGATACTTCAATTAGTGTTAAAATATTGAAGAAGAATTTGCTCAGGTTTAAAAAGATTTTGATATTGTTAAATTCCAACGTTTACTTCACAAATATGTAACAAGATTAACATTATATTAAAAAAGAACAAAGGAATCAAACGTATTATAGAAGAAGGAGAGTGCTTATAATGAAAATATTTGTAGACACAGCGAATATAGAAGAAATTAAAAAAGCTAATGCTTTAGGAGTTATTTGTGGAGTAACGACAAATCCATCACTTATAGCAAAAGAGGGTAGGGATTTTAATGAAGTAATAAAAGAAATTACAAGTATAGTTGATGGTCCAATTAGTGGAGAAGTTATTTCAATGGAATGTGATGGAATGGTTAAAGAAGCACATGAAATAGCTAAGATTCATAAAAATATGATAGTAAAAATTCCTATGTGTGAAGAGGGTTTAAAAGCTGTAAATATTCTTCATAAAGAAGGTATAAAAACAAATGTAACTTTAATATTTTCAGCCCTTCAAGCATTACTTGCAGCAAGAGCAGGTGCAAGCTACGTAAGTCCATTCTTAGGTAGATTAGATGATATTGGAAGTACAGGTATTACATTGATTGAAGATATTTCAGAAATATTTGGAATTCATGGTATAGAAGCAGAAATTATTTCTGCAAGTGTTAGAAATCCAATTCATGTATTGGATTGTGCTAAAGCAGGTTCTGATATAGCTACAATACCTTATAATGTAATAGTACAAATGATAAAACATCCACTTACAGATATAGGAATTGAAAAGTTTTTAAAAGATTATGAAAGTATGAATAAGTAAATTAAACATTATTCAAAATATACTAAATTTAAAGGTAATTAAAGAAGGGGCTAGTGGAACAACAATCATAGCGACTAAAGCCAATGAAGTAGTTAGTTTAACAGAGGAAGTAGTGGATCAAACATATAAGACAAGAGAATGTGCAGATAAACTTTTAGATGTAGTATCAATATTTAAAATTTAAAAGACATTTATAAATAAAAAAGAGTAAGATATTGTTTTTGATATTTTTGGATACTTATGCAGATAATATTTGTCCCAATTAATTAATAAAGTATTGTAAATTTGAATTTAGAGTATTATCATAAGAATATGAAATAAATTTTAATTATATTAAAAAATTACTGTATATTAAACTAGAAAAGTTTTTAGACGTAAAATAATTAAAATATAGAGGATGTGATTAGACTTTGATGATTAATACTCACAAAGCTATGGCTGAAAATATTATAAAATATGCTAATACGAAGAGTGTTTATTTAATTAATGATAAAAGATTTATATGGGGGAATGTGAAACCTGATTGCACACCTAAATATAAATTTAAGAAGCATTATTTTGATGAAAGTATAGATATGATAGTTGGGAAAATTATACATTTATCTTCATTAACATTAGAAGATGTTTATTATAATATGAGTATTGGAAAGTTTAGTGAAGAACTTGGAGTGATATGTCACTTTTTGTGTGATTTTTTTTGTGCTCCACATTACTATAGATGGGAATTTAAAAGTGCTAGTGCGGTTAAGCATCATATGATGTATGAAAAAAAATTAGCTAAATTAGCTAAGAATTTTAAGCTAACAGGTATTATAAATACCGATGTAGAACCAAGCAACATAAAATCTTTTATACTACAATTACAAAAACAGTACGATGGGATATTAGATTATCATAATGATTTAACATTTTCATATTATGTTTGTGACAGCGTGTTAAATATGATTCTAGATAATGTATTCTTAAATGACAATAAAGTAAGTAAAGCAATTTAGTTGATTATACACAATAAATATCTTAAAATAATTTTTGAATTATTTTAAGATATTTTTTTGAAAATTTTTATTAAAAGTATAAGTAGTTGTTGCACAGATACAAAAAAGAGAATATAATACAATAAAACATATGAACATATGCTCATGTGTTCAAGGAGGCGCATTATGGATAAAAAAGATGAAATTATTGAAAGTTGCAATTGTAATATCATTCATGAGGATATCGTATTAAGAGTTAAGGATTTATTACCTAAAGATGAAGTTTTATATGATTTAGCAGAGTTATTTAAAGCTTTTGGTGATTCGACTAGAGTAAAATTATTATGTGCGTTATTTGAATCAGACATGTGTGTGTGCGATTTAGCAGCAGTTTTAGGGATAAGCCAATCAGCAGTATCACATCAATTAAGAACATTAAAAGCTTCAAGGCTTGTAAAGTTTAGAAGAGATGGAAAAGTTGTATATTATTCATTAGATGATGAACATATAAAAAGCATATTTAATCAAGGATTTGAACATATTACAGAATAAATTTAAAACAAATATATTCTGATAACATATTTTGAAATTAGAATTTAAATATATTAATGATTAGGGGTGAAGGTAATGGCTAAAGAAATTAAGCTTTCATTAAAAGGGTTAGATTGTGCTAATTGTGCAAATAAAATAGAAATTAAAGTAAATGAGCTAGAAGAGATAAAAGAAGCAAATTTAAATTTTTCTCTTGGTAGAATGGCATTGAGTATGTCTGAAGGAATCAATAAAGAAGATGTACTTAATAAAATTAAAAAAATAGTTAATGATTTAGAACCACATGTTGTTGTAAGTGAATATAAGATAAATAAAATGAAAATAGTTAGTAATAAAGATGTTTTAAAGCATGATTTTCATGTTAATAAAGAACAAAAATGCACTGATAATAAATGCTGTTCTTTTGAAGGCAATCATGAGCATAGTCATAACAATCATAGTATAGATGAAGAATATGATGAGTATGTTCACTCACATGAATTTAAAAATGATGGAATTCTCAAACAAAATATTTCACTAATAGTAGGTATTATAGGATATATTATAGCAATTTTTTTAGAGGACAAGGGTAATATGAGTACAATACTATTTTTGGCAAGTTATGCTGTTGTTGGTGGAGAAATTGTAATGCTTGCTTGTAGAAACATAATAAAAGGAGAAGTTTTTGATGAAAATTTCTTGATGAGTGTAGCTACAATTGGAGCATTAGCTATAGGTGAGTATCCAGAAGCTGTAGCAGTTATGCTATTCTATAAAATTGGGGAAGTGTTTCAAGGGTATGCAGTTAATCATTCTAGAAATTCAATTACTTCTCTTATGAACATCAGAGCTGATTATGCAAATTTAATAACGGCAAATGGAGAGAAAAAAGTTAATCCAGAAGAAGTTAAAGTTGAAGATGTAATTATAATTAAACCTGGTGAAAGAGTTCCTTTAGATGGCATAGTTATTCAAGGAAATAGTTCTTTAGATACATCAGCTTTAACAGGAGAATCTATGCCAAGAGAAATTAGTGTAAATGAAGAAATATTGTCTGGAAGTATTAATTTAAATTCAGTAATTAGGGTTAAAGTTACTAAGGATTTTAGTGAATCAACAATTTCAAGGATTTTAGAAATGGTTGAAAATGCAAGTAGTAAAAAAGCACCAATAGAAAAGTTTATAACTAAGTTCTGTAGATGCTATACTCCAATAGTTGTATTTTCAGCAGTAGCAGTTGCATTAATACCACCACTTTTAATCAAAGATGCAGTATTTTCAACTTGGTTTTATAGAGCATTATCATTTTTAGTTGTATCTTGTCCATGTGCTTTGGTTGTTTCAATTCCTTTAGGATTATTTTCAGGAATAGGTGGTGCATCTAAGAAAGGTATATTGGTTAAAGGTGGAAATTACCTTGAGGCTTTAAAAAATGTAGATACAGTAGTATTTGATAAAACTGGTACTTTAACAAAAGGAACTTTTAAAGTTACAGAAATTAATGCTATAAATATTTCAAAAGAAGAATTATTAAAAGTTGCAGCGATAGGAGAAAGTTTTTCAAATCATCCAATAGCTAAATCGATAGTTACTGAGTATAATCAAAAAATTAATAAAGAAGAAGTTGAAAATTATAAAGAATTATCAGGTTATGGAATAAAAGCACTAATTAAAGGCGAAAAAACTTTGCTTGGAAATTATAAATTAATGGAGGACAATAAAATTCAATGCGAAGAAGTGGATTCAGTTGGAACAGCTGTTTATATTGCAATCCAAGGGGAGTATAAAGGAAGTATAATTATTGAAGATGAAGTAAAAAAGGATTCAAAAGAAGCTATAAAGCAATTAAAAGCTTTAGGAATTAAAAAGATAGTTATGCTTACTGGTGATAATAAGAAAGTTGCAGATAAAGTTGGTAAGGAACTTGGAATAGATGAAGTATATGGTGGTTTATTGCCAATAGATAAGGTTTCTAAAGTTGAAAATTTAATTCAAAATAAATCTAATAGTAAATTGATTTTTGTAGGAGATGGAATTAATGATGCTCCAGTACTTGCAAGGGCCGATATTGGAGTTGCTATGGGAGGCATAGGTTCGGATGCAGCCATAGAAGCAGCTGATATTGTATTGATGAAAGATAATCCTTTATCATTAGCAGATGCAATTAAGATAGGCAGAAAAACTAGTGCGATATTATGGCAAAATATAATTTTTTCCCTTGGAATTAAAATAGGAGTACTAATATTTATATCTATGGGATTAGCTACAATGTGGGAAGCTGTTTTTGCAGATGTAGGAGTTACATTAATTGCAGTGATAAACTCAATGAGAGCTTTAAAACAATAAGTCAAATAGTCCTTAATATTTGAATATATATTATCAATAGCAACATGACTAAAAGATTAAATACAAATTTTATAGGCTATCTTAAATTAATTTTTGGGATAGTCTATTTTTGATAGTGCCTTAGTATAAGGTCAAATTTGTATTTGATATTTATGATTA